>OFEZ01000203.1_pt1 | contig 45676 bp, 42 predicted proteins | sample 1521241 | NCBI WGS metagenome assembly OFEZ01 (sample SAMEA3504099, study PRJEB24116) | mouse gut metagenome | biome: mouse gut; feature: mouse-associated habitat; material: faeces | place: Denmark | collected 2011
CAGATGGGCCGGGGAGACTATGACGCCTGCCACAAAGGGACCATTAAAGCCGCCTGTATAGGGATGCTGGTGGCAGCAGGCATGGAGACGGCTTTCTTCCTCAGCGCAGACGTGCTGGTAAAGCTGTTCACGGACGATGGGGAGATGATCCGTCTGGTAAAACTCCTTCTGGCCATAGACATTATCCTCGAAGTAGGGCGGGTGGCCAATCTGGTATTCGGCCAGGCTTTGAAAACCAGCGGGGACGCCGTCTTTACCACCATCATTGGAGTTGTCTTCATGTATATCTGCATGGTGGGCGGCACATGGTTTTTCGGGATCCGCCTGAATCTCCTGGCGGCCGGCGCCTACATAGGGCTGGCCTGTGATGAATGTGCCCGGGCGGTCTGTATGTTTCTGCGGTGGCAGTCGGGAAAGTGGAGGACAAAAGGATTTATCCGGCAGGAGCAGGAAGCGTAATCATGCCGGAAACTCTGTCTCCGGGTTTTGCCCATCCATAAGAGCAGGCAGGATAAAGTTTTCCTGGCGTATTGATTTTTCATATTGCAAACTAAAACTGCATATGCTATAATGCCCCTAGTATAACCCCCACCAATTACCACATGTTTCACTTGTCTAAATTTCCATCTGCATCGTTGTCGTCAGTCATCGTAGCCCGCTACGACTCCTTCCTCCGCCTTGCAGACTGAAAATTTATCCTTCGCGAAACATAGTGGTAATTGTTGTGGATTATACTAGGCAAAAGCAGTGAATAGTCCATGCAGGATGACAAAAAGCCCTGGTGTTCCAGCATCAGGGCTTTTCTATTCAATTTTTTATTTTCCAGAATCAGTTGAAATCAAGCACAAAATTGAGAACGGAGGTAGGAGAGATGGGGTGTTTAGGAAACATCATTTGGTTTTTATGCTGCGGATTTTGGCAGGGACTTTCCTGGCTGGGTGCCGGTATTTTATGGAGTATTACAATTATCGGTATTCCAATTGGCCGTCAATGCTTTAAATTTGCTTCACTTGCCTTCTTCCCCTTCGGAAAAGACGTGGAATATGGCGGGGGCACCATGTCCCTGATCGCAAATATTTTATGGCTGCTTATCAGCGGCATTCCTTTGGCGACAATGGCTCTGCTGAATGGATTACTTCTGTGCTGTACAATTATCGGTATTCCTTTTGGACTGCAGTGTTTCAAAATGGCGAAACTGGCATTGATGCCTTTTGGCGCAACAATAATATAGAATTGAAAATCATTCCCCTGCGCCATTGTTCATAGTGGCATGGACAGACTCCCCCTAAAGCCGGGAAGTCTGTCCATGCCACTTTCCGCACAGAAATCTGAGATACAGTGCCGACACAGCCGTACCTGTGCAGATCATCACAAGGTACAGAGGACCGCTGATATACTGCATTTCCCTGCTGTACTCGTCCAGATACCTTATCACCATCTGATGCACCAGGTACGCTTCCATACTCACCATGGATATAGTATGCCAGAATTTATGCGCAAATAAACGCGCCAGCTTTGTGTCATAGCACAAAAAACTATAGATACAGAGCATAGATGGCAGAATATAGATGATACCATAGGACAATGCCTCCGGCACATAGGGGTATCCTATAACCAGTACGGCCATTAGAACTATAGAGCCTATCTGCAGCAATGTCCCCCGTTTCTTTCCCCTGTTGCCTTCCTTTGTTTCTGCAAGCCTGTCCTTGAACTGAGCACAGAGCACCATGCCCAGTCCAAAATCAGCCAGCCGCACCAAAGGACAGATGTAAAGAAGCCACTTTTGTTCCGGAAATCCCCCTGCCATCCCGGCAAAAAGCACATAGAGCAACACCACCGCTGCTGCAGTACCCCCCCCGAGAAATATTTTCTGCCTCTTGATCATTTGGGCCAGAAACGGAAAGCAGAAATAAAAAAACAGAATATCACAGAGAAACCAGGATACCGCATTGTAGGAAAAGTAATACTCCCCTTTGGGGATAAATGACTGGAACAGCAGAATATTGGGTACCGCTGTCTGAACCGCACCCCAGAATCCCTCCACTGAAAACCATCTGATCAGCCAGTAGGCCTGAAGCAGTGCCCCAGAGACAAATGTGATTATATGCCCCTTATAAAATTTCCCCAGGCCTTTTTTATAATACCCCACCCCTGCTCTCCACAGTCCGGACACTGACACTTTACCGTCAATCTCATCCCCATGGTTATAAAACATCAAAAATCCCGACAAAATCATAAACAGAGAGACTCCGCCGCATCCCAGTCCATTGTCATGGTGATTCAGCCTTGTAATATGACTGACAAATATCATTAGAAAAGCTGCTGTTCTGATGAAATCTATCTGGTAAAACCTGCTTTTCAACTTTTTCACCCATCCTGTCCTGCAATCTCTTTTGCAAAACGATCATAATCCCTTATATATTCCGTGTTATCGTAATGCTCACTGGCCAGCACGAGCAGCACAGAATCCTCGCTAAAGTCATACATATCTTTCCAGACCATGGTTGGAAGATAGATTCCGGTGTGGGGCCTGTTGAGACAGTACACAGCCTCATTTCCCTCCCCGTCTTTTACCCGGACCTTACTCTTTCCGGCCACATTAATCAACACAAATTCCGTCTTTCTGTTGGCATGCTGTCCCCGTATCACATCCCTGTCCGAGCCATAGATGTAGAACACTCTCTTAATCTCAAAAGGAATATCCTTTCCTCCCTCTGCAACCACCAAATGCCCTCTCTCATCCCCCATCTGTGGGAACTCCAGCATCTGTACTCTGTTCATATGGTGCATCTGTCCTCTTCCTCCTCTCCTCTGACGGGCGGCCTGAAACCCGTTCACAGCCTCCAGCACATCATCCCATTCCCCGGCATTGCCCCTGTAGAGACGTGCCAGGATCACCCCGTAGGCAGAATCACTTTTGCCCTGCCTCGGACCACACACTCTCCCTGTTGATTGTAGGCCTTTGTGCAGAGCACCGCCCTGTTTTCCGCTTCCAGACTCCTTATATAAACACATGCCGTTATCGTATCCCCCATAAACACCGGCTTGAGAAAGCAGCTTTCCTGTGAGAGATAAATACTTCCCCTTCCAGGCATAATTGTCCCTATTACCGTGGAAAAAAATGAGGAAACCAGCATGCCGTGTGCCGCCTGTTTTCCAAAAATACTGTTCTTTGCTTCTTCCGCATCAATATGTACCGGATTAAAATCTCCTGTGATTCCTGCAAAACCATAGATATCATGTTCTGAGATGGTCTTGGAAAATCTTCCTTCCCTGCCCATATAGAGCTCTTCCGCTCCCCGGCTCCTATCGCTGAGCATAATTCTGAAATAATATTTATTGACCTTTTCTGTCTCCTTTTCCGTGATTTCTATTCTGTCCTCCATGCCCCCTGCGACGGAAGCACACTGCCCTACAATCCTGAAACCTACTTTCATGTCGTTTGTATAAGCCTGTACATTCTCAGGATGCACTGAACCAGCCACCTTCTCCAGGCCCAGAAAATGAAACCCGCATTTCAGCGCCATCACAAGACTCTTTCTTCCCAGCCCCTTTCCATGAGCCCTGCAATCGCCAATCTGTATCCTTCCAATGGAGGCCAAATGCCTTTCACGACAGATATCGTAGAGCGAAATACTTCCAACCATACAGTTTAAATCCATGTCATCTATGGCAAATATCAGTTCATTTTCATTATTTTTATATTGTTCAAACCATTGACGCTGCATTTCCTGCGTAATATAGCCCACATCTCTGAGAAACCTGTTTGACTTTGCATCATTTCTCCAAATCCTCAATGCCTCAATGTCACTTTCCTCCAGCGGGCGAAGTCTTACATCCTCATACAAAGCTGTATAACCATGTTCCATAATTCAGACTCCTCTCTTCTGTTATGGTATACAACCTGGTACCGGTACAGACGCCGACTGCACTGGCAGGGCAGTTTCTTCTAATTAAGTACCCCCCCGTAAATTTTTCTCTTTCATCCCATCCTCCTGAAACACATATATCTTATCTGCCACCCTGTGGCGGCCAAATATTTCGCTGCCTGACGCTTCCATTTCCAATTCCTTGCCGCCTCCTGCAAAAGCATGACTTCCCGTTATACGAAACCCTAATTTCTCATAGACTGCCCTTGCCCTGGCGTTCTCTTCGTGAACTGAAAGGAGGAATTTTCTGATCCCCAGACACTCCATTCCCACCCTTGCAGTCATCAAAAACGCCTTAAGTCCCAGGCCCTGCCCTCCTGCGCTTTTTTCTCCGATTACCACTTTTCCAATCTGACAGGTATCACCCTTAAACTCATACAGGGCTATAGATCCCACCGTTCGGCACCGTCTGTAATCCACTGCAAAGAACACCACATCAGGATCTGAGAGATATGCCCCAAACCACTTCTCCTGCATATCCTCTGTGACCTCCCCCACTGCTGTGAGAAAACGGTTCAGCTCCTTCTGGTTACGCCACCGGCGCAGGTATTCTATGTCATATCTGTGCAGGGGACGAAGCAGCACCTCTTCATATTGGGCACAATAGGAATGTTCCATCCTTCACCCCGCTCTGAAACTGTTTACAGCTTCTATCACAATGTTCTGTTCTTCCTCTGTCATGCCATTATACATTGGAAGGCTCAAAACCTCGTCCGCATACCGCTCCGCTATGGGGAAATCCCCTCTTTTGTGGCCCAGACAAGCATAAGCCTCAGAAAGATGAGGGGGAATGGGATAATGGATCAGTGTGCCAATGTCTTTTTCTCTCAGATACTCCATAAAGGCATCGCGGTACACTGGAACATGAACCACAAACTGATGCCATGTGGAATCAGCTCCCGGGCGGATCCTGGGGAAAATGACAAGCGGATTCCGGATACCTTCATAATACTTTTCCGCAATCCTGCAGCGTTCCTGGTTAAACTCATCCAAATGGCTCAGTTTCACCCGCAGCAGCCCCGCCTGGATCTCGTCCAGTCTGCTGTTGCTGCCTACCATTTTATTGTGATAGCGTTTTTCCGACCCGTAGTTACGGAAAATACGAAATTTTTCGGCCAGCTTCTGGTCATCTGTGACAATACAGCCTGCATCTCCAAAGGCTCCGCAGCCCTTGCTTGGATAGAAACTGAAACATCCTACATCCCCAAAAGTACCCAGAATCCGCCCCTGCCAGCGGCTGCCGTGGCTCTGGGCACAATCCTCCACAACGCGCAGGTTATATCTCTGCGCCAGATCCATGATCTTTGTCATATCGCAGGCCTGGCCATACAGATGAACGGCCAAAATGGCTCTGGTTTTCTCTGTGATCTTCTCTTCAATCTTATCTGCATCAATGTTGTCATACTGGTCCGGTTCCACAAAAACCGGCACTGCCCCGTTCATGGTAATGCCCATCACACAGGCTATGTAGGCGTTGGCACAGACAATGACCTCATCACCCGCTCCTATGTCCAAAAGTCGGAAGCTGATCCACAGCGCATCAAGACCTGACGCAAGCCCTACACAATATTTTGAACCGAGATACTCCGCCCACTGTCTCTCAAAGGCCTCCACTTCTTCTCCCAGAATATACCAGCCGGAGTCAAGAACTTCGCAGACTTTCTTCTTATATTCCCCGGCGTGAAGACTGTACTGCCGGCCCAGATTATTTGGCATGATCATCTTCTTTTCCTCCTCATACATTATCTTTTTATTCGGCTCAATATTTTTTTCATTGTCATTTTCTTCTTTTTCATCTTCTGAAAACGCTTCGCATGCACCCACATCTCCCTGTCAATCTCTCCGGGAAGTTCTCTCCGCATCAGCTCTGCAAATACCTTTTCCTGGTCAAATCTCCCTGCATATTCAAAAGACTTATCCGAAACATTGGCATCGGCGAAAAACTCTTCCATGATCTTGCCAAATTCAACTCTTCTCTGCCCCGTCTTCAGGTCAATATCCGGATACTCCCCAAGAGAACAGCCCTTTGAATCATAAATCCAACGGTAATGTACCTTCTCAGGATCCGCAGCTCTTACAGGTGTAATGATAACTGTAGGACATCCGTTTTTTGCACCGTCAAGGGCGCTGGTTCCCATGGCAATGAGCAGATCAACATTTTCAGAAATATATTTATTCAACTTTTCATATGGAATATTTTGTATAAAATTTACTCTATAACTGACGTTTTCTGCCTCTTTTTTGATCCGCTCCAGTGCATCTCCATCTCCCACAATGGTAAATTCCACTTCTGCGTTCTGTGTCCTAGCCCAATCGTCCAAGTCCTGCAGCAGATGCCTGAGAGGGATCTCCTTAAAGTCAGTGGACACTCTCCCAATCCAGGAAATATTTATAAGGCTTTTTCGGTTATCGTGAGACGGATATAATTTTTCACTGGGAACATTGATTGCGATTGGAACGATATTCTCCTGGCAGGTATCGCTGCATTTCATATGAAATACCTGAAATGTATTGTAAATTCCCACACTGTCAGTAAATACCACAGCTCTCTTTCTGAGCAGCCATTTCAGTGCTGCTTCCGCTTCCTTTTTGTATAAAACCTGCAGCATTTTATCAAAAAAGGACGAGGCAGGATAATTGTAATAGGCATCAGAAAATGCACCCATTCCCATGATCCACATAAGAACTCTTTTTATCCGTATTCCTCTGTTACTAAGTTCATATAGATTCCCTAATTGAGAGGAGGGGATTATGACAAGCTCATAACATCTCCTCAATCTGTCCATTTCTGTTTCACTCAGACAGCATATGTCAACGCTGTAATTCTCCCCTTTAAGCCAGCCATATAATCTGTCCAGCAGTTTATCCGTCCCGCCAAAAAGTCCTTGTCTGCAAATCAATATTTCCATATGTTTTATTCCACCACGACACATCCATTATTATCCTGTTTCACTGTTTTCTAAACTTTTTACCCTCACTACTTTTCTGAAATTCATCCCACAGACCATCGCCATGGTCAAGGCGGCAGAGATCTGGCAGTCATGCATAACAAGAACCGCCTCCAGGGACAGGAGGCAGAATCCCACCCCCAGATCCCATTTCCCCATTCCCAGTTTCATAATTTTCTTTGTGTCAACAATCCGCACAATGACAACTATCACATAGGACATCATGGTGGCGAGAACCGCTCCCAGGATATCCAGACGGGGAATCAGCAGCAGATTCAGCAGCAGATTGCTCCCAGCGCACAAAATTGTAGATTTAATCTCCAGCAGATTGGCCTTTGCCGCAGCATAGACCGCCCCATAGTAATTGCTGATTCCAAGAAACGCCGTCCCAATCAATAGCAGAGGCACATAATACCAGGCTCCGTAGAAAGCTTCCCCCACATATACTTTCATCATTGGCCGGATCAACAGCATCACCACAGAAACCATGGAAAATAACAGAGCAGAGTACGTATGATATATCTTTTCAAAGAAAAGCACATTTCTTTCCTTCTCATATTCCTTTACCGCAGAGATAATCCATGCCTGAGTAAACACAGACAGCAGTGTTGTGATAATCGCAGGCACCTTTGCGGCAACCGAGTAAATCCCCACATCTGTGGAAGAAAAAAACAGATCCAGTACCACCCTGTCAGAAAAACTGGTAATCCACCATGAGACCGCGTTAAACATCAGAGGAACGGAATATTTCAGCATCTGAGTCAGAAGTTTCCAGTCCACAGGCCTGGCCCATTCCCAATATCGTCCCAGACCTCCTGCCAGGAACAGAAAACAGACGGAGACAAGATTCCCCAGGATCTCAGCGGTAAAATACCCGGAGATTCCTCTCCTGTAAACCGACAGTAACACTACATCTGCTCCGGCTGTGACAAGTGCCGTCAGAATGCTGTCCACAGAGTACACCACCACCTTGTTCTCTGCCTTGACAAAGAGGGCAAAATTAGTCTTAAAACACTGCAGCACCACCAGTATTACTATGTACCATTTCCAGGGTGAAATACTTTTGTAAAATACCAGAAGGGGAGACAGCAAAAGGACAAATAGAGAAGCCCCAAGCAACACCATAACCCCGTTTTTGAACAGAGATTTCTTGTCCGTATCCTCGCTGAGTCCGAACCTGAGCATGGCGTCAGACAGCTCCAGGGAAACCACCGGGACTGCCAGCCCCACAAAGGTCACTGTCAGGTCAATGATTCCATACTCTGCTGTGGAAAGCACATTGGTAAAGTACGGCAGGAGCATGAACTGTACAAATTTTGACCCCAGCAGCCCAAGCCCAAAAATCAGCATATTCTTAATAAGTGTGGTATATCTGCCCTGCATCTATACTGTCTCCCAACCTGGAAGAACAAGATCCTCTGTCCGGACCTTCCTTCCCCCTACTGCCGCCACACTGTACCATTTCCCGGGACATACCACATATTTTTTCAGCCCCAGGGGATTCAGCCAGGCTCCCCACCAGCTGAAGGTACTGTTGGCAATGACCGCGCTTCTACAGTAGGACATCAGGATCATATCCTGCCAGCTCTCCTCCCCCCTGTTCCAGTCCACATAAACATTGTTTTTCAGGAAGATATGTTCTCTCGCCCACTCCATGTCATCAGAAAACACATACAAAACCACTTCTCCCATGGCTTCCTGCAGCTTTTTCAGAGCCTGCGTGTAATACTCTGTTTCGCTCAGATTGACCAGAAAAGAATTTTTTGGATCCAGGAAATCCTTCCGCCGGATATGCACCGCTGCGGCATTGCTGTCCCTGATCTGCCGGACTGCCCCGGCAGAGCGCGCCGAAAGCTCCCGGCGGCACCGAAGCTCCTTCTGAAGCTGCTCCTGAACCGGATAAAAATACCTGTGACTGTGCCAATACCCTTCCAGATACGCATCCTTTTGTGTCAAATTCTCCAGTTCCTGGTCAAATCCAATCACTTTCTCGCTGTAAAATGTTTTCTTCCGAGGCAGAAACTTCCTGCGCAGCCTGTCCCCTGGAGAGAAGGTATAGCCAAGTCTCCTGATGTCCTGCAGCCGCGCCGTGGACAGCTCCACTCCAAACACGCTTTCAAGCTCCAATCCATAGTGAAAACTCTGCCTCTCATAAGCCGTCAGATCCGCAAAAGTCTCCTGGTCCGCCTGCTGCATTTTCCTGTAATAGGCATATTGAAACAGCTGATTTCCTAAGCCTCCCATAAACCGTATAATTTTCATAACACGCCTTCCTGCCTGCTGCCCCTGCAGCTGTGTCCTGCAACAGACTGCAGCGTCCACAGTATAATGACAGTGATAATAGTCTTAAAGATAAAATCTTTCAGGCTTGACCTGCCCAGGTAAATCAGGTTTGGAAGGGTCATAAACAAAAGCATCTGGGCATACTCCGCACTTCCCCCTTTTTTCACTGCCCTGCAGGCACATTCCAGGATGCCTGTACACACTCCCGCCAGCACTGTAAAAACCATTCCCAGAGGGAATCCCATAAAATATGCTTCCGCAAAAAAGCTGGATCCGAACCCTCCTGACTCAAATCCTGTTCCTCTCACCCTGTCAACCACCATGCCAAAATCATTCCGGGTAAAAATCTCCAGAAGGCCAAATTCCCGACGTATCTCTTCCCGGAAAACCACACTTCCAAAGACTGGTTCCACGGAAGCTCCCTGGGAATTCAGGGTGGAAACCATCACATCCCTAAACCCAGACGCCACACTCCATCCCAGCCTGTAAGACAAGATAAAATTGGCCAGATAGACCAGTCCCATCCCCAGAATGATCATCCAGGACCATTTTATTCTGTGGCGGAAAGAGAAAAACAACAGCCACATAAAAATATACATGATGGCATAGCCTCTGGCCCCCCGCATCAGATATCCTACCCCTGCCAGCATCAGGATGGTGCTGCCCCAGAAAAAACGATCCCTGTAAGATCCAAACAAAATCCACAGCAGGATAAAATACTTCCCAAAAGAAAAATACCGGTATCCCTGCACCATAATATTTTCGGAAACCGCCAGATAATCATGGGCATTAATCACACTGATCTTTCTCACTGAATCCAGAAGAAAAAGCGCAAAAAATCCCAGAGCGCAAACCACCAGAATCCCTTCCGCATATCCTGGAATCACCATCCTTTTTCTGCTTTCAAAGAGGGGTACTCTCTCCCAGAATCTGCTCCCTTCCATCAAAATTGACACCATGCAGATGACATTGGCTGCTGTGCCCAGATATACAGCAGTATGACTGAGATTCACAGCATTGATCCCATTTCCCACCGATATCACATCCGTGTTAAAGAACAGATTCAGGAGATACCGCATCCACACAAAGACCAAAAAGGACAGTACCAGATAGGAATACGGCCTGATATAATCTTTCCGTTTCCAGAAAATTGACAGCACCAGCACCGCCGTTATCATAATCACATAACAGGCGCGAAAAGCCTCGCTCCCTGGGAACAGCAGAACAGCCATTCCCCAAAAAATCATAGCTAAATTTAATGCCGCAAGTCTGCAGCTGCTGTTTTTAACCATTTTTCTTCTTTCCAAAACCATTTCTGGCTTTCACCATGAACTCTGCGGGTACCAGGCCTACTGCCAGAGGTTTTAAGACGAACAGAATCCCCTGGGGCAGAAGTCCATTCCTTTTAAATCCCTCAAACCTGGTTCTGATTTCGTTCCATCTATATTTAAACTTACGCTTTGCGTAAGAAGACCTTCCCTCATAGTAGTACAGCAATGGTTCCTGTATGTTGTACCCCTTGTAACCTCGCTCATACAGCCGCATCCACAGATCATAGTCTTCACATCTCACTGTGCTTTCCACATCCCTGTATCCGCCCAGTTCCAGAAGTACGCTCCTCCTGATCATGACTGTGGGATGAGCAAAGGGATTGTTCCACAGCAAGTCTTTTCTCCCGGGATATTCCGGAAATGCCTTCCTGGCAAATACTCCGTCCCCATCAAATTTATTTATGGAAGAGCCAACCAAAGCATATTCCGGATGACGATCCAGAAAGGCTTTTTCCCGTTCCAGACGCTTCTCATGGCACAGATCATCTCCGTCCATTCTGGCAAGATAAGGAGCCTTTGAAATTCCTATCAATCTGTTAAGAGAATAAGTCAGTCCCCTGTTGCTGTGATTTCTGTAGACAAAGATTTTATGAGGGTACGCCTCCGCATATGTATCCAGAATCTGAGCTGTCCTGTCAGTGGACCCGTCATCACACACCAGAAGCCTCCAGTCTTCAAAGCTCTGCCTCAGTATGGAATCCACAGCTCTTTTTATGTTTTGTTCTTCGTTAAAAACGCCCATAATAATATCTATGTCAGCCATTTTCTGCTCCTGTCTTCGGCGATAACACAGATTCTTCTGACATCTCAAAGCCCGCATAAACTTTCCACATCATCTCATCCACAATTTTTTTGTCAAATCTTTTTATCCGCTTCCTGGCATTCTCACCCATCTGCCCCAGTCGCTTCTCATTGACCGCCGCCCACTCTAATACATGTGCCAGCTCTCCCACTCCATATCCCACTACCCGGCCTTCCATGCCGTCCCTGATCAGATCCGTATTCCCCCGAACCCTTGTCACAATGCCGGGCAGACCGCTGCACATAGCCTCCATCAGAGATACCGGCAGGCCCTCCCTCTTTGACAGAGACAAAAAGATATCAGCGCAGGCCAAAATATGCTCGATATCACTGCGGTATCCCAGAAAGTGCACCTTGTCCTTCAGGCCTTTTTCCTCTGCCAATGCCTCCAAGCGGGTGCGCAGTCTACCCTGACCACAGATGAAATAATGCATGTTTTCCGTTCCCCTGCTGCCTCCGGCCACCGCCCGGGCCAGGGCAAGAATGCCCAGCTCCTGATTTTTATTCTCATTCAGCTCTCCCACTGAGAGCAACATTCTGTCCGTGTCGGCAAGTCCCAGAGCCCGCCGTCTCTCCGCCCTGTCCTCCAGTCTCCGGAAAAATTTTTCTGCGTCCACCCCTACGCCGGGCAGACACACAGTCCGGGATGCATGAAACCTCTCCTTTGCCCGGGTATAGTCCTCCCTGTTGACGGTCAAAAGCACATCGGTGTATCTGCTCATCCATTTTTCAACGGGATAATATAACGCCCAGTTCAAAGCCGGCGCTCCTGTAAAAAAATGAAAACCATGGGCAGTATAGAGCACTTTTGTTCCTCGTCTTCTCCGGTACTTTCTGGCCTCCCACCTGACAATAGCCGCACAGATGGGTGCATGGCAGTGAATCAGACAAAACTGCCGCTTCAGCAGCTTCCTCACCTGTCCCACGGACCTTAACTGTCTGGCTGCGCTGCCAATCTTCCTGCTGAAGTCAATCTGTACAATATGTACCCCTTTTTCCCGCATCTCCCTGGCAAAAGAGTCTATTTTTTCCTGGGAGTTGGTATCCTCCTCCGTATGAAAATTGGCTGCCAAAGTAACTTCATAGCCCTGGCTCAAAAGGATTTCCACATTGTTCCGGTTGAAATTGTCAAGATTGGATGCTACGGAGGCAATACAGAGGGCCTGTCTTTCCCCCCGCCGTTTTTTCATGTCACTGTGCTGCATTTTCATGACATCCCCTTTCAGTGAGTCTGATGCTTTCCTCAAAACCATACTTTCCCACTATATCTCCGTCCCTGTACATGAGATCCCCAAAAACCTTCCTCAGTACCTTCAAGGGCAGATGTTTTATCCCAGAGCAAAATCCGCCAATCAGTACAAGTTTTTTTCCATTCTCCTCTGCGGCCAGCTTTACCATCTCAGAAGTACATACATACTCTCTATTTTGAGGAAAAAACATTCCGTTGCTCTCCCTGTCAATAACTCTCTTCACAAATTCACAGAGATTCCCAATATAAATCATACTCCGCCTGTTCTGGCACTTCGGAAACACCGGACTGTGCAGGGCAAATTTTCTCAGGGCCTGGTAGTTTCCCCGGCACCCTCTCCCATAAACCATGGGCGGCCGCAGAAGAGCCACTGCAAAATTTCTGTCTCTCAATTTCTCCAAAGTCTCGTCGGCAGCAAGTTTTGACTCTCCATAAAATGTTGTGGGATAGGGAACCGTAAACCTGTCAATTTCGCCTGTTGTCATTCCGTATACGCTCATGCTGCTGAGCTGGATAAACTGTTTTACACCCGCTTCCTTTGCCGCCCTGGCCGCTTCCACCGCCAGCTTCTGATTTATCTGATAATATAGCCTGCGGTTCTCCTCTGTCTCTCTTACATGTGCAATCCCTGCAGCGTTGAATACAACATCAACCCCCTCAAAAAGCCTTTTTTCCGGTTTCAGACCTACAGTATTCAGGGTCGTCACATGATACGCTTTCCGGTTCCCCTCCTCCAGGTATGCTCTGAGAGCCTCTCCAATGTAGGAACCCTCTCCCAGGATCAGAATGTTTTTGGGCTGGACAGGCTCTGTGTCAGTATCCGGTATGCCTTGGGCAGATTCCTCCTGAAAACTCCCAAAACCCCCTCCCTCTGCCACTCCGTCAGAGGAAATCACCGAAACTATTGTCCGAAAAAACAGACAGACATCCATCCGAAAAGCTTCCAGACCTCCTTGGCGCAGCACAGTCCCATATTCTCCGTCAAGCCGGGCCTTCTCCCCTATCTCCAGTTCGTCCCGTCCGCTGATCTGAGCCAGGCCGGTAAGACCCGGCAGCAGGTTCCACGCGCCGTTTTCTCTACGCAGGAGGGCCAGATCCTTCTGGTTCCACAGGGCAGGACGAGGCCCGATAAGGCTCATCTTTCCCCGGAAAATATCCCAAACCTGCGGCAGCTCGTCCAGACTTGTCCGACGCAGAACTTTTCCCACTCCTGTGATATAACGCTCCGGATCTTCCAGACAATGGGTGGGCACATCATGAGGCGCCGACATCTTCATGGTACGGAACTTGTGCAGCAGGAAATAATGTCCTCCCCGGCCAATACGTTTCTGGGTAAAAAATATCGGTCCCGGATCGTCCAGATACACTGCAAGACCCACCGCCCCATAGACAGGCGCCAGAAGCACCAAGGCCCCAAATGCCATCATATGATCCGCTGCTGGCTTCACCAAAGCTTCATACACGCCTGCCTGCCGGTAGGATTTTCCAGAACCGGCACAGCGGCTTCCTCCAGAGTCAGCGGATATTCCAGTCTTCCTGCAGAAGGCTTTGGATCCAGTGTTATAACTCCCTTTCTGGTTCCATCCCTCCTCCCACGCGTCCAAATAGGGATTATCCCGGTCCATATCCTCCGGTTCTCTGCACTTGTGGGCAACCAGGCGCAGAACCCCCCAGGCTCCTGCAAGGACAGCTGCCGCCGCATACTTCACAGACTTTTTTCCCAGCCTGCCCTGGGTCAAAATATTTTTCCTATATCCTGCTGCCATGCCTTTTCCCTTTCCAACCATGCTTACACTTCTTCTCCCTGAGCCCTTTCTTTCGTCCCGGCTGTTTCTTTGTCAAAATCATATTCTCAGCCTTGTAGCTTTCCGGCAGATTCCGATCTTTCTTTTTTCTTCATTCCGACTTTTCGTCATCCTGTCCTGTAATCTCAATCCCCAGGTACAACAGGTGTTTTTCTCCCAGAAATTCCGTCTCCACCTGGGCCGTCCGCCTGTGAAGATCCACTTTCCGCATCTGTCCTGCCGCCCGGGTCAAAGGCCCCTGAAGATACCGGACTTCCCCGCCGCCGGACACACTTACACGAGAGATTCCTATTTTTCCTGCCTCGTCCGAGATCTTCCCCAGGAAATCTGCCTCCCCCTCCTCCAAGGTATGAACCGCTCCATCCCTGGCAAATAACAACCCCCTTCCAGGCACTTTCTCCAACTCCTGATGTACCGCCTCCGGATGGTCTGTCTCTATGAAGACATATCCGGGAAACAGGACTTCCTGTACCGTGCGCCATCTTCCCCCATATTTCTTTTTCCTGCTCCTGGTCAGGTGAAAGCACCTGGCATGCAGACTCTCAGGCAGGAAACCGTCCAGAAAAGCCTCCGCTCCCGCCTCTCCGCCCCGTTCCACATATAATACACACCACACTCTGCCGTACCCCCTTGTCCTTTCCATTACACTTCTCCCTGCAGTTTGCGTTTTCTGCCCCTGGGGCGAGAATTATTGTATACTTTTTTGCACAAAGGCTATTGCAAAAGAAAAACAGGTATGGTATATTAAAATCTGATTTATAAGATTTCTTTTTATCGCTTTTACATAAATTCTAAGCATTTTCAGGGATGGCCGTTTAAAAGTGTATATTATTGCGCACGCAAAAAAGTGTGCAAAAAAGTATACTTTTTTGCACATCCTTCACAAAAATTCCTTTTCATTTCTCCAATACGCAAACACGGTTGCAGAAAAACTGCTCTTGTGTTAAAATCTGATAAAATAACCAATCTCCCCGCCCTGATTCTCAGTATTTTCACAGACATCTTCAGGGGAGGAGACGGATACAGAAAGGACATATATTATGTTAAAACAAGTTTCCATTTATGCAGAAAACAGAAAAGGGGTCATGCAGGAGATCACCGCCATACTGGCCAGGGAAGATATCAACATCCTGGGTTCCGTCACAAATGACGGTGCAGAATACGGCATTGTCCGAATGGTTGTCTCCAATCCTGAGAAGGCCCTGGAAGCCCTGACCCAGGCAGGATTTCTCTGCCGCCTCATCGACGTGCTTGGGGTGGAGATCACGGACGAAGTAGGAAATCTGAACCGCCTGCTGCTCTCCCTGGCAGAGAGCAATATCAGCGCGGACTACCTGTACCTCTCCTTTAACCGCGCCTCCGGCAAACCTATTATGGTATTCCACGCGGAAGGCCCCTTTGAAGTGGAATCCTGCCTGCGATCCAAGGGATTTACACTCTGCGGCATGGAATCATAAAAACCTGGCCGGGACAATTTACGAAAGCCGTCCCTGCCACAACAGGCCCCAAAGGAGCTCCGGCTCCTTCCGGAACGCCTGCCGAAGGAAACCTTCCTCCCACAGGCGTTTTTGCTCCGGCGACACCGGCATGTCTGTCCGCTGTTCTGTGCTGAATACCCCGAAGGTCCCTCCTCGGGGCACGGATTCTGCCATCTGTACTCTGAGCTGAAGGGACTTTCAGCCGGGCCGGACACCATCCTGTCCCTACCCGGCTCCTCCGCAGACTCTCTCTTCCTCCAGCCTCTCATCGGCCCATTTCCGAAAAGTATGACTGCTGATCCCCAGGGTCTTTGCGGCCAGACGGGCGGAACAGGTTCCCTCCACCCACTTTCTGTAGAGCTCCTCAAAGCCAGGCAGAATTTCCTTGGGCCTGCGCCCCAGTTTCACTCCCCTCAGCCTTGCGGCCTCAATGCCCTCCGCCTGCCGCTGTCGAATATTAATGCGCTCCGTTTCCGCCATATACGACATCAACGTAAGCATAAGCTGCGCCACCACCCGCCCCATAAGATCCTTGTTCAGATCTCCCAAAAGCGGAATGTCCAATATGATGATTCCGGCCTGCTTCTCCACCGTGATCAGCCTCCACTGTTCCAGAATTTCATCAAAATTGCGCCCCAGCCGGTCAAGACTTTTAATGACAAGAGTATCGCCTTTCTGTAACTTTCCAATCACCTCCTTGTATCCCGGACGGTCAAAGTCCTTGCCGGACTGTTTATCCGAGTACACATTGCTCTCAGGAATGCCGCACTCCTTCATGGCAATCCGCTGTCGATCCTCATTCTGTTCCCTGGTGGACACACGGATATAGCCGTAAGTCCGGCCTTCTCCGATAGTTTCTTCTGTGCTTTCTCCGCTTACCGTAGTTGCTGTCCCCGCCATAAGCCTTCCTCCTTGCAGTAAAATGTAGTGCCAGTGTAATTTCTTCCGCTGTCTACATTATTTTAAAGGAAAGCTTACACAGATAAAAGCCTATGACCGCTTTTACCTCCGGATCCACTTACCGAAAATGGTCTTTTTATAGTGTTTTAACTCTTCCCGCGCATCTCCATGGCTGCTGATTTTCTGAAGCAGAGCCACCGCTTTAGGGATATCCGCCTCCATCCCCAGCCCTCTGCCATAGATCAGGGCGCGCAGATAGTCCGCCTCCCAGTACTCCCAGTTCATCTCATCCAGGTAACGGAGGGTCATGGAATAGCTCTGAGTGGTACCCCAGCCGTTAAAACAGCATTTTGCCATATAAAAGACTCCCCACCTGCTGCCCTTGTCATAGGCATAGGAGAACAGCCGAAACGCTTTGTCGTGATCCTGGCGGACACCTCTTCCATAAAAATATGCCTTTCCCAGAAGATTATGTGTCATGGGACGGCCTTCGGGAAGCTCCTTCTCAAAACACTTCACAGCATAAGCCTCATCTTTTGCCGTGCCGATGCCCTCAAAGAAACAACGCCCCAAGTCCGTCAGAGAGCCCGGATTTCCTCCTTCTGCCGCCTTCCTGTACCACTGGAAAGCCTCCTCCTTCCTTCCGGCTTCCTCCAGCTCCTCTGCGTAAATGGACTGGTGGATGGGATGCCCTGCCTCTGCGCCGATTTTCCAGAGATCCCTGGCCCTCTCCGGCCTGGGAGGAATAATGTTCTCGTCCCCCTTGGTGTAATATTGATTGAGATTGTTGGCGGCAAAATACATGCCTCCCCTGAAAGCCTTCCAAAACCAGTCTTCACACTTGGAAATATTCTCCCTCATATAGGCCTTGCACGCTGCAGGACTGGAAAACGAGCTCTGATCCTTCTTCTGGATCCGCGTGAAATCCCACCAGAAATACACATTTCCAATGACATACTGGCAGAAAGGCTCTCCCTCCTGGGCCAGGGCCAGAACATCGTCAAATGCCTCCTGGAGGCTGGCAAAGGGCATTTTCCTCTCCAGATCCGGTTTCAGTTCCCCGCTCCGCAAAGCCACCAGCACTCCCAGGGCACTGCCCTGCTCCACGGATTTACGCAGAAGCCGCTCCGCCCGGCTGTCATCCTCAGGAAAACCGTGGCCTTTCCATACATACTGATGCCCGCACAGGCACCGGGCCAGTACACAGGTGGCATCCCCGTCCCCGGCGGCAGAAGCCCGCTCCAGGATCGCAAACGCCTCCTTTCCCCGCCCTGCCCTCTCATTGTAATAAATATCCTGCAGGGCCTGGCGCACCTCGCTGCTCAATGTCTTCCCCATAATCTTCCTCTTCCTTTCTAAATATATAAAATACTTACATTGGCAAGAAGTATTTTCTTCTGATTAATATATATCGGCCAACCCCTGCCCCCGCCTTACCAACAAAACACTATTCCGATGTTCGGACGACCTGTGGCATTCCGGAAGCCGGGGACGAAGTTTTCCTTCTGGCAGAATCATGGGTATTTCCATTTCAGCAGAGGCTCCAGTGCTCTACTTCCCAAACTGAAAAACTGTGCCCCCTTTCCAGTCCGGACATTTCTGCCAAAAAACAATTATAGATTTCTAAGATATTATTCAAAATAAACAAAGAAAAAACTTGTATTCCTTCCTCACATCTATTATAATTTTATTAAAAGTATCCACTTTCCATTTCTACAGGAAAAATATGAATTACTTTGTGATAGGGGGTAAATATATGAAATCAGACCAGTTACAGACAACAGACTCCAGCACCGCCATACGCAAGGGCATTGGGATTTCCGCAAAACTTGCCCTGGCCATTGTCCTGTGTGTGACCATTGCAGTATCGGCATTGCTTTTGATGGTGTATTCCAAGATGTCGCAGGCTCTGTTGAACAAAAGTGAGGAAATGCTCCAGACCACCACGGAGGGAACACTCCAGGAAGTCAGTGGATGGCTGAACGGGATCCTGGCCAGAATACAGGCACAGAAAGAAACCATAGAATATCAGGATATGGATATCTCCACCCTGAAAAATTATATTCTGCACACTGTAAACCCTGGAAGTGCCTGCCCCGCAGGTATCTTTGTAGGACTCAAGGACGGTTCCCTGTACCACGCCACGTATAAGCCGGGTGATGATTACGTTCTTACGGATAGAACCTGGTACAAGAGCGGTATTCAATCGGAAGAGATCACCCTTGGAGACGTATATTTTGATGAGGACAGCCAGTCATATGTTGTAGGAGCGTCCGGCATACTGAAGGGCAGCGGAGACTATGTTCGTGGCGTGGTGGCTGCAGACATTTACCTGGATGCCATCTCCGACATTGTCAGCCCTGTCAGAGTAGAAGAAACCGGCGGAGTCTTCCTGGTAGACGCCAATACCAATATTGTCATCGGCCACCAGAACCGGACGTTGACAGGAAAACATCTTGACGAACTGGTGGGAAGTATGTACTCCTTCGCCTTGAATCAGATAAGAAACGGTACAACCGGACTGTCCCTTCACGACGGCACCTACATTCAGGTGGAACGAGTGCCTGGCTGCAACTGGGTGGCTGTGGCCTATGTATCCCGGCAGGAAGTTCTGAGCGAAATCCGGGAACTGACAGAAACTCTGGTAATCGTAACCTGTGTGATGATTCTCTTCCTGATCCTGCTGGTTATCTTCCTGGTAAAGCGCATTATCGGTGTTCCTGTAAAGGAGCTGAGCCTGGCTGCCACTCGAATTGCGGAGGGCGACCTGAACCAGTCCATTCAATACCGCTCCAGAGATGAACTGGGTATATTGGCTAACAATTTTAACCGGGTTACAGTTCGGCTGCGCGAATACATAAAATATATCAATGAGATCGCAGAAAAACTCCACGAGATTGCGGGAGGAAATCTGACTTTCACGCTGGAAAACGACTATACTGGTGAATTTGAGAAAATCAAAAACTCTCTGGACGAGATTTCCTACTCCCTCAACCATGCTATGAGGCAGATTCGCGACGCCTCCAGGGAAGTGGCCCTTGGTGCAGAACAGGTTTCCGATGGAGCCATGTCTCTTTCCCAGGGTTCCACGGAGCAGGCATCTTCTGTGGAAACACTGGCGCAACATATCAACTCCGTGTCCGGCCTGGCCCGCGTTACCGCACAAAATGCCCAGGATGCCAGCAACATCTCCCAGAATGTAAAAAATGAACTTCTGAACAGCAATGACAAGATGAAGAATATGACGGTGGTGATTGAAAAGATCAGCGAGAAGTCCACAGAGATCCACAAGATCGTAAAAACCATTGAAGACATTGCCTTCCAGACCAACATCCTGGCTCTGAACGCCGCTGTGGAAGCTGCCCGGGTAGGAGAAGCCGGCAAGGGATTTGCCGTGGTGGCAGATGAAGTCCGCACACTGGCTGGAAAATCTTCCGAAGCAGCCCAGGAGACCACGGAACTGCTGGGCCAGACCGTGGATTCCATGGCAGAAGGTGTCCGTGCAGCCCAGGATACGGCAGAGTCCATGATGGCCGTTGTCGCCCAGGCAGATGAGATGAACACATTGATTGGGGATATCGCAGAACATACCACCAAACAGGCCGCCGATGTGTCAGAGATCACTCAGGGTATAGAGCAGATCTCCGTGGTTATCCAGTCCAACGCCGCCACTTCTGAGACCAGCGCGGCAGCCAGTGAAGAGCTCTCCGGCCAGGCCGAAATGCTCAAGAACCTGGTGGCAAAATTCCGGCTGAAGGGCTGACAGCCCCTCCGGCAGGAGAACAGAATATTTTCAGAAAAAATCATTCAAAAGAACCCAGGGAACATAGGCTCCCTGGGCTCTTCCTTTCTCTTCAAACTGTCCTCTGCAGGTGATACTCCTCCTGAACCCTTTCTCTTTGGTATTCTCCTATTCCTTGGAAAATACAAGCCTCCCAAAAGCCTCATCTGCCTCTGAAACCTCCGCCAGGCTGCCGATAACCACCCCTGTGCTGCTGCCTTCTATCCAGACAATATAGTTCTGTTCTGTTCCAGCCTGCCCCTCATAGGTATAGGAAATCACATGCATTTCTTCCCTGTCCGTCTCCTGGCGGATAACCGCTTCCTGCTGCGAAGAAACAGCCTCAACATACCCCTCATACATTGACTGGTCCACAAAGAATCCCTGCAGGATGATCTTCTCTCCATTATTCACCTCAAATCCATCTCCTGAATTTTTAAGGCCATGTCCTTCCGATGAATCCAGCGTCACCTTGATTGAATCCCCTGTGGTGACATTATAAGTCAGACTCACTGTACGATTGAATTCACATCCTGTCAGCAACATAATACATAAAAGCACAGCGGCCAGCCTTTTAAAGATTGTATTCATTGTCTTGTCCCTCCCTTGTCTGGTTTTATTTATCTTATGTATTATTTTACCACCCCCTTGAATTTACTGCAACTGCTCTTTCTCAAAATATCTGACTTCGGGAGAATTTAAAGGTACATGGCAAATTACAACATTTCCTTTAGGACAGCCCCCTGGGAGCTTTATCAAAACTCCGCATATATTCCTGCCGAAAAGAGGGACAGCTGCGCTGTCCCCCACTGTATTTTACATTTTCCTCAGCACATCCGCATACCAGCAGAACACATCCGAGACCCGTCCCAGATCTGCCTCCTTTCCTGTGCTGCGCCAGAGTTCCTGAAAGAAGCACAGACACCTCTCCAGATCCGACGCCAGGCTCATGCCATCCTCCGGCCGCTCTCCCTTCTGCAGACAGTGCAGGCGCAGCCCCACTTCATTCCATACCCCCACGGCTGCCAGGGACATCTGCACGCACTCTGCCACCCATCTGTACCTGCTGTCCATGCTGCGGCTGATAACACACAGTTCTCGCTTCATATCCTGGATGGACTGCCTCAGGCCAGGAACTTTCGTCATGTCCTCCTCCCAAAAGATCTCCCGCAGCTTCTCCTGATCCAGATTTTTCTCCACGCCCTCTTTTATTCTGACTACATGATTCCAGGAAAACACAGTCCGACCATTCACACGGCCTAAAAAGTCAAGCAGCCTGCCGGATGTATCCCCGAATTCCAGGACAGAGATTTGACGATTCAGCTCATGATAGTCCGGATATTTCTCTCCCCAGGAACACACGGCCCCGTATATCATGCCTGGAATGCTGAACACAGGCTGATTGATGTGGCCGAAATCCCCCCATTCCGTGTTCAGTATACCCACTGCGCCGTACTGTCTTCCATAGCCGCACATCCTGCGGATATTTTTGTAGCTGCTCTCCAGGGCGTTTACCCAGGTATTCCACCCGCAGGCCCCGGGGCAGAGAAACTGTACCGCTCCTGCACCGTGGAGTATCCGGGCCTCCCTGTCCGACTGAGTGGCGCTGTAGCCCCAGGTCAGGCAAACCACCTGCTCCGGGATCTGGGCGTATTTCTCCGGATACTGAGCGATAATGTCCCCCCAGAACATGGGCACCCGTCCATGTTCTATCAGGAAATCGAAGAGCTCCAAAATGTAATCCATGTACAGACTGCCGGTTCCCTTTTCCGCAGCCAGGGCACTGCTGCAGCCCTTTCCCAAGTCAAAAGTCTCATCCGCACAGATATTGAACTTATTGGATCGGAACAGCTGCATGTATTCCCCTATAAGCCCCTTGATCATGGGAAGGGAATCCGGATTGGACACATTCACCGTGTGATGGTCCATACGGTCCCGGAAGGAAAAAGTGCCTTTGGTGCTCTCGGGCAGCTCACACATGGGCTCAAAAGTTTTGGTGCTCAGGAGCTTGCACAGGTGGCCGAACGTGGCCAGAGAGGGCACCAGCTCTATCCCCCTGTCATGACAGTACTGGTCCAGTTCCAGGATCTCTTCCGCAGTCAGAGGAGTGTCATCCCGCCAGACTTCCGTCAGATCTCGAAACAGATAGGTATGTTCCACATACAGCTGCAGCTGATTCATCTTATAGAATGCCATAATGTCTGCCAGCCATTTCAGACTCTCAAGTGACAGAATCCGTCCTCTGGTAATGTCAAAGAAAAAGCCTCTGTTTTGAATATCCGGCTCATCGTCCACGGAAATCCCAGGCAGCAGTCCTCCGCTCTGGCGTACCACCTGGCGCAAAGTCTGGACAGCGTACCCCAGGGCCTCCAGACTGCCCCCGCACAGAACAGCACCCTCTTCTCCGGTCTCCAGGGTGTAGCGCTGCCCACCCAGAGCTTCATTCACCTTCAGCAGAATATCCCCCCTGCGGAAAGTCCCCCGCCCCCTTCCCAGGGACATTCCCGCCCAAGTCCTGATCTCCTCCTGCAGCAGCCTGGCATAGACATCCGCTCCCTGGGGACAGGATGCATCCATCACAATCATGTTTTCCTTCTCCAGCAGCTGCTGCCCGTTTCTTTCTTCCATCTTTTTGGGTATCGGCAATATAACCATACTTTTCTCCTTCTGGCATAGGGAAGTCCCTCCAGACAGCAGATACAAGCTGACAGCACTTTCCATTGATTTCCCACAGGCAGGCAGCGCCGAACACATTGTATCCATTATCTTTGGTCCATTCCCAAGAAACTGTGTTTCCTGTGACCTGCACCCATTGTACCAGAAGCCCCCACGAAAGCAATATCTCCCGCCCAAGCGGTATGCTTCCCTGCCCAAATGGCAAATCTGGGAAAGTCCCCTCACACTTCTCCCAGTCATTCCCCAGTATGGCTCCCTTTGACCTTTAAAGATCAGCTCTTAACCACTCTCTCTATCACGCAACTGTGAGGTTTATTTTTGTGGTCTTTCTCATAGTTAATTCCCACCAGCAGCACCTCACCCCCATAGCCTTCCAATGCCTGGGCATAGTTCCTCTCCTTCATCTGCTCCAGGGCAGTATCCGCCGTTCTGTCATACTTCAATTCCACCACCAGGGCCGGCTTCTTTGTATGAGGCAGGGGCAAAAACACAATGTCCGCAAAGCCTTTTCCCGCAGGAAGCTCCCGTATCAGCCTGTAATCCCTGCGCGCACTGTAATAGGCCAGCCCCACCGCACAGCTTAGAGAATTCTCATCATTGTAAGTCAGTATGGACGCCACCTCCGTGTGAGCCCTGTCAAGTCCTCTGGCTACACTCTCTTCATCACCTTTTAATGTATCTTCCAAAAGTTTTTCCGATTCCTTTAAAACCCTCATAACCTCCGGCCAGCCGCTGACGCTCATGGCATTTTCAAATTCCCCCGCTATCTCTTTGTTGGGGATAAAAGTCTTCTCCGTCTCCGGGGCATAGGCCAGGTATCCCAGATGAATCAAGAGCGTAAGCACATCATCCTTCGTCTTTAAATTCCGCATGTCATTCTGAAAACTTCGGGTATTGACCCTGACCCGGCCGCCCCCCATCATCCGCACAATATCGCCACGCAGCCCGTCAAAATCCATGTCCATATAGAGCTTCAGCGCCTCGTAAGTCTCCGTAGATGTCCAGTAATTTGAAAACTCCTGGCTGCTCATTGCCTCCACCACTGATTTGGGATTATATACATGCTTATACTTTTTAAAAGTATATCCGTCATACCAACTGCCCGCTTCCGTATAGTCCATCTGATAGCGTCCGCAAAGCTCTTTTACCTCGTCTTCTGTAAAACCGGTGAACTCCTCAAATATTTTCTGATTTGTCATGGAATATTCCCGAAACATATTCAGCGCTGAGTGCTGCCCATACTTTTTCACAGGCAGAATCCCCGTCATGTAAGCCAGAGCTACATAGACCTGATCCTTTAAGAGATTCCTCAGAAAATCCAGATATTGCCTCTGCAGTCCCTCACTGGTCTGCCTTTCCCGCATCACACAGTCCCACTCATCAATCAGAAAGATAAACTTCTTCTTTGTTTTTGCATAGATTTTCCGCAGCGCTGCCGCAAGGCCAACATCATGCCTGTTGACGGCGTCTCCGTACTTCTCCAGAACCTCTTCCAGAACCTCCTGCTCCAGATACTCCGTTACTTCCCCTTTTTTTGCCTCAATCAAAAACTGCTGCATATTCAGAAATATGACATCATATTGGTTCAAATGTTCCTGAAATGTCCCTTGTTTTTCTATTTTGCGACCTGCAAACAGCTCTCTGGAATCACAGCCACAGCTGTAATAAGCCGCAAGCATTTTCAATGCCATAGACTTTCCAAACCTCCTGGGCCTGCTGACACAGATATACTTTTGTTCTGTGTTGATATACTTGTTCGTAACTGCGATCAAGCCAGTTTTATCAACATATATTTCGGAACGAATCGACTCCCAAAAGCCGTCGTTCTCCGGATTTAAATAAATTCCCATTGTTCTTCCCCTCCATACTCTGTGTGCAAAAACAGCTCTACCCTCTTCGCAGGCCGCTTTCGTAAGCCCAGGACCCCCGCCATCCCCTCCAACTGATCCTAAGGAAGTCCCCTTATATTTTCCCCATCACTGATAATTATTTCGTCCTCACGGGCCCGGTTCCTGGAACAGTTTCCTGCCCGTCGAAAAGAAGCTTTGATGGAGGGCATATTTTTTCAGTATAACGCACAGGACAATTATATCGGCCGATAATTGTACTCTCCTGTATGGTGCAGCGCCGCCACAAAAAACGATCGGACGGGCTGCAGGATGGCAGTATTATCTTCCCAGGATCAGGAAAAACAATTGCCCAATCTTCCACTAAATACATCTTACAGCAATCGTATCATAAAACAGATAAAAAGAAACACTTTTGTTCAGATGTATAGATCTTTTCTCTCAAACAATAGAATTCCCAGTACATACATTACAACACCGCCCGCCAAAAGTATAATGGCGCCCACTACTGCACTGCTTTCACCTGCAGCAAACCCCTCCGGGTGAAACAAGGTAAAAAACGTGAAATACTTCGCTTTTTCCGCATCTGCGCCTACATTTGCAAGCATCTGCAGCACATACATAAAGGCCGGAATGCCTGCTCCCAACGCAACACTGTACTTTGTATCGGAAAAGACGCAGGAAGAAAGAAAACATATGCCTCCGATAAACAGATGCAGGCAAAGCAGTCCACCGTTCAGTGCAAAAAGCTCTGTCATATCCAGCTGTCCCGGAAAAGCGCTTCCTGCACAGATTACCTCCAGCACCGTGCAGTAAAAAACCAACAGCAGAATTCCACTTACAAGCACCCCCATCTGTGTAAAGGCAATGGTACGCCGTTTCACAGGCGCCGCCGCCAGCAACGCCATAGAGCCTCTATCCACATACTTTGCAATCAGGGCATTTCCGCGCAGTATGCAGAACAGCATGGGAAAAATCAGCAGTATAAATCCATAGAGATAAGACACCATAAACCCCAAAAGATCCGCAGCATTTGTTTTCATGCCCACGGACGCCATCAATTCTGGCATAACTTCTGCAAAGCTGTCCAATGTTTTCATCATTTGAGGGTCATACATGGTGATGATAACAGAGACATACATGGTAAGAATTGCGCCAAAAATAAGTAACAGCTTTACACTTCCTTTCATTTCACGTTTATATAGCGCCAGATTAATCATTCGCCTCACCTCCATAATAATTCATAAAAATTTCCTCCAGGCTCTGCTTTGTAGTTACCGTCACTTCTCTCCCACTGCATATGCCGCCAAAATCTGCGGCAAAGGCCTCGGCAGCTTCCGAATTTTCCAGCGTAACTCTGTAACTGCGGGTATGTCGTTCACGCAGTGCTGCGGCAGAGTCAACCGCTATCATCCTACCCTTGCGAATAATGCCGATCCGGTCGCAGGTCCGTTCCACTTCCTCAAACATATGGCTGGACATTAAAACCGTTTTGCCTTTTTCCTTTTCCTCCGCAACCAGACTGACAAACCTGCTCTGCATCAGCGGATCAAGTCCGCTGGTGGGCTCGTCAAGAATAATGATATCAGGGTCATGCATAAAAGCAGCAACAATTCCAAGCTTTTGCTTCATCCCTTTGCTCATCTTTTTTATCCTGCTTCCGGGGTCTAATTCAAAACGCTCCAGCAGCTCGTCCTTACGGCTCTCTGAACCGATTTTACGGTATTCTGCGATAAATTTTAAAAATTCCCTTCCCGACATATCATCAAAAAAGCTGATCTCACCGGGAATATACCCAAGCCTTGCCTGCACTTTCTCCCTTTCCTTCCAGCAATCCAGGCCGTCAATGGTACATTTTCCAGATTTCGGCTTGAGAAATCCCATCAAATGTCGTATAGTTGTGGTCTTTCCTGCTCCATTGGGACCCAAAAACCCGAAAGCCTCCCCTTGATCCACATGAAAAGACACATCAAAGACACCTTTCCCGCCTCCATAGTCGCGGACAAGGTTCTCGATTTTAATCACACTCATAAATAATCCTCCTTCTATGTAACTTATTACAGTTAGTTACACTGTCTCCATCCCGGCTGCAAAGCCCCAGCCCGCTGCCTCCAACCACAAGGACACAGGCAGCCATCAAACTTGAACCGTATCTGGATGTACCTCTGCATAAGCGCGGCACAAATTTTCCAATCTCGATTTTTAACAATATTCTGCATCTGCGCTTCTCTTTCTTCCCATAGCCGCATTTCTTTTTTGACATTGGCAATTTTATCTCTCTTTTAAAAAAATCCCGCTTTTATAATGGAGTATATAATATATGCCAGCCACTCACAATACATATTTATTTCCTCATTTTCAATAGGTACACAATTCCGCAAAGGGAGTAAAACAATGCACCAGGCGCTTCCGCAGTACAATAAGCTTGTACCCTGAAAAGTGCAAAAGAAAGTGGTCTTTGTGCATGGCATTAATTATACAGCGAAAAGAACAAATTGGGAAGAGACAAGAAATGAACACAGAATTTTTTTCTCTTGCAAATTTCTGTCAAGTATGCTATGATAAAATTAGTCTTAAACTCAATAAGCAGGACACTCTATCCCCAGACATTTGTCTGCTGGCTTAAAGTCTTACATTCTACTTTTCAGGAATCCCTGCTTAACATCACATATATTATTATGCAGGGAATGTGCAGAGAAGCAGTTTGATACTGTGAAATGCTGTGACAAAATCCGGATGTCTGACAAAGCAAAGAACCTATTATCTTAACCTGAATCCGTAAAGTTCAATTCATAATTAAGTTTAGAAAGCCAGTATTTATGCCTTATTCCGGCTTTTTGAAACACTAAATTTTTATCACCCAATGGGTGAATAAATTTTCGTGTTTAAATCCAAGAAATTCCTATAAAATATGGGTTAAAGGCAATTGTACCAAGTTGAACTTCACGGATTCAGGTATAAGTAAAAGACCCCATGCCGGAACCTGCATGGGGTCTTCTGGTATTCTGCCTGGGAATAGTCGGAAAATAATAGATGCTGCCTCCTTTTGAACCACCGGAAAATAATCTGCAGGCATTTCCTTATGTAGCCCGCCCGTCCCGGCGTCAGACCATCTCGTGCTGATGCATATACTTCTCCTTTGTGGCAAGGCCTCCGCGTATATGGCGCTCAGATTTGTTTACATCCAGCACTTTCCTGGCCTCCGCAGCCAGGGCCGGGTTCACCTGGGCCAGACGTTCGGTAACATCCTTGTGTATGGTCGTGACAAAAGGGAACGCCGGATTTACCCGGGCCGCTCTCTATCAACATATCCTCCTCCAGCCCCAGCTCCCCGGGAAGGCACAGATAGATATCCACATTTCCCTCCCTGTCTACCTGGATTTTGCCTATGATCTGTTTGAGCTGTTCATTCGTCATAGTCCGGACGGATACAATGTCCTCCATATTGCGGAAAGTTCTGCGGAGCAGCTCCTGAAGCTGGTCGCCCTTGCTCAGATTGTGCTCCGCCAGCTTCAGCTCATTCTCCAGCCTCTCCACCTCCTTCTTCATGCTCCCCAGCTTCTGGTTCAGCTCCGCCCGGCTGATCAGGTCGTCCGTGTACATTTCCATATACTTCTGTCTGATGCGCTGGATCCTGGCCAGGCTCTCCCGCAGCTTTTTTGCCTCCCCCTCATTGTCCTCCCTTCCCCTGTAAACTTTCGTAAATTCCTTTACCACCCGGTCCGTCACACCTTTCCTGTCTTTCAGCAGGCGGTAAAAATATTGTTCCAGCTCCCCCATCAGCTCTTCTTCCTCCAAAGTGATCCCATTGGGACAGCTTTGGGCCCCTTTGCCGTTGTGGCCGGAGCAGACCCAGCGCACATAGGTGTTCTTGTAGGTGCGGACCGTTCTGCGGAAAGACCAGCCGCACTCCTTGCACTTGATCAAGGTGGAAAAAAGAAACTTATTGCTCTGGCGCTCTCCATTTATACGAAAAGCCTCGTGCCGTCCATGAAGCGTCTCCCGGGCAGCCTGAAATTCTTCCGGCTGAATGATCCGCAGGTCCGGCCGGTCCGTCACCATCCATTCCTCCTGATCCCGCTGCGCCCTTGTGCCGGTGAGAAAATCCGTCACTTCCTCCTTGCCGTTGATGATCTTTCCTGTGTAGAGTTCATTGGTCAGAATCCGACAGACCGCATTCTGGCTGAAATGACAGCCTCGTTTGGTTTTTACTCCCCTGTCGTTGAGCATGTTGGCAATCTTCGCGGCCCCGTATCCCTCCCCGGTATACCAGCGGAAAATCTGCCGGACAATCCGGCTCTCCTCCTCATTGACCTGCAGATTGAAATAATCCCCCGCAGTCTTGTCATATCCATACACAAGATTGGGGACACGGCCCTTCTCCGCGTTCATTTTCTTGCCAAATTTCACACGCTTGGATGTGTTGGCGCTCTCCTCCTGGGCCAGCGCTCCAAAGATGGTCAGCACAAATTCCGACTGGCCCAGAACCGTCATATTGGCCGTCAGAAAAGTGGTTTCAATGCCCAGGGCCTTCAACGTCCGGATGCTCTGCAATAGATCCACTGTATTGCGGGCAAAACGGGAAATGTCCTTCACCACCACCATGTCGAACATGCCCTGTCCTGCATCCCGCATCAAACCCAGGAACTCCTTCCGATTTTTAATCTTGGTGCCGGAGATTCCTTCATCCGCATATAGCCGTACCAGATGATGGCCGTTTTTCTGAGTGTATTCGGCAAAGAATTTCTTCTGGGCCTCCAGACTGTTGAGCTGGTCTGATTTGTCCGTAGAGACCCGGCAGTATGCAGCTATGTTCATGTAGCGCTGTCCCCCTTCACATGCTGTTTCCCTTCTCTTGGGAACTGTCAAGAAATAACTGGGCGTGTTTGGAAATCCTAGTGAGCAAGAGAGCCGGTTTTACCCGGCTCTTCCAAATCAGCATATTTTTTCCTGTCCATCTGTGCCAAGGCCTCCGCCACCCACCTCCTCCCGGATTGCTTTCTCTACCTTGCTCATATTGACCTCCATAAAAATTTTCAGTATGTAGTCTGCGGTTGCCTCCACCGTATTGGGATTATGGAATCGAAAATTCAGTTTTCTTTTCTCCACAGTGGATTGCTCTCCTTCCTGCCGTTTATCTTTTGTCCATCCTATGAGCTTAAAAATCCAAATAGTACAGCTAAAATCCCTCTCTTCCAATCAGCACTTCTTTCCCTTGAAACGCAAAGCCATATTTCTTTATCTTCTCCTTCGGGAAACCCTCTGCCCGCAGCACAGCCTCATATTGTTTTTTCTCTATCTGTTCCAGCGCCGCCTGCACTGCGCCCTCCAGTGTCTCGCCCCGTTTTGTGCGGACTGACTTGAATTCAATAATCAAAGCATCCGCCCCCGCCTTCTTCGGCAGCATCATCACGTCATAGCGCCCAAATCCACTCTCCCGGTTGGAAGTTATGGCATATAAATCTTTCAATTCCACCAGCATTCCAAGCACAAAACCGTGGTAGAACCGCTCTGGCTCCGGTCTCTCAGATATATTTCTCCCCACATCAAAAAAGCTGAATATTTCATAGGAAATATCATTCATATACTCATTCATGCCTTCCAGATCATCAGAGAGCAGGGCCTTCAGGAAAGCGTTGTTCACTCCCCGGCATCTCCCGAACCAGCCCTCTATCATCCCCTCAAACATGGAACGGACTTCCCTGTTCGTCAGCTGAAGCTCATACTCCGCCCTTCCCAGATCGGCATTGAATTCACAGCGCACCGCTTTCAGGTAGCCGCTGGCAAGCAGCAGACTCCACACCGCCTCATCCCCCTGATCCAGCTCACTGAACACGATCTGTTCCTCCAGCCTGGCGGCAAAAGTCCCCCCCTGCAGCAGCCTTTCCATGGTCATCTTCAGCTCCGGACTCCCCTCCTGTATCAACTTGCCCACCAAACTGTTGGAACTGGTATTGACCCAGTAGAGTCCTACATTCCTCTTGTCCAGATAGTTGATTATAGACCATGGATTATACATATCCGCCCGGCTTCCGAATATAAAACCATCATACCACCGTTTTATTTCTTCCCTGCGGTCAGACAGGCCAAACTCATCCAATGCAGCATATACTTCCTCTTCCGTGAAGCCAAAAACATCTTTATATTTTTCTGACGTGTTCGTCACCACTTCCAAATTGTTCAAATCTGAGAACATGGACTCCCTGCTGACCCTCGTGATTCCCGTCATCACCGCCCGCTCCAAATAAGGATTGCTTTTGAAGGCAGCATTGAAGAGACTTCTGGTAAAAGCTACAAGCTCCTCCCAGTATCCATTCACATAAGCCTCCTGCATGGGAGTGTCATATTCGTCTAAAAGGATGACCACCTTCTTCCCATAGTAACGGGAGAGATAAAGGGACAGCTGGTTCAGCGCCAGCGTCGCGTCCGCATCATCCATATCAATACTCTTCCTGCAAAACGTCTCTTTTTCCTGCTCGGTCAGACACCCTTCCTCCAAAAGAAAATGATACTTGCTGAATTCATCCGTAAGAATCTGGCAGATTTTTCTTCTGGCCATGACATAATTCGTCTCCTTGATGCTGGCGAAGCTGACCATGATCACCGGGTATGTCCCCTGCAGTCTGCGGTACTTCTCCTCCCTCCAGATATCCAGCCCTTCAAACAAGTCGCTCCTGCCGGCATATTCCACCGAAAAGAACTTCTCCAGCATATTCATGTTCAGGGTCTTCCCGAAGCGCCTCGGGCGGGTGATCAGCGTCACCACATCCTCCGACTCCCACCATTCCCGGATGAAGTCTGTCTTGTCCACATAAAAGCAATTCTTCGTCCGCAGACTCTCAAAGTCCTGATTTCCGATGCTTACCGTTCTCGCCATACCCTTCCTCTCTTCCCCGCCCTTTTCGCAACGCTTTGTCACTGTCTTTTTTTCATTTTAACATTTCCAAAAAGATGTGGCAATCTCTTTCATGGTTCCGCCAAACGATACCGGCAGTCCCTTACCGTTTTACTTTGTTACATCCATATGTACCGTGCTCTTGCTGACGCCAAATGCCTTTGCGGTCTGCCTGACAGTGGCATTAGAATCAATAATATAATTAGCAATGCTGATGGCACGCTCTTCGATATAATCCTTCAAAGGAATACCCCTCACGAATACTTTTTACCATTGTATGAGTTATCTTTAAGGGGTATGACTGTAATCGAAACAAAAGCCAAAAACCATTTCGCCCTGACGGCCCACATGCTCTGCACAAATATTGCAATTTCTAATCCACTGTTATTTCTGCACCAGAAGAAACGGCAGAAAACCTATGAAGATTTTCTGCCGCACCGCCCCATTTCATCTTTTGCCGAATTCAGATGGTTCCCGCCGGCTTCCGTTTCAGGAACATTTCCATATCCAAGGGAGGAAATACATCCATGTTTGTTTTTTCGTCTTTCACAGAGAAACCCGCCGTCAGGCAGCCTGTTATCCCATAACAATCAAATGTTTTCTGTACTTCCGGATTTTCACAAAAGCCCAATGCCACCATTGCCTGCAAGAGCATAAACGACTCACAGCCAAAATCAAACCCTGTCCTGATTCTTTCTACAAAATAGACTTTCGGTCTTTGCTATACTTAACAATTTCTTGATGACAAGTACAAAAGAACGTGTTAACATAGATTCATAGCACATTGTTATAAAAAATTTTGTTTTTTCGAGGAACATATAATGGAAAATCCACAAATGTCACTTTTTGCTTTAGATGGATATAGTCCGACAAAGGAAACGCTTTGTCTGTATTCCGCAATGCAGAATTTAAACAGAGCAGCCATAAAGCATCTTGCCTGTACAATGAAAGTCGGAATGAATCTGCGGGATATCAAAGCGTTGTGTGAAGATTATCTGCTGAAAAATGGCGCGGATTCATTTTGGTATTGGGATATCGGCGCTTTTGTTTTTGCCGGAGACGAAACTGCGATATCCATATCGGGCAAGGATTACATGGTAGCGGATAGAACCATACAGGAAAATGATATTATCACGATTGATTTAAGTCCTCAAAAGAATAACATTTGGGGAGATTATGCAAGAACGCTTGTATTTGAAAATGGCGTTTTATGTGATGAAATTGACAGAATAAAAAATGACCAGTGGCGGACAGGTTTGCAGATGGAAGAATATCTGCATAAAACTCTAATTGATGTAGCAACGCCGGAGATGACATTTGAGGAACTATATTATTTCATAAATAATTTGATAGTAAAAAAAGGTTTTCTTAACTTGGATTTTCTTGGAAACCTTGGACATTCCATTGTGAAACATAAAAATGACAGGATATATACCGAAAGGGGAAACAATAAAAGATTATCAGATGTTGAAATGTTTACCTTTGAACCTCATATCAGTATTACTGATTCCAAATATGGATATAAGAGAGAAGATATCTATTATTTTGATAACGGCAGGTTAACAAAATTATAGACCGCATTTCCCTTAAAAACTGTCAAATCACAACCGAAATATGGAGGACAGATATATGTTTGAAGATGGTACGTATGAATATGGGTTGAAAACCGGCGATTTACCAGAAAAAGAAATGGTCAAAATCTTTGAAAAAGCACTCAGTAAAGTCGCTGAAGAAATCAATGATTCCCGCATTCCAAAAAAGCGGAAATTAAAAAAGATGACGGGTCCGTTCGGTCGCTCCACCCCAGATGCAGAACCACCAGAATATGATTATATCTATCTTTACAGTCATAGACCCAGTAATCTGTTTTTACAGCTGTACCCTAATCGAGAAAAAAATGGACGGGTAAAATTTTCGGAGGAGGGAATTATCTGGAATTTGTACTTTTATCTCTTGCCGGACTATCCGCCAAAGACATCCGAAGAGGATAAGATTCAAGAGTTTGGCGGCAGAGTTATGGAGGAATTATTCCAGACACTTCCCTGCGAAAAGGTGTTCATTAAGAAATATGCTCCTGGGGAAAATAGACTTTAGGAGTGCCTCTGGGAGAACTAACTGCAGTTCTGAGGAAAAATGGATTCATTCGTAATTAGATTTACTAAAGGGAGGAAACAAAAATAGCAAGCATCAACGATGTGGCAAAAAAAGCCAACGTGGCCAAGAGCACGGTTTCTTTGGTTTTGAATCAAAGCGGCTACGTCTCAGCCGAAACTCGTGCCAGAGTAGAGCAGGCCATCAAAGAATTAAACTACACTCCCAGCCAGCTGGGGCGGAATTTATCCCGAAACAGAACCGGTCTGATTGGGGTCATTATTCCAGATGTCTCCCATCCCTTTTTCGGGTCTTTTGTAAAATACGTGGAGGAAGCCCTTTACCAAAAAGGCTATAAAACCATGCTCTGCGCAACCATGGAAAAGGAAAATATGGAGCAGGAATTTATCAATATGTTAAAAAGCCACACTATGGACGGCATCATTATGGGCGCCCATTCCCTGCTTCAGGAACAGTATTTACAGCTGAAGCAGCCGGTGGTGGCCTTTGACAGAGACTTAGGACGGGAGATCCCTTTGATTCAGGCCGATCATGTTTACGGCGGACGCAGGGCGGCGGAACTGTTTGTGCGCCATGGCTGCCGGAAGGTGGTTCAAGTCAGCGGGGCCATGATTGTGGATACTCCCGCCCATCAATACCATGTATCCTTTGAAGAAACACTGCGAAAAAACAAAATCGAAATTCATAATCTGGAAATGCCTCACAATGCTTTCCGAGAAGAAGATTTTGCCCGGGCAGCGGCGGCTGTCTTTGATTTGTATCCGGACGCAGACGGCATATTTGGTGCGGATTTACTGGTTCTGGCCTGCCTGAAAGAAGGCGTGAAGAGAGGAAAGAAAATCCCGGAAGAGCTGAAACTGATGGCTTATGACGGCACCTATGTCACCAGACTGGGAGCGCAGACCCTGGACGCTGTGGTTCAGCCAATAGAGGAAATGGCACATGCCTGTGCCGAGACCATAGACCTGCTGATAAAAGGAGAGAGCATTCCCTGCATGAGGCAGATGTTTCCTGTTTCCTTCCAAAAAGGACTGATTTTTGTGAAATAATGCCAATATAACGCTTGTCCTTTTGTGCGGTATAGAGAATTGGCTGAAAAGTGACGAAAAAGGATTGACAGAATAGAGATATTTTGATAGCATTGCAGCATAAAACCGGTTCGATAAAAGGACCGGTTATCAAAACTATTTTATCGAACCGGTTCGACAAAGAGGAGGAGTGATGACATGAGTGGATTTTATTCAGAAGGATTCCGCTGGCTGGAAATCTTCTTAAAATCACATCAGGGGGAAGCAGGGCGGCTTTACCTCCGAAAGGAAGGCCAGGACTGGCTGGAATATGCTGCGGGAGGACATCAATACCGCCTGACAAAAATCCCCCTGGAGGAACATACGCACTATCAGCTGGAATTATCCAACTGTCTTGCAAGCGTGGCTTATCTGTCCGGTTCCGCCAATATGCTGGAAACAGGTATCCGCTTTCTGGACTTTCAAAACGGAGAATGCTGCCAAGTGAAGGACCTCCAGCGCTGGTATGACACCCCAAACAGAGAGCAGTACCATTTCAATGCATTCAGAAACTGGATCAACGATCCCAACGGGTTATGCTGGTACAAAGGCTTCTACCATCTGTACTATCAGGCCAATCCCCACGGCCAGAACTGGGCTCATATGTACTGGGGCCACGGGGCCAGCAAAGATCTGGTGCACTGGATTCACCTCCCCTATGTTCTGGAACCACAGGAGGAAATTCTGGAAAGCGATGACAAAAAAGGCGGCGCATTCTCCGGCTGCGCAGTACCTCTTGAGGATCAGATCGTGTTCTATTTTACGCGCCATATTGGCCCGCCTGAGGACACGGAGGAAGATACGGTACAATATCAGGCCATGGTTACATCGGCGGACGGTATCCGATTTGGGCAGGAAGTGAAAATTATAGAAAAGCCCGACGAATCCTTCTCCTATAATTTCCGTGACCCAAAGGTACTCTGGCTGGAGGGAGCCTGGCAGATGGTGCTGGGCGCAAAAGTCAACGGCATTCCCTCCCTGGTCCGCTACACTTCGGCAAATATGAAAGACTGGACCTGTCAGGGCATCCTGCTGGAAGAACGGGAGGAAGGGGTGTATACCTTTGAATGCCCTGATTTCTTCCCCCTTAACGATACATTTGTGGCAGTGGGTTCCTGGATGAAGTACACAGATGCGCAGGGACGTTTCCAGCCCACATACTACTATCTTGGAGACTATAGGAATGGAAAATTCCTGGTTAAATCCCGCGGTCTCTATGACTTTGGCGGCAATTTCTATGCGGTACAGTCCTTTGAACATGACGGGCGGCGGATTGCCATCGCCTGGACGGCGGACTGCTGCGAGGAACATATTCCGGAAGAAAAAGGTTCCTGCGGCGGAATGACAATTCCAAGGGAACTGTCTGTCAGAGACGGCAGGTTGATCCAGCGTCCTGCAGCGGAAATTTATTCCCTGACAGGAGACACCATCTGCAATGTATCCGGCCAGAATCTCACGCTGCGGAATCTGAACCACAACACCTATTTCGCCCGGATTGATTTCAGGCAGGACACAGATTTTGACATTCTTCTGGGCGAATCCGCCCAGGGCCGCCTGCGTCTCCTGCGGGAAAAAGACAGACTGTGCCTTAAAACAGAGGGTGTGCGCTCCCAGAAAATCAACTATTCCGCCATGGTGGAGTCGATTGCAAAGCTGGAAATCTTTGTTGACCGGAGACTGGTTGAGGTATATGTCAATGACGGGGAGCTGGCCGGAACAAAACTGTTCTATCAGGACGAAGGCAGCGGGGTTTTTCATGCCGCCTTCCAGTTTCAGAATCATGTGGAAAAAATACAAATCTATGAGATGAAGGGAATATGGAGGTAATACCATGGAACAGCAAAATCCGAAACTGCGCTTAAGTGAAAAAATATCCTATGCCTGCGGTGATGCGGCCAGCAACGTAGTGTGGGCGGCCATGGGAACATTTGCCATGATGTACTATACTGATGTGGCCCATGTCTCTGCCGCCGCTGTGGGCACAATTATGCTGCTCTCCCGCTTTCTGGACGGTGCGTCTGATCTGATTATGGGGCTGATTGTGGACCGGACAAAATCCAGATACGGCAAAGCCCGTCCCTGGCTGCTGCGCATAGCCATTCCTTTCGCCCTTGCCACCTTTCTCATGTTTTCGGTTCCCGATTTCAGCAGCAAGGGAAAGCTGGTGTATATCTTTGTCACCTACAATCTGCTCATGACCATGTATACCATGATCAACCTGCCCTATGGTTCTCTGAGCACTCTTATGACGGCAGACCCTTATCAAAGAAGCGTGCTGAATATTTTCCGACAGATTTTTGCCCAGATTACAAGCCTGATTATCACGGCCGCCACTCTCCCTCTGGTCAGCCTCCTTGGAGGCAGCAGCAGGGCATGGAGCATTGTATACGGCATTTTCGGCGCCGTCGCCGCAGTCCTTTTCCTGATCTGTTTCGCCGGCACTCGGGAGAAAGTGGGTGTAGAGGCCAGAGAACGGGAAACGATCCCGGTAAAAAAAGCCCTCCTTGGGCTGCTAAAAAACAAATGCTGGATCATCTCCATGCTGCTGGGAACGGGTACCTGCCTGTTTTATATGGCAATATCCACCATCAATACCTATTACTGCAAACAGGTTATGCATGATGAATCTCTGGTGGGAACCATCAACGCGGCCTATATTGCCCCCATGATCCTGTTCTTTTTCCTTATGGCGCCGATTGTCAAAAAGATCGGCAAGCGAAATACCAACCTGGCAGGCTGGGCCGCCATTATCGTCAGCTATATCCCTCTTTTTTTCGGCATGGAGCATGTGGCCCTGCTGATTGGAACTTCCGTTGTCAGAGGCATCGGCTACGCCTGTGTTATGGGCGTGCAGTTTGCCATCATCGGTGACAGTGTGGAATACGGCGAGTGGAAAACCGGTGTCCGCTCCGAGGGCCTGGTGTTCAGCGCCCAGAGCTTTGGCTGCAAGGTGGGCATGGGGCTTGGAAATTTCTTCATTGGAGCCTTATTGGACTGGGGCGGTTATAATGGAGAACTGGACCTTCAGCCGGACCTGGCGATTACTGTCATCAAAGGGCTCTATGTCATTATGCCGCTGATTGTGGCGGTGCTGCAGATCCTCCTGATGATTCCCTACACCGCAGAAAAGGAATATGACGTGATGAACCGGGAACTGGCGGAGCGCAGAGCAGCCAAAAAAGAACAATAAATGATTTGCCATTCCCAACACAAAATTATATAATCATATTGTGGCAGATATGGGAGGGCAGTATGAAGACCTTCCGATCAGGCAGAACCGGAGCGTTTCTATCATGGTTTTGTATTGGGCCTGATGGTGGATTTATCCGATCGTTATATGATTGTTTCCAACAGAGAAAGCGGCTTTGGAAGATACGATATCATGCTTGAGCCAAAAATGGCTCCGGGTGTTCTGAACTCAGACGCAAACAAGGGCGGTGATGGAAAGGATTGCCCGGATAAGGCAATCATCATAGAATTTAAGGTATTCAACCCCAGAAAAGAAAAAACCCTGAAAGATACCCTACAGACTGCGCTGAAACAGATTGATGCACAGCAGTATGAGGCTTCCTTACTGGCAAAAGGCATTCCGGCGGAACGGATCAGAAAATATGGATTTGCCTTTCAGGGGAAAACCGTTTTGATTGGGTAGGAATTTGGAAAAACACCTGAAAAAGGGCATGTAGAAAAGTCATTACAGCTTTTCTACATGCCCTTTAGAACTTCAATATCCTGCCTTAATCCTCAAAACCAAATTCAAATATGGCGCTGCTATCGTCATAATTCTCGTTGGGAACCCACATAACCGTCTTCTTGGTGAGATTATAGACTGCGCTGTGGACCGTACAGCCGTTTCCATCGTCATTGTTCCAGGTTCTCCTGCCCACAATGGCAAGAATGTCCATGGCTGCCTTCTCATCCTTTACTACGCCTTCTGTGCCGTCCAGTTCCTGGTAAATCCTTTCATACCGGTCATAGCCTTTTCTGTCGGCCTCCGGTGAGCCATCGTAATAGCCCGGCTGTATGATAAAATTCGTAATCCACTGGAAGTCGCTCTCCGCCTCCCGCTCCCCGATATGGGCATCCCCGTCATTATATGTTACCACAAGCTGCCTTGCAGAGCCGTCATTGTCTGTGGAATCCGTGCCGCTGACCCATTCCAGAATGGCGCTTTTTCCACTTGCATCGGCAACCATATAGTGATAGGAGGTCCCTGCGGAATCGTGCAGGTCATAGCCGGAGGCAATCTCCACAGCGTCCTCCACACTGTCCGCATAGTCCAGAATCAGCCGCAGCAATGTGGTGGAAGTAAGGTCTGGCTTAGCAGTATCCTGGTCGGTGGGCACCGTCTCCGCTCCCTGATAGGTCATATAGATGCCGCAGCTGACTCCTGCGTCGTTGATACCGTCCAGAGGCGCATAGGCGGCGGCCAGACAGGTGATCTTGTCCATAAGTCCCTCTATGTTCTTCTCCACATCAATGCCCAGAAACTGCAGATCCACCGTGGAAATGGTGCTGTGACGCCCGTTGTAGCCCTCTGTAAAGACAATACAGGTATTTGTTTTGGAAAAATCATAGTTCCTCCCAAACAGCACATCCCCCTCCTGGCTTCTTGCGGTAAAGGAGGAACAGCCAATCTCAGGATCGCTGATGTTCATGTCTATCAGCCCCTTGGTGATCTTGTCCGTCACAAAACTGATGAGCTCAGTGTCATTTTTCACTCCGCCCTGGGCCACAAAATCATCCAGATAGAACCCTCCCTTGACCTCCATTTTATACACTGCCCCGTCCAGGTGTTCGTCATTTCTGTCCCGCAGCAACTCCATGCTGGCCACTGCAGAAATCTCATTGTGCCACACTGCATAGACCGCGATTCCCGCCACCAGGACTGCTGCCAGAAGCACACCCGCCGCTCCCAACAGGACCTTCTTCCACAACCCTCCGGACTTCTTTTCTCTTTCCCTGTTCTGCATATTTTTCCTTTCTCTCACATCTGCTTCTTCGTCCCTGCCGCCGCTTCCAGCCAGAAGTTCCCGGATAAAAGACAAAACTCCCCAGCCTTATCCGACTCTCATACACAGTCCTTTATCGTAAAAACAGACGAAGCAGCCCTCCGTACAGGCTTCTTTGATAAGGCTGATACCGCATGGGAAGGTCCAGCCAGGTCTTCTTGTCCACAATGCTCTTGGTGTGGGAAAACACCTCAAAACCCTCCCTGCCGTGGTAAGCCCCCATGCCGCTTTCCCCCACGCCGCCAAAGCCCATCTCACTGGTAGCCAGATGAATGACAGTATCGTTGACACATCCGCCCCCAAAGGCACAGCGCTCCATCGCCTGACGAATCCGTCTCCTGTCTGAGGAAAAGAGATACAGGGCCAGGGGCTTGGGCTTTCCGGCCAGAAGCGCATACAGCTCCGAAAAACTGTCAAAAGTGAGCACCGGCAGGATGGGGCCGAATATCTCTTCCTGCATCACGGGCTCCTCCCATCCGGCGCATTCCATTACCACCGGGGCAATCTGAAGGGTTTCCTCCCTCACCTCCCCGCCCAGGACAATCTTCTCCCGGTCCATAAGACGGCAGAGACGCCTGAAATGCTTTTCATTTATAATCTTTCCATAATCCGGATTGTCAAGAGGCTGTTCCCCGTACTGGCGCCGCACCTGCCTGCAGATCTCCTCCAGCAGACGGTATTTTATGCTGCTGTGGCAGAGCACATAGTCCGGGGCCACACAGGTCTGCCCGCAGTTAAGGTACTTCCCAAACACAATCCGCTTTGCGGCCAGTTTTATGTCCGCCGTCCGATCCACGATACAGGGACTTTTGCCCCCCAGTTCCAGTACCGCCGGAGTCAGAGTTTCCGCCGTATGGCGCAGCACCTCCCTGCCCACAGCCTGACTGCCGGTAAAAAACACAAAGTCAAATTTCTTCTCCAGCAAAGCCGCGTTTTTCTCCCTGCCCCCTGTGACCACCGCCACATACTCCGGCGGAAAGCACTCTGACAGTATCTTTTTGATGACAGCACCGGTGGCCGGGGAATAGGCGCTGGGCTTTACAACCGCCGTATTTCCTGCGGCAATGGCATCTGCCAGGGGATCCATGGTCAGAAGAAAGGGATAATTCCATGGGCTCATAATCAGCGTATTCCCGTAAGGGGAAGGCTTTTTGTAGCTCCGGGAAAAGGACTGTGCCAGGGGCGTGGACACCCTCCGCTCTGCCGCAAACCTGCGGGCATGTCCGATCATATAGCTGATCTCCGCCATCACAAGCCCTGTCTCACACATATAGCTTTCAAAATCGCTTTTGCCCAGATCCGCCTTGAGAGCGGCTGCAATTCTTTTCTCATTCTTTTGTACGGTACGGCGCAGCTTTTTCAACATCTGTATGCGTAAATCCACCGACAGCGTGGCCCCGGTCAGAAAGAATTTCCTCTGCCTGTCCAGGATCTGGTCTATCTCCATGCTCATATCCCTGCCATTCTCCTATTTCTCTATTCTCTGCCCCCCAGTATACCCCCACCAAATTAACCACACGTTTCACTTGTCTAAATTTCCATCTGCGTCGTTGGTCAACGCTCCGCTACGGTCCGTGCCGAACGTGTGCCACTGGCACACAGCACCGTCAGTCATCCCAGCCCGCTGCGACTCCTTCCTCCCCCTTGCAGACTGAAAATTTATCCTTCGTGGAACACAGTGGTAATTGTTGTGGGTTACACTGGTACTCCATCCGGCATTCATTGCCTGGGAAGTCCATCCTTGATTATCTCTCTCAGATTTCCCACAATGGTTCCCAGTACTTCATAAAAAATCTCCCGCTTCTCAGGGGTAATGTCCCTGCCTGCAAGCTCCACGGCAAGAGCCGCCCTCCGGCGTACATATTCCGCCACCGTCCTTCCCTCCTGGGTCAGCTTATAGCCTCCCCGGTAGAGATTCTGATGAACCCCTTCCTTTTTTACAAGCCCTTTCTCCTCCAGAATGGGCATCATCCGACACACATCGGATTTATCCTTGCCGCAGATCTCACAGAGCCTGGGCGCGGTAATGCCTTCCGGATAACGGTACATTGTCAGGAGGTAGACAGCATGGGAACCCTTCAGTCCATGGTTCTCCATCTCATCCGCCGCCATCTTGTGCCAGTGCCTGGAGATCTCCATAATGGCAAGGGAAAACTGTTCAAATCTGTCCACCATAAAAGTCTCCTTTTATTTCATGAGAAATCCACAAAAAAGTTGACAGCTCAACTTCTGGCATTATACCGCACAGACGTTGAACTGTCAACTTGTTTATATCTTCTCTGGATTTTCCCCGGATTTTTACCTTGCAATCTCAAATTCCTGCTGCCCTGCAGCGCCGGGGGCAATCTCATACCTTTCAAAGACAATCACAGGATTCCCGGCATGGTTGACATAGAATGTGTATACTTGTCCTGGCTTCTGTGGTATCCTGTTCAGGAAAGAATATATTTAAATAGAGGAGAAAAACTTATGAATCCAGGACAAGAAATGTTTGCACATTAGAAGATCAACATGAAGATGCCAGAGAAATTCTTGAAACATGTTTTGAGAAACAGAACGCCGGCACTTTTGACCGGGCCTGTTTTGAGGCAGTTCACCCCCCCATACTGGCTGTCATAAAGCCTGAAGCCCAGGGGGAGGTTCTGAAGGCAATGGGCCATTTTGCTTCCAGGCTCTAACCCCCCGGCCGTTTTTTATCGCGTGTCAGACGTCGCCATTATATGGCTTTTTGTCCCTTCTCGATCTACAGAGAGACAAAAGAACACAGAATCAGAAGGGCTGTTGCCGCCACATTTCCCCAGATATTATCGTGAATCAGATATATGCCCGAGAGGGAATTCACAATACAGTGAAAGAATACGCACAGCCATACACTTCCTGTCTTCTTCCTTATGGCTGCCAGGGCAAAACTTAATCCCAGGACATTTATCCCAAATGCAAAATAATTCTGCCCATACTGGGAAGCTCCCTCTATATGGAAAAGTGGCAGATGCCATATCCACCAGATGAAGCTGACCACAATGGCTGACAGAACGAAAGAATGTTTCTCTTCCAGTTCTGGCTGGAGTATATATCTCCAGCCAGCTTCCTCCAGCCCGCCCCCCAGCAGCATCATGGGCGCCATAAAGATAATCGCAAAAAACGGAGCTCCTTCTTCAAAGCCGGAGATAACACACTGGGGCAGAATAAAAGCAGCGGCAAAAACCACCGGCATGACATATGCGAAAAGCCCATGTCTGAAATCAAATATATTACCCAGCCAGTTTTTGATACCCGTAACCCGATTATGCTTCTTCAGCGCAAGAAAAGAGGCAATGGTGGGGGACCACCCACCCAGCAGGAAGGGTACATACAACAATTTGTTATCCTTTAACGATATCCCAATCCAGCTGCATATGACGCAGGTTCCCCAACCTAAGAGTAATATCAGAAATGTATATCCCAAATAATCCCTGCTCAATCTGTTCAAAATTCCCTCCTTTTGCCTGCCTTGACAAGCTCCATATAACCCTCTATTCCTTTTTCCTCCCCTTCATCATAGGTAAATTCCAGTTCAGCCGCCACCATCCTTGCCACCTCTCCGAACAGATACAGCATCTCAAATGCCCCCTTCCACATATTGTCATAATCTGCATCAGAGTAAGTGGCCTGGTACACATCTGGGGGACAGTCCTTATTTGCCCTGGAGCCACACATGGTTACTGCGCGAATGCTCTCATCCTCTTTTGCCGTTTTTAACACTAAACCTGAATTATTCACACCGACATGTTCTATACCATGTCAAGCCGCTTAAGTATTGTGTTTTTGGCCCTTTGGTATTTTCACTCAATCGGTGAAACAAATTTATACAAAGAGCTTCCGATTTGCTATAATTATGTTGGCGACAACCATACATAAAGCAAAGGAGAAGCCCTATGTATAGTTTAAAGGAAATCCAACTCAAATGCAATAAGCAATTTATCGTAAATTTTGACGGCGGGGAGCTTTCTTCCGACGGAGGTCTTCTTTTGATAAAGGAATTCCTCCACGCCCTCGGTTTTGAAACATTGCTCAAAAATAATTTCAAAACCAATGACCATGCCCTGTTCCGTATCCACCAGGATGACGAAAATCTGTTGCAGATGATCTGCCAGATCTTTGGCACTTATTATGAGGACAACTGCGCCGATGAACTTCGCCATGATCCTGTGCTGTCTGCCTTCCCCGGGAAAGAGGCTCTTGCTTCCCAGCCTACCCTGTCCAGATTCTTCAACCGGATGGACGATGATACCCTCCGGCAGTTTGACGCCATCCTGCGTAAGCTCAGACAGCGGATTTATTCCGTCAGGATGCCGGAATTCGTACTTTTTGACATTGACACCACGCTGCTTGCGACTTACGGCAGTCAGGAGGGCGAGGGTTTCAATTACCATTATCAGGCGCACGGTTACCACCCCATTCTCTGTTACGACGGGCTGACCGGGGATCTGATTGGGGCACAGCTGCGTGACGGCACGGATTACTGTTCCAAAGACGCGGCGGCATTCATGGAACCCATCATCGCCGAATACCGGGAATACTATCCCGGCATACAGCGTTATGCCCGGGGAGACAGCGGTTTTGCCACACCGGAACTCTACGACCTGTTTGAGGATACCGATGTGAAGTATGCCATCCGTCTCAAGATCAACAAGACGCTCCTTTCCCTAGCGCGGGAACAGGATGACGCATTGACAAAGGCTACCCGGCTGAACATGGTGGACTATGCCGTTACCTATGGGGAATTCTGGTACCAGGCGGCATCCTGGCGCACCCCGCGCCGCGTGGTGTTTAAAATCGAAAAGCCTTATAATCAGCTGACACACATGTACACATTTATTGTCACCAATATGGAAGAATTGGGACACTGGCAGGTCATAATTACTACTGCAACCGTGGACGCATGGAGAACTTTATCAGGGAAGGGAAACAGGGGTTTGATTTTGCGTCCGTAAGCTCCCGGAGCAGGGTTGTCAATGCCAACCGGCTGCAGCTCCATGCACTGGTGTATAACATTTTCAACTGGTTCCGCCGCCTTGTGTTGCCAAAACAGATGAGCAAAAACCTGATTGATACGGTGAGGCTGAAGCTTTTAAAAATAGCGGCAAGGGTTGTACATAGCGGCAGGTATATAAAATTCAAGCTGTGCAGCAGCTGCCCATATAAAGAAGAGGTTTTTGAAACCTTTCACAATATAAGGAAGCTTGCAATACAACTGGAATGAAAGCATGAGAACCTTGACACCTGAAGACCTCCGAATTTTATTGCGGCAGGGATAGTCTGCCCTTTTTCCGGTTTTTGGGGAGGCAAGGCCGTAAGTTCATTTTATATGGATACACAATTCCGAAAGATATCAGAAAATCTTATTTTCCTGCTTGACAGGCACATGGATGTGTCTTATGATGGCCAGATTTTCTATTTTTAGCAATCAGGTTTAAGAAAGGACAATGGGGCAGGAACGGAAAATAATGGGCAACAGGCAGTTTTCTGGCTCAGGCCAGGTATCCGCATTTTCTGTATTCTGCCGAAACAGGGGAGGAAAGA
>OFEZ01000227.1_pt1 | contig 43515 bp, 46 predicted proteins | sample 1521241 | NCBI WGS metagenome assembly OFEZ01 (sample SAMEA3504099, study PRJEB24116) | mouse gut metagenome | biome: mouse gut; feature: mouse-associated habitat; material: faeces | place: Denmark | collected 2011
ACATATTAGCATAATGTTGGTGGAGAAGCAAAAGAAAATATGATAGAATATATCACACGTATTTTCGGACGTACAACATAAAATGAGGATGTGTTAGAAATGAATTATATCATAGTGGATTTAGAGTGGAATCAAAGCGATGACGGAGAAGAACCGAAGGTAAAAGAGATTCCTTTTGAAATTATTGATATCGGAGCGGTGAAATTAAATAGCAGGAGGGTGATGATCGGCGAATTTAATGAGCTGGTGAAGCCTGCCGTGTACCGGCATATGCATAAGATTACCGGTGACCTGATCCATCTGCATATGAAGGATCTGCAAAAAAGTCGTTCCTTTCGGGAGGTTATGGAATCGTTTTTAGCCTGGTGCGGAACGGATTACATTTTTTGCACTTGGGGTACAATGGACTTATTAGAATTACAAAGGAATATGCATTATTATCATATGCCGCCTTTAAGTGATAAACCAATCCGGTTTTTGGATGTGCAGAAATTATTCAGTATTGCTTATGAGGACAGTAAGGTCAGGAGAAGCCTGGAGTATGCGGTAAATTATTTAAATATCAAAAAGGATATCCCTTTTCACAGGGCCTTTAGCGATGCCTATTATACGGCAAAGGTGTTTGCCAGGCTTCCGGAAGCGGTGCTGGTGAACTATTCCATCGACACTTATGTGCTCCCTTCCTGCAGGCAGGAGGAAGTGCATGTGATGTTTCACGATTATATGAAGTATATTTCCAGGGAATTTCCGGACAAGCAAAAAGCACTGGAAGACCGGGAGGTTATCAGCACGAAATGTTACCTGTGCCACAAAAACCTGCGGAAGAAGATCCGCTGGTTTTCTTCTAATGGAAAACACTATTACAGCGTTTCCTTCTGCCCGGTCCATGGGTACATGAAGTCAAAAATCAGGATACGGAGGTCTGAGAACGATATGGTCTATGTGGTAAAGACCTCCAAATTCATAACAGAGGAGGAGAGCAGGAAGATCCTCCAAAAGAGGGGCAACCCAAAGCATCCCCAGCCGCCCCAAAGGCAGGGGGGCGCTTAAGGGTTATAGGTATCATACCGGGAGGAGGAAAAGTCGGGTTCCTCCTTCCGGCTTCTTTTTCTCAGCTTCCTGCGCCTTTTTGCCAGGCTTTCGCCGCTTTTGGCGCTGAGGAAGCTGTAGCTGCACATAATGGAATGGGCCACAAAGCCGGCAATCAAAATCAGTGCGGCGGCGGATATTATGGCCAGTGTTGTTTTCACGTTGATAATGACCACATAAGGCTCTGCTTCCTGGGGAGCCTTGGCGCTCTCGCCTATGTGGGTAAAATCATAGGGGGCAGGCAAATCTTTCACCAAATCCACTGTTGCGGTCCCCAGATAGACGTTGTGGTAATAATAGTCAATGACCGCCACCTCGTTTTCATTTTCCGTGTCATAGGAAATAGTGGAATCCAGCTCCTTAAAGAGAGCCACCTTGGGCATGATCAGGTAGCTGTCCGGATTCAGGGTGAGGATAGGCTTGGAATTACCGAACACATCGCTGGATGTATTAAAAAAGTTGGAGTTCTGGATGGAATAATTGGTTTCATTTTCCGCTACTTTCACGGCTGCGAAGTTGGTGAACCCATAGTCAAAGAGCTTGACGGTATCATAGAACTGTTCAGGGGACTCTTCCTTCATGACCACGCAGATTAATTTCATGCCGTTTTGTTCTGCACAGGTGACCAGGGTCTGCCTTGCCTGGGAGGTATAGCCGGTTTTCCCCCCTTTGATCCCTTCATAGGGGATTTCGCCGCTGACCAGCCGGTGTTTATTCCTGATGATAATGTCGTCCGGCTGGGTGTCGGTAGGCTCAAAGTGATGGTAAGAGGTATTGCCGATTTTAGAGAGCAGCTCGTTTTGGAAAAACGCTTTGGCGATAATGGCAAGGTCGTAGGCACAGGTATAGTGCTCTTCGCTGTGGAGCCCATGGGCATTGACGAAGTGGGAATTCCGGCATCCAAGCTCTGAAGCCTTTTCGTTCATCATGCCTGCAAAGGCTTCCATGCTTCCGGCCACGTGTTCTGCCACGGCATTGGCGACTTCATTGGCGGAGGCTGATAAAATCCCATAGAGGCATTCTTCCATGGGCATGGCTTCCCCGGCGTCAATACCGATGTTGGAGCTTCCCGGCTCAATGCTGAAAACGGCGTTTTGGGTAAACCTGACCATTTCATTTTTCTGGGAATTCTCTGCGGCAAGAAGGCAGGTCAGAAGCTTGGTGGTGCTGGCAGGATAGGCTTTTTCATAAATATTTTTCGCATAGAGAACAACGCCGGTATTTGCTTCCAGCAAAATTGCGGACTGGGCACCGATTTCCGGGCCTTCCGGCCAGTTTTCCGTCTGGTTGCTCTGGATTGGAAGCTGTTTTCTCTCTTCTGCCAGGGCAGCGTAGTCTGTTTCCCCCTCCGGGGCGGCATAAACACCTATACTTGTGTTAACAAAAATATATGCAAATAACAATGCGGGCAGCAATCTCACAGCAATCCGCCTGATGGCCTGATATTTCATGGGGGCTCCTTTTCTATATTTATGATACTCTTATGGTTTCCAATTATGATAATTAAATATAAGTTTACCTGTTATAGTAACCGTTGGCAAGGCGCAAAACAATATTCTTCAGAATCTTATTTTTTCATCCATAATTTTAGCATATTTTTTACTTTTCATTAAGAGGGAAAAGGTGTAAAATAAATGCCATATGAAAATCCTGGCTGCCCCCTAAGGCAGGGCCGCCATAGTGGGAGGGATGGGAATGAGGCTTAAGAATGTCAAAGGGGCCAGGGAGGCAGTGGAGGGCAGCCCTTTGGTGGTTAAGGAGCCGGAAAGCGCAAAGGGAAAATGGGATGCGGTTTTTGGGAACGGAAATCCCATCCGTATAGAGATTGGCATGGGAAAAGGTAAATTCCTCCATGAGCTGGCACTGAGAAACCAGGAAGTCAATTACATCGGCATTGAAAAATATTCCAGCGTGCTGATAAGGGCGCTCCAGAGGATGGAGGAGGCTCCCCTTTCCAACCTTTTATTTATCCGCATGGATGCGGAGGAGATTGGGGAAGTTTTTGGTGAAGAGGAGATAGACAGGATCTACCTGAATTTTTCCGATCCCTGGCCCAAGGAGCGCCATGGGAAAAGGCGGCTGCCATCCCGGGAATTTCTGGGAAGATACCAGGGGTTTTTAAAAAAAGACGGGGTTTTGGAATTTAAGACGGACAACAGGGAGTTATTTGATTTTGCCCTGGGGGAGCTTTCCCCGGCAGGCTGGGAGGCAGTTAAGGTCACCAGGGACCTGCACCGGGACAGTGAGATGGCGGAAGGGAACATAATGACGGAATATGAAGAAAAATTTTCGTCAAAGGGAAACCCGATTTATAAATATATCATTAAAAGGAAGCAAATACTATAATAATAGTATTATATCAATATGTTGGATAATTCAGGCAAAGAATTGAGAAAGGAGAAGTAAAATGGAATTGAAAATCACAGACAGCAATTTTGAAGCGGAGGTTAAGGGGAGCAGTATGCCGGTTTTGGTGGACTTTTACGCGGACTGGTGCGGCCCCTGTAAGATGATGGCGCCAGTGGTTGCCCAACTGGCGGAAAGCTACCAGGGTAAGTGCAAAGTGGGCAAGTGCAATACGGATGAAAATCCGAAACTGTCCCAGGAATTTAGGATTATGTCTATCCCCACCTTTATCTTCTTCAAGGATGGGAAAGCGGTAAAAACAGTAGTTGGAGCCGTATCAAAAAATGAGCTGGAAGAAAATATCAAGCAGGTGCTGGCATAAGCCTCACCTGCTTTCATGTGCGCGGGGTATCTGGCCCCAGGCGGCAGGATGGGGCCGCTGGTTGAGAAAAGAGGAAAGGTATGTATTTGATATTTTTTCTGATATGGATAATATTTAACGGACAGTTTACTTGGGAGATTGCCCTTTTTGGGCTGGCGGTAGCAGGGGTGATGTACTGGTTTATCTGTAAGTTCCTGGATTACAGCCCCCACACGGATTTGGTGGTGGGCCAAAAGCTCTTCCAGATCCTGCATTACGTGTTTGTGCTGGTAAAGGAGATAATTAAGGCGAATTTTGCAGTAATAAAAATGATCATGTCCTCCAGGTATGAAATCGAGCCTGCAGTGGTACGGTTTAAAACAGACCTGCGGACAACCCCTGCAAGGATACTGCTTGCCAATTCTATTACGCTGACGCCGGGAACCATTACTGTATCTTTGGAGGAAGACGAATATGTGGTGCACTGCCTGGACAAGAGCCTGGCAGAAGGGATCAACAGCTCCATATTTGTAACAATGCTCAGAAAGATGGAAGGGACGGAAAAGTAACAATGCAGATAAAAGAAAATATGACTGCTCTTTTAAAGGTATCCCATGGAATGTACATAGGGGTACTGGTCATTTTGGCGGTTATGCTGTTTGCCTGCCTTTACCTTGCAGTAAGGGGACCCCGCATTGCGGACCGTATTGTGGCGGTGAACATGATGGGCACTATGGTCATGGTCATGATCGCAGTGCTCTCCCTGTTGCTGGAGGAAGGGTTTCTGATCGACATCTGCCTGATTTACGCGATGGTAAGCTTCCTGGCAGTTACCATTATTACCAAGGTGTACATGGGGGTATATGCGGAGGCCAGGCAGGAGGGCGGGGAGAGTGCCCCAAAAGAAAATGGAATAAAGGAAGGACTGGAAATAGGAGGTGACTGTGATGGAAGTGCTGGGATGGGCCAGGCTGATTGCCGGGGCGCTGCTCCTGCTGGGCGGCCTGATCATTTTTGTAATTGAATTGTATGGTATTTTTCATTTGAAGTATGTGTTAAACAGGATGCATGCGGCGGCTATGGGGGATACCCTTGGCATCAGCTTTTCCCTGGTGGGGCTTATGGTCTTGACGGGATTTAATTTCACTACCCTGAAAATGATGCTGATCGTGGTTTTTTTGTGGATTGCGTCCCCTGTTTCCTCCCACCTTCTGGCAAGGCTGGAGGTTACAACCAACGACAATTTTAAGGAACATTGCGATGAGCTGCCGGACCTGGCAGGGGGGGAGGAACCATGAAGCTTTTTCAGATGATACTTATGGTATTTTTGGTTGTATGCGCCATATCTGTGAGTTTTTCAAAAAATCTGTTAAATTCCATTTTAATTTACATGTCTTACTCCCTGGTTATGTCTGTAATCTGGGTCTGCCTGCAGTCCCCGGACCTGGCGATTACCGAGGCGGCGGTAGGGGCGGGAGTTACCAGTATCCTGTTTTTTGCCACGTTGAAGAAAATCCACGCCATCCAGATTGAAAGGGGGAAGGATGAGAGGGCAGGGCTGACGGAGGGGATACCGGAGGCTTCCGGCGGCGGACAGAAGGAGGCGTCATGCGATGAGCAAGCTTAAACCTCAGAAAGAGTATGAAAAAACAGTGGCGTTCCACTTTTTCCGGTGGCTTTCGGGGCAAAAGGACCCTTATCTGGGGGAGGTGGAAATGCTGCCCCAGAAGGAAAGGGAAATACCAAAGGCAACCATCCTGGAGCGGATGACGGAAAAGCAGATGATCCGGGATAAGGTTTTTGATGTGGAAAATAATAAAGGGATCAGGGCGTTCCGGAAGGTGTATGTGGTATCCGCTATTTTATTCTGCATCATTTTAACAGGGCTTTTACTGTATACGGTTTCCTATCTTCCAAGGACGGGAAATTATGCCAACCCTGACAATAATGTGGTATCCCAGAGATATATAGAAAAGGGGCTCCAGGAAACGGGGGCTCTGAACATTGTGTCGGGCATGATCCTTACTTACAGGGCGTTCGATACTTTTGGGGAAACCAATGTTTTGTTTATCGCCACCTGCTGCGTGATGATCCTCCTTATGGTGGACGATGCCATATTAAAGAAGCAGGAAGTAAAAAACGACAGGCGTTTTGAACCGAAAAATGACATGATTTTGCAGGGGACAGCATTTGCCCTGTGCCCCATCATTTTTATTTTCGGGATTTATGTTATTTTGAACGGGCATTTATCTCCCGGCGGCGGTTTTTCCGGCGGGGCGATTTTAGGGGCGGGGCTGATTTTGTATGTGAGTGCCTTTGGCTTTAAGAAGACCCAGAAGTTTTTTAATGAACATATTTATAAAGTGGCGAAAATTACGGCTCTTTGCATGTATGGTATCATTGGTTCCTATTTTTATATTACAGGGGCTAATGGGGTGGACAACCATATACCCTTAGGGCTGCCGGGGCATATATTAAGCGGCGGCATTATCCTGCCCATTGATATCTGTGTGGGGCTGGAGGTGGCCTGTACCATGTACGCCTTTTATGCCCTGTTTCGGAGAGGGGGGCTGTAAAATGGGGGCAAATCTTTTTTCCAATTATGGGGAAGCAGTGGCAATGATTCTCTTTGGGATCGGTTTTGGGAACCTGCTCCTGCAAAGTAACCTGATCAAAAAGATTATAGGCCTTAATATTATGGATACGGCGGTTTATCTGTTCCTGGCGGAGAAGGGATATATTGAGGGGCGGGTTGCGCCTATTGTTGTGGACGGGGTACAGAGCATGGAGGCCTATATCAATCCCATTCCCAGCGGGCTGGTGCTCACCGGGATCGTGGTGTCTGTGTCAGTGAGTGCGCTTATGCTCTCCATTACCATACGTCTGTACCGCCGTTACCATACGCTGGATTTGGATGAAATAAATGTCCAGCTGCTGAAGGAGGAACTGTAAATGGAAACTGTACAGAACTTTCCCGCAATTTCCATTCTTTTGTGCCTGTTTGCGGGGATCATCAGTTCCGGGCTGAAAAGAAAAGCGGCCAGGTGGGTGAATATCCTGCTGGTGGTGGCCGTGGCGTTTTTAAGCATATATACCCTGGGATATGTTTTGGCCACAGGGGCTTCATATGTTTATGTGATGGGCAAATTTCCCGCACCCTGGGGAAATGAAATCCGTGTGGGCGCACTGGAAGCGTTTACAGCGTTCTTTTTCTGCGTTATCATGCTGCTTTCGTTAGAGGGCGGCAGGAAAAAACTGGCGGACGAGCTGGAGGAAGGGAAGACTTATCTTTACTATGTGCTTTCGGACCTGCTGCTTTCTTCCCTGCTGGCCCTGGTATATACCAATGACTTGTTTACTGCTTATGTTTTTGTTGAAATCAACACCATTGCAGCCTGCGGCCTGATCATGATCAGGCAAAACGGCAGGACAATTAAAGCTTCCGCCAGGTATATGATCATGAGCCTTTTAGGCTCAGGGCTCCTGCTGCTGGGAATCTGTATGCTTTATGACCTTACGGGGCATCTGCTGATGGGAAATATCAGGGAGCAGGTGGGGATCCTTTCCGTTACAGGGGAGTACCACATCCCTCTGCTGGTGACCATTGCCCTGATGAGCGTGGGGCTTGCCATTAAAAGCGCCCTGTTTCCTTTCCACGGGTGGCTTACAGATGCTTATGGCTATTCCACTGTATCCTCTGCGGCCATTTTATCCAGCCTGGTATCCAAAGGATACATATTTCTGCTGATTAAGATTATTTACAGGGTAATTGGGACGGAAGTTTTCAATGAAAGCAAGATCATTAATATTCTGTTCGTTTTCGGCCTTATGGGGATGATTTTCGGCTCCTTAAGCGCCATCAGGGAAAATGATGTAAGGCGGATGATCTCCTTTTCCTCTGTGGCCCAGATTGGCTATATTTATATGGGCATAGGGATGGGGACCAAGGCGGGGATGGAAGCCAGCGTATTCCATATCCTTTCCCACGCAGCCACCAAATCGCTGCTTTTTATTGCGGCTATTGGGCTTACGGATGTATCCGGGGGCAGCAGGAAGTTTATTGACCTTACAGGGGCCGCTTTCCGGAATAAGTGGGCGGGCGTTGCCTTTACGGTAGGCTCCCTGTCTATGGTAGGCGTCCCCATGTTTTCCGGCTTTGTAAGCAAGCTTTTGTTTGCCCAGGCAGCGGTGCAGAATGAGATAAAGATGCTTCCGGCGCTGATTGTCCTGGGAATCAGCACCATCTTGAATGCAATTTACTTTATGAAGACGGTTATCCGGATTTATACGCCTGTGGAAGATCTGAAATACGAAAGTATTACCTTTAAAAATATGAGAATGTATGCAGTGACACTGGTTCTTTTTATCATCCTGAACGTGTTTTTGGGCGTAAGCTCCCAGCCTGTGGTTGACCTGATCGGCCAGGGGCTTGCCATGTTCTCTTAAGGGGGTCCATTATGTATTATATGCTATATGCTATTTGTTTTCCTGTCCTTACAGGCCTGTTTCTCCTGGTATTTAGGGGGCTAAAAAACAGAAAAAGCCTCCTGCTGTTTACTGCGGCCGCTTTGGCGGGGGCGTCGGCGCTGGTGGTTCTTGCCCTCTGCCTTGGGCAGGGAGGGATGCTGACGCTGTTTAACCTTACAGAACGGCTTCCTGTGATGTTTAAGGTGGATGGGGTTAGTGTGGTGTTTTCCGTAATGACGGTAATTGTTTTCCTTTGCGCAGGTTTCTTTTCCTTTTCATACATGGAGCATGAACAGAATGAAAAACGGTATTACGGATATTACCTGATCGTGTTCGGGGTATTGATAGCCCTGTGCTTTGCTGGGAACCTGATAACCTTTTATATGTTTTTTGAAGCCCTTACCCTGGCCTCCCTGCCCCTGGTACTCCATAAGGGCGGCAGGGAAGCGGTGATGGCAGGGCTGAAATATTTATTTTATTCCCTCAGCGGCGCTTATTCGGCATTGTTCGGCCTGTATTTTATTGAAAGGTACGGCAATACCTTAACCTTTAGCCCCGGGGGTGTGATCAGCGCGGAAATGGCGGCAAAGTATAACGGGCTCCTTCTGGGGATTGCCTTTGCCATGCTCATTGGCTTTGGGGTGAAAGCGGGCATGTTTCCCATGCACGCCTGGCTGCCCACCGCCCATCCGGTAGCGCCTGCGCCTGCGTCGGCGGTGCTTTCCGCTGTGATTGTAAAGGCAGGGGTGCTGGCGGTGGTGAGGGTGGTATATTATATATTTGGAGTTTCCTTTTTGGGAGGCTCCTGGGTGCAGTATGCATGGATGTCCCTTACCCTGGCCACGGTCTTTATGGGATCTATGCTTGCCTACAGGGAACCGGTGCTGAAAAAGCGGCTGGCATATTCTACGGTGAGCCAGCTTTCCTATATTTTATTTGGCCTTTCGGTGATGGATAAGGAGGCCGTGACAGGGAGCCTGCTGCATGTGCTCTGCCATAGTTTTATTAAGGCGGCTTTATTTTTGTGCGCCGGGGGGATTATTTTCAGGACAGGGAAGACCCGGGTGGAGGAGCTTCGGGGGATTGGGAAGGAAATGCCCGCTACCATATGGTGCTATACCATTGCCTCCCTGGGGCTTATCGGTATTCCGCCTATGGGCGGCTTTGTTAGCAAATGGTATCTGGCGGTGGGGGCGTTGGGGGCCGGCATTTCCTGGTTTAGCTGGATTGGGCCGGTGGTCCTTTTGGTAAGTGCCCTGCTTACAGCAGGATATCTTCTGCCGGTAGTGGTTTTGGGATTTTTCCCGGGGGAGGATGCCTGCCCGGGGGGATGGGAGAAGAAAGAGCCTTCCCTTCTTATGAGGATCCCTATATTTGTCCTTACTTTGCTGTCTGTGGTGGCAGGGCTGTTCCCAGGGCCTGTTGTGGATTACCTGTCCCGGATCATAGAGAAAATTATTTAGAAGGGGGAAACAGTTATGATATTATTGGTAATTTTGATTCCTGTGCTGGCAGGCGCGGCAGTTTTTCTGGTTCCCTTTAAAAGGCGCAGTTATATGGAAATTTTTCTGGAAGCTGCAGTAATTATCAACAGCATTTTAGTGTGGTATTTGCTGATGCACAGGTCGGAGAGCATTTTTACCCTGGCAAATTTTACAGGAAATCTTTCCATCAGCTTTAAAGTGGACGGCCTGGGCATGATCTTCGCAGGCCTGGTTTCCGCCCTGTGGCCCTTTGCCACTTTGTACGCCTTTGAGTATATGGCCAGGGAGGAGCATGAAAGAATGTTCTTCATGTTTTACACTATGACCTACGGGGTGGCCCTGGGGATTTCCCTTGCAGCGAACCTGCTGACCATGTATTTCTTTTACGAACTGCTTACACTGGTTACGGTTCCCCTGGTGATGCATACCCTGACCAGGGAAGCCATTCTTGCCAGCCGGAAATATCTGTATTATTCCCTGGGAGGGGCGGCTTTTGCCTTTATCGGGCTGATTTTCGTGATCATATACGGGGCGGCCACAGAGTTTGTGTTAGGGGGGACGCTGGATCTTTCCAAGGTGGGGGAGCGGGGCAATGTGCTGCTTTTGGTTTATGTGATTGCCTTTATGGGATTCGGGGTAAAGGCGGCTGTGTGCCCTTTTAACTCCTGGCTTCCCCAGGCGGGGGTTGCGCCTACGCCGGTTACCGCCCTGCTCCATGCGGTGGCGGTGGTGAAGTCCGGGGCCTTTGCTATTATCCGGCTTACCTATTACAGCTTTGGCACAGAATTTTTAAGGGGAACCTGGGCGCAGTATGTGGTAATGGTGATTGTGATGTTTACCATTGTGTATGGCTGCAGCCGGGCGGTAAAGGAGACACACTTAAAACGGCGGCTTGCCTATTCCACCGTCAGTAATCTGTCTTATATTCTTTTCGGTGTGGCCATCATGACCCCTGGTGGGATGGTTGGGGCTCTCTGCCATCTGGTTTTTCATGCGGTAATGAAAATCAGCGCTTTCTTTTGTGCCGGTGCCATTATGCATCAGGCGGACCGCCATTATGTCCATGAGCTGGACGGACTGGGGTGGCGGATGCCCGCAGTATTTGGCGTGTTTACGGTATCTGCCCTTGCCCTTATGGGTTTTCCGGGGCTGGCTGGCTTTGTGAGTAAATGGTACCTGGCTTCTGCGGCGGTGGAGAGCGGCAACAGCCTTGCCTATGGGGGGATTGCCTGTCTTTTGGCCAGTGCGCTGCTGACAGCCATCTACATGCTGACGGTGGTGGTGCGGGGCTTTTTCCCGGCCGGGGAGGCTGGAAGCAAAGAGCTGGGTCAGGTCAGGGACCCTAACTGGAAGATGCTGCTCCCGCTGTTTGTGTTTACCGGGTTTATCGTATTGTTCGGGCTTTATTCAGGGCCTGTGGTAAAATTTTTTGCCGATGTGGCCGCAGGGATCTATTAGGGGGAATATGATATGGGTTTATTGCTTTGCTTTGGCGTGTTTTTTCCAATGGTGTCCGCTTTCGCCGGGTATCTGGCTGGCAGGAGGGATAAAAGGGCAAGGGACTATTTGGCGGCCGGGGCCACAGGGGTAGAGTTTTTCCTGTTCCTTTTCTTTCTTGCCAGGGCTGCTATGGGGGGAGAGGAAATCCGTGTGGGGATACCTGCTGTGTGTGGCATGGGGCTTAACTTTACATTGGACGGTTTCCGGGTGCTTTATGGCGGGATAGCGGCTTTTATGTGGTTTATGAGCACGCTTTTTTCCCGGGAATACTTTGCCCATTACCGGAACCGGAACAGATATTATCTGTTCCTGCTGCTTACCCTTGGGGCAACGGAGGGGGTATTTTTATCCGCGGATTTCTATACTACTTTTATCTTTTTCGAGATCATGTCCCTTGCCTCTTATGTATGGGTTGCCCAGGATGAAAAAAAAGCATCCCTGCGGGCGGCGGAAACCTATCTGGCGGTGGCGGTGATTGGCGGCCTGGTAATGCTGATGGGGATTTTCCTCCTATACAGCGTGGCGGGAACATTGGAATTTCAGGGGCTGGCCGGGTTTTACCAGGAAATAGCCCGGGGCACCCATGAGGGGGCTGCCTCTGCCAGGAACCGTGTATGGGCAGCGGGAATCTGTATGCTCTTTGGTTTTGGGGCAAAGGCGGGGGCTTTTCCCCTTCATATCTGGCTCCCTAAGGCCCATCCGGTTGCCCCGGCCCCGGCTTCTGCGCTTTTGTCAGGAATCCTTACCAAGGCGGGGATGTTTGGCATATTAGCCCTTACCTGCTATCTCTTCCTGGAAAACAGTATCTGGGGCGGGCTGGTCCTGGTCCTGGGGGCCTGCACTATGGTAGTGGGGGCAGCCCGCGCTTTGTTCTCCGTGGACTTAAAAGGCACCCTTGCCTGTTCTTCCGTCTCGCAGATTGGGTTTATTCTGGTGGGCGTGGGGATGTGTGGCCTTTTGGGGGAGGAAAATATTCTTGCGGTAAGGGGGAGCCTTCTCCATATGGTAAACCATTCCCTGGTTAAGCTGGTGCTTTTTATGGCCGCAGGAGTGGTTTTTATGAATGTGCATAAACTGGACCTGAATGATATACGGGGGTTCGGCAGAAAAAAGCCCCTGCTCCAATTGATTTTCCTTATGGGTGCCCTGGGGATCGGGGGCGTTCCCCTGTGGAACGGCTATATCAGCAAAACCCTGATCCATGAAAGCATTGTAGAGTATCTGGAGCTGGCCAGGGAGGGGGCGGTCCCCCTTATTTTTTCCCCGGGGGCAGTGAAAGCGATAGAATGGCTTTTCCTGGCAAGCGGCGGGCTGACAGTGGCTTATATGGCAAAGCTGTATGTGGTGCTGTTTGTTGAAAAAAATAATGACCCTGCCCTTCAGGAGAAATTTGACGCCTTAAAGGGCAGGTATATGAATAAAGCCAGCGGGGCGGCCCTTGGGATAAGCGCGGCGCTGCTCCCGGTGATGGGTTTTTTCCCGGGGCAGGTTATGGCTCCCCTGGCGGATTTGGGCCAGGGCTTTTTCCATGGGGCGGAAGGGAATGGGGATATTCCCTGGTTTTCCCTGGCCAATTTAAAGGGGGCGGCAATTTCCCTTTTCATAGGAGCCCTGGTTTATGTGGTTGTGGTAAGGCTGTGGATGATGAAAAAGGAGCAGGGGATTAGTGTCTATGTAAACAGATGGTACAAATACCTGGATTTGGAGGATTATTTTTACCGCCCTGTGCTGCAAAAGGCGCTGCCCTTCGGGCTGGGAGTGGTATGCCGGGTGCTGGACAGCCTGGTGGATTTCCTGGTGGTGGCACTGCGCAAGACTCTTTACAAAGACAGCAGCCTTCCCTGTGAGCTGGCGGAGGGGACACCCCTGACCCATGCCCTGGGGCGGCTGGTAAACGGGCTGGAAGGGATTGCCAACGCCACAGTTTGGAGAAAGCACCCAAAAAATGTGGATTATGAACATAAGTACGCAATGATTCACGAAGAGTGGTCTGAGGACAGCACGATCATAGGAAGGAGTATGTCCTTTGCGCTTTTGCTGTTCTGCTTTGGGCTTATCATCACAGTGGTTTATCTCCTCCTGTAAGGAAAAAGGAAAGAAGCAACTATTTTTGCGGGCTCTGCACTTGGCGGCAAAGCCCGCAAAAAAATTTATATCAGATTGCATATTGACATTTACGGGCAAAAAATGTATGATAAGTGGTGTCGTAAGATTGCGGCGTGTGGCTCAGCTTGGTAGAGCGCTACGTTCGGGACGTAGAGGCCGCAGGTTCGAATCCTGTCACGCCGATGGAATAATGGTATCATACATAAATGTCAATGTGTATGGTGCCATTATTTTTACTTTATTGGATTTTTTGTGGGAAAGAGCGGTGTTTTTATGCAGGAGATGGAACCGGAAAGCAAAATGCAGAAACAGGACTCTGATTTTATAACTGAAAAAATCAAACAGCGCCCGGTGAATAAGAAAAAACTTCTTAGGAGGACGCTTTTTACGGCGGCAATGGCGGTTATTTTTTCCCTGGTGGCCTGCCTGACATTTTTAATTTTGGAGCCCGTCCTTAGCAACTGGCTTTATCCCGAGGAGGAGCCTGCGCCCGTTGAGTTCCCGGCGGAGACAGAGGAGATTCTGCCGGAGGATATGTTTGCGGACGATACGGAGATGATAGAGGCAGAAGCAGAGGCGCAGCCGCAGCCCTCCCCTTCGCCGGAAGAGGCTGTGGAGCCGGAAGAGCAGATTGCCCAGGCAATTGAGGGCATCAGGGAAGAGATTGCGGGCATTAGCCTGGATATGGATGACTATACTGCCATATATGAACAGATGGCGGAGGTGGCGGAAACAGCCGGAAAATCCCTGGTTACGGTGACAGGCTCGGTATCTGGCGTGGACTGGTTCAACGCCCCTTATGAGAGCAAGGACCAGACTTCGGGCATTATTGTGGCGAAGCTGGAAACGGAGCTTCTGATCCTGGTAAATTACGAAAAGCTTGTAGATGCGGAAAGCATTATGGTGGCTTTTGGCACAGGGGAGCAGGCAAGGGCGGAGCTTAAGAAAAGGGACGCCAATACAAGGCTGGCGATCGTCAGGGTTCCGCTGGAGGCGCTGAAAAGCGATACTGTGGAAGAGGCGGTGGTGGCGGATCTTGGGGCAAGTTCCAGCGGCAGCGCAATGATAGGCAGGCCGGTAATCGCAATAGGAAGCCCTTCAGGCATTCCCAACTCTGTCTGTTATGGCATCCTTACTTCCAGCAGCCTTTTGAATATGACCGATTCCAGCTACAGGCTTCTTGGCACGGATATCTATGGCAGCAGGGATGCCTCCGGGGTTTTGGTCAATACCAAGGGCCAGGTGCTTGGCGTTATTGATAATTCCCATAACAGCGAAGATATGAAAAACCTGGTTTCCGCCCTGGGGATTACGGAACTCCGGAAGGTTATTGAACGGATGAGCAACGAAAAAGACCAGGCATACCTGGGGGCACACGGGATGGATGTTTCCCTGGAAGCCAATGAAAACCTGGGAGTGCCTTTTGGCGCATATATTACGGAAATAGAAATGGATTCCCCTGCCATGCTGGCGGGAATCCAAAGCGGGGATGTCCTTACCGGTATAGGGGATAAGGAGATCAGGACCTATGGGGACCTGGTGAACAGCTTAAAGGAGTTAAAACCTGAGGAAGCAGTTAAAATTACCCTGATGCGCCAGGGGCCGGAAGAATATGTAAAGATGGAAGTGGACGTTACGCTGGGGATTTTGGAGTAAGGGAAAGCGTCCGGAAGAAAGGAAACAGGGTGAAGCGGTATGAAATTTATTAAGGATTATAAAGAAGGGGACAGGCTGTTTGATATCTATCTGTGCAAATATAAACAGGCGGCAGTGACTAAAAACGGCAAAGCCTATGAAAATGTGATATTACAGGACAAAACAGGCGTGATAGATGCCAAGATCTGGGATCCCAACAATGCGGGAATTGCTGAGTTTGAGGCGCTGGATTACATAGAGGTCTACGGGGATGTGACCAGCTTCCAGGGGGCTTTGCAGGTAAATGTGAAAAGGGTGAGGAAATGCCAGGAGGGGGAATTTGAACCTGCCAATTACCTGCCGGTGAGTAAATTTGACATTGAAGAAATGTACCAGGAGCTGCTTGGGTTCATCAAGAGAATAGAAAACCAATATTTGAAACAGCTTTTACACACATTGTTTGTGGAGGATGAAGCTTTTATCAGCGCGTTTAAACAGTCCTCAGCGGCCAAAACAGTCCACCATGGGTTTGTGGGAGGGCTGTTACAGCATACGCTCAGCGTTACAAGGCTCTGCGAATATTATTGCAGCGCATACCCTTTGCTGAACAAAGACCTGCTGATTACCGCTGCTATTTGCCATGATATGGGAAAAACCAGGGAGATTTCCCCCTTTCCCCAAAATGATTATACAGAGGTAGGGCAGTTCCTGGGGCATATTGTAATCGGGACAGAAATGATCGGGGAGAAAATCCGTAAGATAGAAGGCTTCCCGGCACTGCTTGCCAGCGAACTAAAACACTGTATCCTTGCCCATCATGGGGAATATGAGTTCGGTTCACCCAAGAAACCTGCTATCATGGAAGCGCTGGCGCTGAATTTTGCGGACAACACAGACGCCAAGCTCCAGACCTTCACGGAAATACTGGAAGGTACTACGGAAACAGGCTGGCTGGGCTTTAACCGGCTGTTTGACTCAAACTTACGGGGGACAAGGCTGGAATAAGTATTCCCCAGGCGCTGTTTGGCTGCCAGGGAGAAGTGGAAGGAAAGTGGAAAGTCATGATTTATGAAAAAAATCAGCTTTTAGAAGTAGAGATTGTGGATATGTCCTCTGAGGGAGAGGGAATTGGAAAAGCCCAGGGGTATCCCTTTTTTGTAAAAGATACGGTTATCGGTGATGTGGCGCAGATCCGCATTACCCGCGTAAAAAAGAATTATGGCTATGGAAGATTAGAGAAGGTGCTTGCACCTTCTCCTTTTCGTGTGGAGCCGGAATGTAAATTCCACAGACAGTGCGGCGGCTGCCAGATACAGGCAATGGACTATCAGCAGCAGCTTCAGTTCAAGGAGGCAAAGATTAAAAATAATCTTATCCGCATTGGCGGTTTTGCACCGGAGCTGGTTGGCCGGATTATGGAACCTGTGCTGGGAATGGACGTTCCCTTTGGCTATAGGAATAAGGCGCAATACCCTGTGGGGGAGGATAAGGAAGGTGGCCCCATAGCCGGATTTTATGCAGGCAGGACCCATACCATTATTGCCAATACCAGGTGCGCCCTGGGGGTTAAGGAAAATGAAGAAATACTGGAAACCATACTTTCTTATATGAAGAAGAACCGGGTGCCTGCTTATGACGAGCTTACCGGCAAGGGAACCGTGCGGCATGTCCTGATCCGGAAGGGATATCACAGCGGGGAGATCATGGTGTGCCTGGTGGTGAACCTTGGGCAGGGAAAGGGGGCGCCTTGCCTGCCTGCCCAAGATCAATTGATAAAAGCTCTTTCGGAGATACCTGGCATGGCAAGTGTGTCGCTAAGTATCAATACAGAAAAAACCAATGTAATCATGGGGAAGGATTTCTATACTATCTGGGGAAAGGAGACAATAGAAGATACCATTTATGTGCGGGATGCCAAGAAAAACTTTCAGGAAACCGGGCAGGGGATCACCTTTTCCCTTTCACCGTTATCCTTTTACCAGGTAAATCCTGTACAGACGGAAAAGATCTACAGTGTGACCCTTGATTATGCAGGGCTTACCGGGAAGGAAACGGTGTGGGACCTGTATTGCGGGATAGGTACGATCTCCCTTTTCCTGGCAGGAAACGCAAAGTGGGTGTATGGTGTGGAATCCGTACCGCGGGCAGTGGTGGACGCCTGGGAAAATGCCCGGAAAAACGGTATTGGAAATGTGAGTTTCTTTGCAGGGCAGGCGGAGGAGGTCCTGCCGGATAAGTATGGCAAGGAAGGCATTACCGCTGATGTGGTGGTGGTAGATCCGCCAAGGAAAGGCTGCGGGGCGGAATGCCTGGAAACCATATTGAAAATGGCACCGGAAAGGATCGTGTATGTGAGCTGCGATAGCGCAACCCTGGCTAGGGATTTGAAGGTGCTGTGCGAAGGGGGATATGAGATTGTGAGGGGGAGGGGGATTGATTTGTTTCCTATGACGGTTCATGTGGAGACGTGCGTATTATTGTCCAAACTCAAAACGACACAACATATAGAAGTGAAGATTGACCTTGATGAAATGGATTTAACGAAAGCGGAGAGCAAGGCGACTTATGCGGAGATAAAACAATATGTATTAGATAAGTTTGGCTTGAAAGTATCACAGCTTTATATTGCACAAGTGAAAAGAAAGCATGGCATAATAGAAAGAACCAACTATAATATAGGAGAGGGAAAGGCAAGAGTGCCGCAAGTGCCTTTAGAGAAAGAAAAGGCAATAGAGGATGCTCTAAAGCATTTTAAGATGATATAAGCCGAAATAAAGCGTTTAGGGGTATGACAAAAGCTGTCAGCCCCTTTTCCTATTTAAAAGATTTATAATGCGTTGCCGGATAGCCGTAAAAGTTTATGTTGCACTTCCCCTACTTTCTTGTTAATAATTTGCCTAGCGTCTAGGCTGTCACAAAGCACTTGGAGAGGTAGATTTTTGTCTGTCCAACCTACCGCATACCAAAACTGACAGACAAAAATCGTTGCGAACTTAGTGCGACTGACTGGTACGGTTATTTATAGCATATACATAATATTTATAGTTAAGCGTTTTTATTTTTACTTGGTTTTTGTGGATATGGTTTTTTTATATCTGTACGTCCAATAAGGTAATCTGTACTTGTATAATGAAAATCCGCTAATAAAGATAATATTTCTATCGGGATGGCTCTTTCATCATTTTCATATCTTGAATAAGTTCGTTGAGATATGTGTAAATATTTTGCAATATCTGTTTGCGTTAAGTCTCTATCTTCTCGAAGATTGCGTATTCTTTCATATTTCATATCTATACCTCAATATAAATATAAAAAAGACCGAAATGGACTATTGATTTTTAGACTATTTCGGTCTAAAATATAAGATGATGTTATATAAAAATCTCTCAACAAGAAAGCGAGGACTTTAAGGATGAAGAAAAGAATCTTAACGAAGGTTATCACGATGGCTATGGCATGCGCTCTGGTCGTAGGAAATACAGGTTTAACAGTTCATGCTGCAACGGATGACGGTGCATATCATGGCGATGATATGGCAGATGGCGGTTCCAGCGCATCTGACGGAAGCGATGATATCGGTGGTGGCGGCAACAGCGGTTCCAGCAATTCCAGCTCCAGCAATAACAGCGGTTCTACCGATGATGGAGCATATCATGGCGATGGTATGGGAGACGGCGGTTCCAGCGCATCAAACGGCAACGATGATATCGGTAGCGGCAACGGCGGTTCCAGCTCCACAGCATCCTACACAGCGCCCAAAGCGGCAGGCAAAGCTGCATCCGCAGGCAAAGAGACATTCCGCGCAGTCGCAAAGGCTGGTGCAGGAACTTACAAAGTAACTCACAAAGGCGTGGAAATCGCAACGTTCAGCCTTATGGATTCTGACAAAAAGGCAGTTTCCTGCACAGCAGTTACGCTCAAGCAGCGTGAAGACAAGAAATACGCTATCGACTTCCAGGTTGATGACGCTACCGGCTTAACCGTTGGTGCTCCTCTGGATAGAACCTATATGTACAGCACGCTCGGTGTAAGCTACGTTACAATCAACGATGAAATCATAATTGACATCGAATCAGAATCCGCCGCTAAAACAACAAAATAAAAATGAATGAAAAAGAGAAAGCGGTTTAGGCTTTCTCTTTTTTATGAAAAAAATCTAATTTATCAAGCATATCAGTATATAGTTGAAATTGTTTGTTCATAGAAATTATTTCTTGTTGTGCTTCCTTAGAAAGAGGAAGTGCAGGGTCATATTCAAATAGTAGTTCTTCAAATTCGTTGCCCGGTTCAAAATTATAAAGAAAAGTAAGGCAATCCGTAATGCGTTGTATATCTATTTCGATTTCAAACTCAACTTTGAGTATTTTAAGGATAGTCTTTATTATCGTATCATTTATTCTTTCTGGTAGAACGGACATTTCTTCATCAATTGATTCTTGTGCGGTTTCTAGGCTTCTACTCATTATATAGTCATATAATCTTAATGGGGTCTTAGTCCATTCCTCATATGTTTGTGGGGTTCCTTCTTTTATAATAGCCTTATAATCTTCACAAAGTTGTCTGTATGCTTCTTTTTTTCCCTGTTCAGTATCATTTTCTACATAATACTGTTTCATTATTTTTTCATTTATTTCGTTCTGCTCTTTAAGTTTTACATCAATATCAAGAGACATTTCCTTAGATTCCTTTTGGATTTTTCTGCTTATCTTTTTTTGCTTTATATCATCTTGAACATACTTATCAAATATTGGTTCTGTTATAAGTATATGAGTAAAAATATGCTGTTCTAAAAGAGTTAATTCATCCCATGTCTTATTAGGGTATTCTTTTTTTAAATGTCTGTTTATTAGTCTTCTAAGACTGGCTCTATTTGTAACACCGTTTAATTCATATAAATCGCAAATGGTAGTATGAATTTGTTTTTTGTTCATTGCTTTATCCTCCTAAATGTCCTCTTTGATTTTAAAGTGTCACTTTTGAAAAAACATCAAAATCATTATAAACACTATTATAACATAGGTTTTGATAAAGTCAATATATAGAGTTATAGGGATTTACATGTCACTTTTCAAGGCATATAATGACGCTATAATCAAAAACTAGCTAGAGATTAAATATTGAGGAAAGGAGAAAATAAGATGCTACGTCTTATAGACTTGGAACAGCTTAATGCTGTCCAGCAACGTGAAGCCATACAGGCTTTACTAAATGAACTGGAACGTCAAGAGAAAGCATTGCGGAAAATTAAAACTATTGCGGATGCTTATTTTGGCGGAAAAGTTACACTTACAACTGGAAATGAAGATTTTGACCCTGTTGGCAAGGTATATGATGTCAGAACTTACATGGGCATGGTTCATTCAAACGCCTATGAGGGGTTGAATCTTCCTATTCCCAGAATATTCTAAGAAAGGAGGATGGCGATATGAGTCTGATTAACACATGGTTTTTTACAAAGGCTATCATTGATTGGGACAAGATAGCAAAAGCAATGAATAACCAGTTTAGAGTGGTTTCTTCCAGACCGTATGTTGACAAAAAAGGTATTCTGCCGGACGGAGTCAGTTTGACGCTAATGGTGATGAAAGACGATTTTGATTACGGTGTGGACAAGAACGGACAGCAAAGGGAGAACAATCTCTATCAGAACTTTGATGTGACTATTTTAAACCGCAAGCATGATATTAAAAAGGGTGATGTCGTTAGGCTTTTGGATTTTGACGAAGAACACTCTTATGCAATTAACTTTGATTTGCTGTTACGTTTCAAGGACGTAGAGATTCTTCAGCCGCAGGGGGTAAAACCTCATGCGTAAGAGACAGGTTATTAAACTGATAATTTTTGTTATTGCTTTTATTGCTTTTGCACTCGGAATGGGTGCAAAGGCAATTTACGAATTAGTGCGGGTTCGGATATTGGAAAAGTGTTTTCCTTTGTGTCTGGTTGTGTCAATTAGTCTGGTTGTTTTTTTAGTATTAGAGTTTTTCATTTCTAATAGGGTGTGGAAAGGCTTTCGGTATTTTTGGAATCACTGGCGCATAAAAGATAGACTTGAAAGGCAGATGCTAGACGCCGGATTTGCAATCCAGAGGAATTGTTTTATAGAACTTCCCAAAATAAGGTTGGTCTTTGACAAAGGTTTTTCTGCTGGAACACTCAAAATCAGAAATGCCTTGAAATTTGATAAAAAATTAGATGATGTTGTAATGTCGGCGGCACTTGGAAAGTTTATCGTTGAAAGCCACTATCAGTCAGATGATGGGAATATGTATATTTACGAACTCATAGACGGCTCTGTGTCTTATAAAATGATTTTTAAATCTTTTGAGGATTTTAAGCAGAATAGTGGATCAACACCTACATATAAATTGTTCCTTGATAAACGTTCCGTGGTTAAACTGCAACATTGTCTGCTGGTAGGCATGACCGGGAGCGGAAAAACCTATGCACTATATAATCTTTTGTTGCAGATGATGAATAAAGATGTTCCGTATCAGCTTTTTTATGCTGACCCGAAAGGCTCTTCGCTGGCTGTAATAGGCTATATTGTTGCGCCGGAAAGGACGGCGGTAGAGGTAGCAGATATTATAAAACTGCTGGAAAAATTTGTGTCTTTAATGCGTAATCGCAAAGAAGAATTAAGGGAAAAGTTGAAAGAAAAGATTGATGCTGATTACTCAGATTTCCAGATGCCGCCCTATGTATTTTGCTTTGATGAGTTTGCAGGTTTTTCCAGCAAGATTGCAACTCTGGAAAAGAAAATGCGTGACAGTATAAAAGATATGCTCTATGAGGTGATATTGCAGGGCAGACAGCTTGGTTTCTTCCTATTTCTCATCATGCAGAAAAGCGATGCTTCGCTCATAGATACTGCATTGCGAGACAATATACCTTTAAAGATTGTTCTTGGAAATTCCGAACAGCAAACCTATGTAACAGCGTTTGGAAGTGGCGTTGATATTCCGAAAAGGCATTATTTTGTAGGTGAGGGAGTGTTTACTGAACCAGAACTTGCCCCACAACCAAAACTGGTACAATTCGCACAACTTGATTTCGATATACTGGCTTGTGCAAGAACCCGGGTGATGTAATCACCCGGGTTCCACAAAAAATATACTAACTTATTAACTATTTATATTTTTGATTTAAACACCATGAGAGAAAGAAGGTAAGATATATGCTTGAAATAGGTGTGGATGAAATAACGCTGGTTTTCCAGCTTTCACGCAATCGAAAATCAGTGCTTGGAGTGAGGGATTGGGATTCGGTGGCGGAAGAACTGTTGGAAGAATTTGTAAAGAGAGCAGGATTTCTTTCAGTTTTCGGAGATAAGGAAAAAGAAGAAAAAGCACCAGAGGGATATAAGATAGCCTATAAATATGGTAGTCATCCTTTTTATTTCTGCGTTGCATATCATCCTTATTATCCTGATATGGGAATTATCGTGAAATTTAGTGCGCAGGCATTAGATTATTATGTTGAAGCGACTGGACTTGAAGTTTACCGTTTCATGCAGAAAGTGATTTATCCAGATTATACTATTAGATTGTCAAGGATTGATTTAACAGCAGATTACATAGACGAAGATATAAACATTACAAGGATATATCAAAATTTAATGGATGGCAGAATCAGCGTATTTCGGGAGTATACAAGCAAAAAAACTGGAAAACTCGAATATAAAAAGGTTTCAATGGGTTATAGTGGTTTCCTAAAAGAACAGGATGTACCAACAATTTACATAGGCAGTGTACAGTCAGATTCACGTCTTAGGATTTATGACAAGAAATGTGAGCAGATAGAGAATAAAGGAACAAAATTTGATAAAGCGGTTAGGTGTAAAAACTGGGTTCGGTTTGAGGGAGTGTTTAAACACGAATATGCACACCAAATTTCCGAACAGCTATTTAATATATCATCAGATGATGAATATTTGAATCTTATAGCATTGGTTTTGGTTCAAAAGTTCTGTTTTATGACAATAGATAAAAAGACTGGCAAGGCTGATGTAAATACGGATTATACGCAGATGCTTTTGGATGCTATAAACAATAAAAGTTTTAAATTGAAAGCACCATCCACAAGAAATTATAGTTTGATGCGCAATATAGATTATATCTTTAAGGGAAGCGGTATTATGAACACTTTATATAAAGTTGAAGAAATATGGGGAGTGGAAGCGGCGGTGTATCTGTTGGAATATATGGCGGAATATCTGACAGATGAATTTGAGCCAAGCAATGACTGCCTGTTATGGTTGAGAAAGAACAAGATAGATTATCAAAAGAAATATCCGACATTTAATCTTTATATAGGTCAAAATTTTATAGGCTGATGCAGAAAGGAAAAATATGGACATGGAATTGGAACGGCTTGCAAATTTGCTTGCATATATTATAGAAAAATACGGTGATAAACTAGAACTGGAAAGTCTTCCAGACCCTCCAAGACCAACGACTGAATAAGTTGTTGGTCTTATTTTATGGCATTTTCACTTGTATTAGCGTATAAACAGGAGTATAATATAAATGGGTCGTGAATACCATGTCCAAACCATAGAGAGGTAATAAATATGATGATGAAAAAAATAAAAGTCTATATGTATATAAGGGTATCAACATCCATGCAGGTAGACGGATATTCACTTGACGCACAAAAAGAGAAGATAAGGAAATATGCAGATGCGTTTGATTATGAAATAGTGGGGGAATATGAGGATGCTGGAAAATCTGGAAAGTCGATAGCGGGTAGAGCGGAATTTAAAAAAATGCTTGAAGATATAGAAGCCAATAAAGATGGGGTTTCTTATGTTCTGGTATTCAAGTTATCAAGATTTGGCAGAAATGCCGCTGACGTTTTGAACTCTTTACAGCTTATGCAGGATTTTGGCGTAAATCTGATATGTGTCGAAGATGGCATAGACAGTTCAAAGGATGCCGGAAAGCTGATGATTTCCGTATTATCGGCAGTAGCAGAGATTGAGAGAGAAAATATCCTAGTACAGACTATGGAAGGTCGGAAACAGAAAGCCAGAGAGGGTAAGTGGAATGGGGGATTTTCGCCATATGGTTATAAACTTGTTAATGGAAGACTGGAAATTGAAGAACAGGAAGCGGAAGCAATCAGAATCATATTTGATAAATATGCTAATACGGAATTGGGTTCTAATGGTATAGCAAAGTATCTGGCACAACAGGGAATAAATAAGATAGCAAGGCAGAATGGAAGTAACACAATGTTTGATGCACATCTAATAAGGACAATACTTGAAAATCCTGTATACTGCGGAAAGATTGCTTTTGGTCGTAGGAAAAAAGAAAAGATTATAGGCACAAGGGATGAATACCACCTTGTAAAGCAGGATGATTATATGCTATGTGATGGTATCCATGAAGCGATTATTGATATGGATGTGTGGGAAACAGTACAAGAGAAAAGAAAGGAAATGGCTAAAAAATACGAGCATGTCAACAAAGGGAAAGACGAAAGGATTCATTTATTGTCCGGATTGTTGCGTTGTCCAGTATGCGGTGCGGGAATGTATGGAAATAAGTCGATAAAGAACAGGAACGGAAAGCACTATAAAGATTATTATTATTATGGTTGCAAGCACAGAAGAAACACAAGAGGACATTCATGCGCATTTAGTAAGCAGTTGCAGGAAGAAAAAATGGATAATGCCGTTGCGGAGGTCATAAGCAGACTTGTAAGCAATCCGAAATTTGCAGACATGATGCAGAAAAAAATCAATATGAAAGTTGATACAACCGAGATAGAAACAGAGATTGCAAACATACAGAAACAATTAGGGCAGTATATAGGCACAAAAAGAAGCCTTGAAAAACAGATTGACAATCTGGATGTTGAGGACAGGCATTATGATAGAAAGCTGTCAGATTTGCAGGACAGGTTGGATAAGATGTATGATAATATAGATGATGCAGAAAAAAGCATAGCAGTATGTAAGGACAGAAAAAAGGCAATCGAAGCCGAAAAGCTGACAGGCGATAACATATATAAAGTGCTGATTTACTTTGATAAGTTATATGCAGTAATGGAAGATGCAGACAAAAGAAATCTGTTGACTACCTTAATAGATGAAATACAAGTATATGAGGAAGAACGGTCAAACGGTCAATGGCTGAAATCCATAAGTTTCAATCTACCAATCATCGAAAATGATATGGATTTAAGTTTGGACAAAGGTAGTCACGTTGAGACGGTTGTCAAATTATCCCTCAAAAAAGATACACCTAAAATTGAAGTAACAATGGAGCCAAGTGCAGAGAGCAATTACACGCCAGCGGAAAAGGCTACTTATGTAAAGATTAAGGCATATGTTAAGGAAAAATATGGTTTAAATGTATCGAGCCTTTATATTGGGCAGATAAAAGAAAAGTGTGGGCTTGATAAAAGGGACAATTATAATTTGCCAAAGAGTGAGGATGCAAAAGTACCGAAATGTCCCCCTGAAAAAGAATCAGCTATTATGGATGCGTTCAGGCATTTTGGGATGATTTAGGGTATTGAATGTAAGGGAAAGAATAATGTATAATGAGTATCAAAGGACATATATGATTTTCGAATGTACATTAAATAAATTTTATGAGATTAGATTTTTAAAAATAGAATAGACTTCCCGTATGCATCTTGCAATGCAGGGGAAGTTATTTTATCATTAATTTAAATTTAGGATATTAATGATTATAGGAGGCATTAAATGGGAATTGAAACTGCAAAGACGGGGAAGCTATTGTATCATTTGACAGAGTTAAACAATTTAAGTTCTATAATAAAATATGGAATGTTACCAAGAAAAACTATTATTATGCTAGGAATAAAATTTGGAGATATTGCAGATGCACAAATTATAACAAAGAGGCAACAGCTTGGATTGGATATGTATACGCCATTTCATTTTCATCCATATTCTGCTTTTGATATTGCTGTAAAACATACTCATCAGGGAGAAGACTTTATATACTTATGCATTGATAGAGAGTGTGCAAAACTAAATGGGTTTAAGATATTGCCTAAACATCCTTTATCAACACAGGAGTGTAAACTTTATGATTATGATGAAGGGTTTAGTTTAGTTGATTGGGATACAATGATGTCGATTAATCGTGTAGATGATTATGCAAAACAAGTGAAAATGGCTGAATGTTTAACAGAAAAGGTCATACCGATAAATGCATTTACATGTATGTATGTGGCATCTGAACAGGTAAAAGAAAGAGTAATAGAAATTTTGAATAATAATGATATTGATTTTCCACCGCCATATATAAATGTAATGGACATTTGGTTTGTGTAGTAATTTTACATAGAAAGGAGGCTGCTATGATAAAATTTGTTACAGGTAATATTTTTGAATCTGGTGCAGATTGCCTCGTTAATACTGTTAATTGTGAAGGATTTATGGGAAAAGGCATTGCATATCAATTTAAGATGCGCTTTCCGCAGAATAACATTGATTATATCAAAGCTTGTAAATCGGGGGAATTGCATATAGGAACTATTCATTACTATAAAGAGGATGGAATATGGATTGTGAATTTTCCAACTAAGGATAAATGGAGGGAAAGATCAAAGATTGATTATATTGAAAAAGGGTTGGATGAATTGATAAAATTCATTATTGAATATAGACCCAATATAATAGCAGTTCCGCCTTTAGGTTGTGGTAATGGTGGATTAGATTGGAATATCGTAAAAAATATTATTCATGATAAATTGAATGGTATACAAATTGAATGTGATTTCTTGATATATGAACCTTCTGTTTCTTATGTGGCAGTTCCTAAAAAAGCACCCGATATAAACGTTTCAGGGCTAGCATTATTGCAAATCAGGTTGCATTTGAAAAAATTTAATGCTTTGAGATTGCAAAAAGCGGGATACTTAACAAATTATTTTATGAATGAAAACTATTTTAAGTTTGATAAGTGGAAATATGGGCCATATTCTCATTCTATTGATATTGTAGCAAAATCTATAAATGAGTATCAAAAATTTTATGGTTTAACCAATTCAAAAGATACTTATGAGCATATATATAAAGTTATTTGTAGTAGAAAAACAGAAGATAAATTGAAAAAGTTACTTCCTGCTATAGAAAAATCAACGGAATATATTAATCAAATTACTACTGATAAAAAATTAGAAGGTATTGCGACTGTTTTGTATATCATTGAAACAAACTATCAGATTTCAATAGAGGATATTATTAAAAATTTTAGGGAATGGTCAGAAGATAAGGCAAATAGATTTTCTAAAAAATATATATGCGAATGTATAACTTATCTTGAACAAACTAATATTATTATCAAGGATATATTTGGTAATTATGAGATTGCAAGAGGAATATGAAGATAATGTGTTCAAAACTTAAAAGTTATGACACCAACTGCTGCCCTACGGTTTTATGGGACTTTCAGTGGTGTCATTTCTTATATTCATAAGTAACAAAAAATAATGGGTATCATCAGAAGAAGGTTGTAATGACCTTCTTTTTTTGATGCCTAAAATTAAGTTTTGGAAGGAGAAACATATTATGGTTTACGGTTTTGAGAGGGTATCGACCAAGACACAGGCAAAGGACGGAAACAGTCTGGAAGCACAGGAGAACGCATTGAAGGCAGCAGGGGCAGCGGAGGTTTATGCGGATGCTTTTTCGGGAACAAAATCACGCCGCCTAGAACTGGATAAGCTGCTGACAGTCATGCAGTCAGGCGATACATTGAAGGTTACGAAGCTGGACAGGATAGCCAGAAGTGCCACACAGGGCATTGAACTGATACAGTCATTGATTGATAAGGGTATCACCGTCCATGTGCTGAATATGGGCATGATGGACAATACCCCTACGGGGAAGCTGGTGCGGAACGTCATGCTGGCATTTGCGGAATTTGAGCGTGATATGATTGTGGAGCGCACAGGAGAAGGGAAAGCCATAGCAAGGCAGAATCCAGACTTTAAGGAGGGCAGACCGCCAAAGTATGGCAGGTCGCAACTGAATCATGCCATGGAGCTATTGGAGAATCATTCTTACAAAGAGGTTTCAGAAATGACGGGCGTCAGCAAGAGTACATTGTTGCGGGCTAAGAGGAAGCAGGAACCACCAGTATAGGGCTAAAAATCTGCATATATATTTTTTGAATCGCAGTATAGGGAAAATCCAGTGAAAATTTCTGGGAGAACCAACTCCTTTTCCCTTAAAGAAAGAAAAAGATGTATACCCAGCCCCCTTCTATATATGGATTTAATACAAGAGCAGCCAGAGTACGGTTCGGTCATACTTTGGCAGCTATCTATTCTTATGTGCTTTGATTTTCGTAAACTCTATGATTTCCCTCTTATCATCCTCTGATATCTTCTCAAAGTAATACAGCAGCTCCTTTTCCAGATTATTGAAAAGCTGGTATTTCTTTCTGTTGTTTGGGCTGTTGAAGTATTCAAGGAACCCAGCTAAATCCTCACTGGATTGTGTGGGTGCTGGCGCATCATAGTAGACATTGCGGTCTAGTTCGATTGTAAGCTGCATTAAATCATCCACGGTGATATTGTAAAGCCCAGCCAGTTTATAGAGGATGTCAGGGCTTGGTGTCCTTCTGCCAGATTCATAATGGCTGTAGGTCTGCCTCACAACGCCGAGGGCAGCCGCCACATAATCCTGTGTGTAGTTGTGCGCTTTCCGCAGTTCTTTCAGTTTTTCAGGGAGCAGCCGTTCCTTCATATCCTTATCCACCTTCCATTAAAAAAATTCTATTTGGCATAACATAAAAAAATGTAACATGATGTAGCATTTTTAAATGATTTGTGTTAATATTAGTGTGGCGTTTGCAGAAATGAGATACAAGATGTAGCGAATGGGATAGGATGAATGGAAAATATACGATTGGGAAATATGAGTTTGAAAATAGGGCGGCTTATGAGAAAGCCAGAAGGGAACTGGAATTTTTGTCAAGGCTACAGAGACGATATCCGCTCAATCAGGATAATGCTCTGGCAATTAGTGACATCCTGAAAAAAAGCGGTGTATCTCTGCAATCAAAAATAGGAATGGACTACCTGAACAGGCTGGACAGCTATGTAAAGGGGGCTGAAAGGCGTGGAAAAATGAAGAGACGCCAGAGGAAAATGGGCTGGCTTTGGCAAAGAAACTTATCGGTCATTGCGGGGCTGCTGGCATTCATGCTTTGCATTATCGGTGTGTACACATTCCTCAATTTTTACAGCAGCTACAGAAGCAACAGGAAGATTTGGGAACTACAGAGCCTTATCGTTAGGGAGGATGCCTATATGGCAGAAGAATCCAAAGGAGAAGCAGAGGAAGCCATAATTGAGCCAGAGGCAGAAATTATTGATATCCCTTTAGAAGCCACAGAGCCTACAATATTGCCAGAGTATGAGGAACTGTATGCGCTGAACAACGACTTGGCTGGGTGGCTTAGGATAGAGGGGACTGGCATCGACTACCCTGTAATGTGGACGGGGCAGGACAGTTCTTATTATCTGTCACACAATTTTGAGAGGGAGGATGACAAGAATGGGCTATTGGTTCTTGACTATCGCTGTGACATAGGGGACAGGCAGCAGAACTATCTTATCCATGGGCATAATATGAGGTCTGGGACTATGTTTGGAGGATTGAAAAAGTATATGGAACCGTCATATTATCAGGAACATAAATATATTGCGTTCGACACGGTATATGAGCGGGGATGTTATGAGGTTGTTGCGGTGTTTGTTTCACAGGTCTTTGATTCCGACAGTGAAGTGTTCAAATATTACAACTGTCTGGATATATCGGATGAAGCGGACTACCAGTATTTCATAGAGAATCTTGACGGCATAAAATTATATGATACGGATGCAGTGACGCAGTTTGGGGACACGTTCATAATGCTGTCCACTTGCGACTACTCACGGGAAAATGGCCGTCTGGTTGTCGTTGCGAAACGAATGGAGGGTATACAATGAAAAAAGGAAGAAAAAAACGGAGTTTTGGAAAAATTTTGGGAATAAGTCTTATGGCTTTTGCGCTTGCGCTTTCGGCTGTGCCAGCAGAAGGAGTCATTGCGGAAGAAGGGGTGCAGTTGGTCAGTGAAGACAGTGATTTTGAGATTGAAAATGGTGTATTAAAGAAATACAACGGAAGCGGCGGGGATGTTGTTATCCCAGCGGGAGTGACGGTAATAGGGGATGAGGCTTTTAAAGACTGTAGAAGTCTGATCAGTGTTACGCTTCCAGACAGCGTAACGAAGATAGGATGTGAGGCTTTTCAGGGGTGCCAAAGCCTGATTAGTGTCACGGTTCCAGACAGCGTAACGGAAATAGGAGTGACAGCCTTTTCGAATTGCGAGAGTCTGATAAGTTTTACAATTCCAAGCAGTGTCACAAAAATAGAAAGTGGTACATTTACTTATTGTAAAAGCCTGACAGATATCATAATTCCTAACAACATAACAGAAATAGGAAATGGTGCTTTTGAGTATAGTGGTTTGATAAATATTACTATCCCTTCTAATGTGATAAAGGTGGGAATGGAGGCTTTTGGCAAGTGCCTGAACCTGACGGATGTTACTATCCTGAATAAAGATGCAATTTTAGTAGACGAGGTTGGTATCGGGGGTATGTTTTCTATTTATGATTTTGATGGAAGTTGGTATTCAACAATTAGGGTACATGGATATACTGACTCCACTGCACAGGAATTGGTTGAATTAACAAATCGTTTGCAGTATAGGACAGGCATAAACGGATTGGGGCCGAACGATGACCTTCTGATATTTGTGCCATTGGATGACGCTGGAACGGATAGTGGGATAAAAAATAATGTGGCAGCAGCTATACAGGAAGGAAATAACCCGCCAGTGTACAATGGATATGATTCTGCTCTGATATCTGCGATAGTCAATGGCGTAAAAGGTACGCCAATTTTAAGGATAGAGGCAGGGAACGATATGATCGGCGGTTACATAAGCAGTAATAACTTGGTGGACAGCCAGCATGACTTTGATTGTGTCGGATATAACCTGTCACTTGTGGACGAGGCTGGAAACACAGTTACTGAATTTACGGACTGTATCGTCACTCTCCCGCTCCCCACGGACTGGACAGACAAAAACGGGACTTTCTGGATTGGTTCCATAAGGCCAGATGGTCAGTTTGAGCGTATCACTGCCAATGTAGTTGATGTGCAGGGGCAGAAATGTATACAGTTTACTACTAACCATTTTTCGGAATACGGCATTGTCATGGAAACACAGAAAAGCCAAGACCAGAGTGATGGTACGGGGGATGGCGACACTGGCAGTGGGACAGGAAATGGTGAGAACAACGGCGGTTCAGACGATTCAGGAAGTGGTAACGGTAGCTCTGGAAGTGGAACAGGGAACGGTGATAGTGACAGCGGCTCTGGAAGTGGAACAGGAAGCAGTGATAGTGGCAGCGGCTCTGGAAGTGGAACAGGGAGCAGTGACGGTGGCAGCGGTTCAGACGGTAGTGCAGGGAATAGCAGCAACGCAAACTCCAGCGACACCACAACGAATAGCAATAATGCAAGCTCCAGCAATAGTACGGCAGCAGTTAGCCAGTCCTCGCCGTCAGATATGTCCTATATGCCGAAAACAGGCATAGAAGATTTACTGTTCCTGAAAAACACGCTTGTATATGGGACATTCTTTATTGGTGCAATCCTGTTTATTCTGTCATTCAAAAAGCGCCGTATATAGGAATTTTTCAGATATAATTTCCGAGCGGTTCCCGCTTTTAACTTTAACAAAAGTTTTTCGTTCGGAACCCCACGGGGGCTGTATATCAAAGCATTTAAGACATCAGGAGAAATCTTGGTGTCTTTTTTGTTTGACCTGAACAAGTCATAAAACTGTTCCATTTTTATGCTCAATTTTAAGGAAAGGCGGTGGTTCCATTGCAGAATCCACGGTAGCTGTGCCTGAAACAGCAGCTTACAACTGAATATGGAACACGATAACACATTTTATCAAAGAAAAGGAGATTACCATTATGAACAACACAAAGAATAACGGAGCAGCTAACAGCAATTCAAACAACGAAGGAGGCAGATTTATTATGGCAAACGGGACAATTAGGACTATGGAGGCATTTGCAGAAACAGTAAAGAGCGCAATGGAAGCGGTTTATGGCAGTGGGTACAGCATCAGCATCCAGCCAGTGACAAAGAATAACGGCACGCATTTAACGGGGCTTACAATCCGTCAGAAGGGCATCAATATAGCCCCGACCATCTACCTTGAAAGCCTGTTCGCAGGGTATCAGGACGGTTTGACAATGGAAGCGGTATGTAAGGAAGTGATGCGCCTGTATGAGCAGAACAAGGAAGCGCAGGGCTTTGACAGCAGCATGGTTACGGACTTCAATCAGGCAAAAGACAGGATATGCTTCAAGCTGGTAAATGCGGAAAAGAACAGGGAATTACTGGCAGGCATCCCTTATATCCCGTACCATGACCTTGCCGTTGTCTTTTACATTCTGGTGCCAAGGGGGCATGATGGTACAGAAACAATCCTTGTAAGGAACAGTTTTATGGATGCGTGGGGAGCAGATACGCAGACAATCTACCCTATTGCTATGGAGAATACGCAGCGCATTTTCAGGGGCAGGGTACAGTCCATGGAAAGCGTGATGATGGAGATGATGGAGGATATGCTGGATGCAGGGGATTCAGGAGAATTTTATGATATGCCAGCGGTAACGGAAGATGTCTTCCCTATGTATGTCGCTTCCAATTATGACAGGCTTAACGGGGCATCCGTCTTTCTGTATCCGAACCTGTTAAGGGATTTTGCGGAGTGTATCGGTTCCGATTTTTATATCCTTCCGTCCTCTGTCCATGAGCTTATCTTTCTCCCTGATACGGATGGCATGGATGTTGGATATATGAAAATGATGGTTAGGCAGATTAACGGTTCCGAGGTTGCGGAGGATGAAGTCTTATCCGACAATGTGTATTTTTACAGCAGGGCATCTGACCGTGTGGAAATGGTGTAACCCGCACAGGTCTTATTTTTTGCCATTTTTTAGGGAAAGGAGATGAATGGGATGGAGAACTGCCTGTTGCAAGGGAAACCCGTAACGCCTGAAATGTCTGGGGCTTGCGGGAGATGCAGCCTGTACCTGAACACCTGTATGCCGACTGTGCAGTATGGTTTTCTGGCAGGTGCGGAATGCGACTATGACTATTGTTGTGACTGCCCGCTTTATGAAGAATGCGGGGCGTAGAAAGGAGAGCTTTATGAGAGAAAATGTATTAAGACGGATGGAGCAGGAAGTAAAGGGCTATCGGGAATATCTGGTGTCTGGGGAGCTGGCAGCAGCGCAGATCGTGGAGGAAGCCTATCAGCTTGTGGTGAAGCAGGGACTATATTGCGTTTTTGCGAACCATGATTGCAGCAGATTATCCGCAGAAGAATGGGGCTGGCTGAACCAGCAGGAGCATATTACCGATTACCTGTATTCCTTATGGATGGGGAATGACACGGACTTGACGGAAGAATTTGCTGAAATCATCCACAACGAATTAAATCATGATATGGAGGTACATAGAAATGAATAAGAAGAAAATACAAGCAGCCCTCAACCGTATTGAAGAAGGTTTGGCGACCATCAATACCAATGAGGACTGGCTTAAATTTCTTGCTTTCCAAAGTCTATTTTACAACTATAGCTTTAGGAATGCAATGCTTATTTACTCACAGAATCCAGAGGCGAGCTATGTTAAAGGCTATCGGGCATGGAATGAGCTTGGGAGGTATGTGAAGAAAGGTGCAAAGGGGCTGGCTATTTTAGCCCCTTGCTTTAAGAAGGTGGAGGAATTTAAGGAGCCTGAAAACAAGTCGGAGTATCAGGATTCCGAGGGCGAAAAGGTGACAAAGAAAGTCATTTCTGGATTCAGAATAACGTATGTGTTTGATATTGCCGACACGGACGGTTCTGATGAATGTCTGCCTGTTCTGGTAAAAGGGCTTGCTGGGAACAGTGCGCGGGAGAAGGAGATTTACGAAAAGCTGAAAGCATTTATCTCCACAGAGCATCCAGTACAGGAAGTGACAGGGACAGCTTCGAAGGGCAGCTTCAATCTGGGAACAGGCGTTATCTCTGTTCGGTCAGATGTAGAGTATTTGCAGAAAATCAAGACGATTCTCCATGAATATGCCCACGCCATAGACTTTGCCATGCACCCAGAGGAAGATATCAGCAGGAACCGCAGGGAACTGATAGCAGAGAGCGTTGCGTTTGTGGTGAGTATGCGTCTGGGGCTTGATACCAGCCGTTACAGCGTGAGCTATATCAAGAGTTGGCTGAAAGATAAGGATGAACTGAAAATTGTTGCAGACACCGTACAGAAGGTAGCTGCAAAGATAATCAATAACTTAGCGGAGTCTTCGGATTCCGCTTTTTCTGGTTTAAAGGAGGATGAAGAATAATGGGAAGAAAGACGGTTACAGAGCGGAAATTTTGGAAAGTGGACATTTTGGAAGTGATGGGGCGCATTGTGGATGTGCATACGGTTCATTTCAAGTCCGATTTTGACATTGACAGGCGCATATTGGAGGAGGCAGCAGGGAAAGCGGAAAGGCAGGACAGGATTTTCCTCTGGATGTGCCGAGAAAATGGGACGTGGTGCTTGCGTGAGCGTGATATTTTCCTGAAGGACACAAGGGAACACAATACATTTTGCTTTTATGCCGAACAGACGAGTGAACCAGTGCTTTGCTATGCAGTGGAAGCTACAGGGATTGTGGACGGTATTGTGTCAGGTGATATCTATACGCTGGACTACCAGAAGCATTATGAGTATATGAAGAAAGCTGCAATCGGTTCTGGGAGCGTTACATTGGTCTATGAGCATGGGGAGCGTACACAGGCAGCAGGGAAAGCCATTACAGGGTATGGTGATAATGAACTGGGTAAGTTTGTATCTTTTGAGTACCAGCCTGATTCCCCAAAAAGATTAAGGGAACTGCTCTGGAATGAGCGTTACCGCCGTGACCATTTTGAGGATGGTGATATGGAAGGATATCTTGCAGGGCTGGGATGCAGCAGGGCATAGGCTGTAAGCAGATTATAAATTACTTTACTGGCAGGGGCATAGGGCTTCTGCCTGTTTTATTTTAAGGACAGGAGGCAATGAAATTATGAACGTAAATGTTTTCGTGGAGACGGAAGGATTGTCACAGAAGGATTGGCTGAAATACCGTAAGCGTGGCATTGGGGGCAGTGATGTGGCTGCCATATTGGGAATCAGTAAATGGAGGTCAGCGCTTGACTTATGGCTGGACAAGACAAACCAGACCAATGAGGAAACAGAGGAAAATGAGGCTATGCAGTGGGGGAATATCATGGAGCCAGTCATCCGTAACCATTTTGCGGAGGTCATGGGGAAGCCAGTGGTGGAAGTGAAAGCCATGTTGCAGCATCCAGAATACCTGTTCATGCTTGCGGATGTGGACGGGCTGACCGTGGATGATGAAGGGAACCCAGCAATCCTTGAAATCAAGACTGCCAGCGAGTACAAGCGGGATGAATGGGAGAATGGCATCCCAGCATATTACCAGACACAGGTGCAGCATTACCTTTGTGTGACAGGTGCTACAAAGGCATATGTGGCTGTACTTATTGGCGGCAACAGTTTCAAAGTATATGAAGTTGATGCGGATGCGGAGGTACAGCGGATGCTTATATCTGTAGAAAAGGAGTTCTGGAATAAGGTGCAGAACATGATACGTCCAGAGATTGACGGTTCGGATGCTGCTGCAAAACTGCTTGACCGTGCCTACCGTGGCGGCATATCGGAGCAGATTGTCTTGCCAGAGGAAGCGATAGAATATGTTGACCTTTATATCGAGGCATCCGCAGAGGAAGATAACGCAAAGGCGAAGAAGCAGGATGCAGCGAACCATATCAAGGATTTCATGCGGGACTATGACAGGGCAAAATGCCTGAATTATACAATCTCATGGAAGCCAGTAAGTTCCGAGAGGCTGGACAGCAAAGCCTTGAAAGAGAACGAGCCAGAGATTTACCAGAAATATGTTAAGACCAGCACTAGCAGGAGATTCACAGTAAAATAAACAGGAGGATGGAGATTATGAGCAAGCAGATTGATTTAAAAGCACTTTTGGAGAGCAGGATGGGGAAAATCGAGCCAGCGGAGGGTTCCAGCGCAGCCATAGACAGGGCTGAAATGAACATCCCCAAGAACCTTATGTTTGATGCGGAAAGCACCGAATTTAAGCCAGAAACGAAGCCTGTGACGGCATCAGGGGCAAGGGGACTGACGGTTGAGGAAGCAAAGACATTCAACGATGAAATGAGTCGCTTTATTGAAACTGTCCTTGTTGCTGGCACGGATTACGGCGTGATACCCCACTGCAACAAGCCTACGCTGCTAAAGAGCGGAGCAGAGAAGATATTGAACTATCTGGGGTTGATTGCACGGACGGAGATAGTGAACCGTGTGGAAGATTATAAGGTGGGCTTTTTCAGCTATGAGTGCAAGGTGTTCCTGATAGATTACAACGGTGTTGTAAAAGGCGAGGGGATAGGCATCACCAATACCAGAGAGAGCAAATATGCCAAGAGCAGCGGGTACGCAGTCCAGAACACAGTGCTGAAAATGGCGAAGAAACGTGCGCTTGTGGATGCTGCCCTGAATGTCGGGAACCTGTCAGCGCGGTTTACGCAGGATATGGAGGATTTGAAGGACTTAAATGCGGAGCCTGATAACAGCAATACAGGCAGCAACGGCAAGAATCCAGAGGAATTGAAACCGAAAACCGCTAAGCCAGCAGCCAAGGAAAAGCCAGCGACCAAGAAGCAGTTCACCCTTCTGGAAAAGCTGATGAAGGAGAGCAATTCGTCAGAAGCAGCTATGAACCGCTACGTCCAGAAGAACTATGGGGTTGACGATTACCATAAAATCAATTCCCTTATGGCTTCGGAACTGATTGAGAAGTTTCAGGCAGCAAAGCAGCAGGGGTAAACATATTTTACAGTTGGAGGGTGTCTATAGCGGGCATCCCTCAACTATTAAAGGAAAGAGGTAGAGATTATGGCAGGATTATGTGATCTGGTGGAAATAATGGAAAATAACATGGAATGTGTGGTTTTGAAGGTAAAAGATGGTGTGCAGATGCAGCTTATCTGTCTGGGATGTTTTGACGGGGATGAAACCATGTTCAGGCTTATGAAAGGCAGCAGCCACACCTGCACCATGTTCCGTGACGGGAGAAAGCCAGTTTCATGGAGCTGGGGAGAATCAGGGCATACGCTGGTGTACGATTCATTATGGAAGTGCGGTCATATGGTGGAAAAATGTATTTCTGATGATTTCGGCATCTATATAGGAAAGGATGCTGCCAAGAGAGAGGCAACGCTACATATCAGGTCATTGGAGGATATAAAAGGCAGCAGAGAGCATTACAAGCTGATGTGGTGGAAACACAGCAATGATATCTGCATCCATAAGAACGGTGAGTACGACACACGGATAGAGGGGCTTGAAAAGGCAAAGGAATATGTCAGTGGGAAAATCACCATTGAGTGCATATCGGAAGTATACCATTCCCCACAGACGGGATGCTGTATTATGGATATGGAGGGCAGAAGGTAATAAGCTGTTTGGCAGAAGAAAAGCAGCGCAGAGCTGGCATGCGCCTCTGGGATGTATAGGCATCCTCTGGGGCGTAGCCAGCATTGGATATGGAAATAGTGGAGGTTTACTGCTGGAATGTTTTACCATGCTGCATTTTTAATGGTTCTTAGAGCGTTTTCCTGTTTGAGATAAGCGTATCTGGAAATATGGTAATGGTTGGGAATCTTTAAAAGATATACCGCTTTCAGATGCTTTTTATAGTGATTGCATATTATCAGTGCTTCCAGTAGTAACGGATTTTACCCTGCTTATTTCCAGCACTGCTAAAATGGCTCTGCATCAGCAGGATTTAAAAATTCTCCGCTTGTTTCCAAATATTCTGCAAAGGCTTTTTTATCTTCTTCAATAATACAATCAAACATATTGCAAAGAAGCGGGTATACACTTTCCATAATATAGGCTAAAGATTTTTGTGCTATATCTGTCTTTGCACCAGAAACAAAATAATCTTTTTTATGCGTTTGCTGGGATGATTCGCTTTTATCATTGCTGTATCTGTATATTTCCAGCAGTGATAAAAGGATATCATTTAAAAATTCCAAAAGGGCAGTCGGGTTGTTAAGGAATGCTTCAAGGAATATACCAAGATTATCAAGGGTCATGTATTCCTCTAAATCGCCAGCATGGTTACGCATATGCTTATGTTCCTTAAAAAGCTGCTCCAAGTTCTGATAGAATCCGTTTCCAAAAGGCAGTTTTTCCTCTATTGGGTTATACTGTTTATGCCTTGTCCATGTAGCCCCCAGCAAATAATCATAGGTAATGTCGGGGAAGCATTCTTTGTATTTCTTTATGATGGAGATTCTTGCATCATAATCGTCTTCGCGTTCGAGTTTTGAAATAGTAGCTTTGCTTATCTCCATTTTCTTAGCTAATTGGGATATGCTTATTTCTTCATGAAGCAGATACCTGTCTTTATATCTTAATTGTTTAAACCTGTTTTCCATATGGCCCCCTGTTTATTAAACTAAACAAAAAGCGCAAAAAATAAATATGTTCAATCAGCGTTCATTTTGCTGACGGGAGTAATTATATCATGTATAGTGGGGACTGTAAAGAAAATTTCTTCTTAAAGCAGATTAAGAAATGAAAGGAGACGGCTATTATGGCAAACGAGGAAATTAAAAACTTAATAAGGCAGCACCGTTTATTCCGTTATGAAGTAGCGGAGGCAATGGGGATTTCAGAAGGGTATCTGTCCACCCTGTTAAGGAAGCCATTAACAAAAGAGATGGAAGTGAAAATAAAAGATGCAATCAACAAAATCATTGAACATTAGGAGGATTCAGTTATGAGCAACGAAAATATAAAAGTATTATATCATTACACATCAAGGATTCAGGCAGAATTGATTATGAAAAAGGGCTATCTGAAATTAACGCCGAGCAACTTAATCAAACCAACAGACCTTAAATTCATAAGGAATGAAGATGGTATCTTATCGTGGGTAAGTGAAATTTCAGACCCTGTTAAGCCTGTAGTATGGCTAACTGATTCTAAAGATCCATCAGTACATGGTTTACACAAACTTAAGGAGGATATCAGGATTACAGTACCAATGAAGGATTCCTATAAGTGGTGGGTTGCATGGGCTGAACGGAACCGAATGAACAAAAAGTGGTTTAAATCAATTACAAATGGCGTGAGATATGGAAGCTGGTATGTATCAGAAGAAATAATCCAGTTGGAAGATGTACTGCTGATTGAGGACTTGAAGACAGGCAACATTCTTCTTGATAACCGTCAGGCAGATGTCATATCAGCATAAATAGAACCACCGACTGTAGGTGCCTGAATTATGAACTATAGCAGAGTATAAGGTTAGAAAGAAGTGCTGCTGCATTATTTAGTAAAGAGCCAGACAGAGCAGCGGAGATTATCAATAGGTTTTTATGCTGCTGCCCCATCCAGCTCACAACATGGAATAGCAGTACAGGTAGGCAGGAAGGTATGGCAATGGTTATTGCATTGGTGCTTCTTTATAACCTTCCTGCCATTAATAGAGATAGTATTGCATGGGTCTTTCTGTTAGTAATAGATATGGTAGTGGGAGTGTTTTGTATTTAATAAAGAAAGTTCTCCCTCTATACGTGATAAAGCCAGCATTTATAAGGCTTTCAGGATTTGGTGGACATTCATGTTCTATACGATAGTGGACACCTTGCTTTTCCGTACAGGGGAAGTTTTTTATCTGATAGTGGACAGATCGCATATCAGTATTGGGCAATGAAAAATGATTGATAGTGGACAAAACAGAAAGGGGGTGCCGTAGTGTGCCATTATGTTTACAATGCCATACGCTGGAAATCAGCCATACGGTTAAACAGGATGAAGTGTATGGGCTATGCGGGATTTATAATGTTCCTTATTCCAGTGACATTCATATACAGTCACCGAACATAGCGGGCATCAATGCCATATCCATAACCAGAAAGCCAGTTATGAGGGATGGTGTTCTGGTTCGTTATACCCATGATATGAAAGTAAGGGTCAATGTCGGCAGGCTGCTGAACAGGAGCAAGGTGTCAATGGCAGACCTTAGAAAAGCGGATGTAAAAGCTATGATTGACAGGATTGACAGGATACTAAGCCAGAAACTCCATCTTTCCATACAGAACAGCAATTCTGCAGAATGGGTGTTGGGTAGACTGGATTGTGGGATTGACCTGCATATGGGGACAGACGAGCCAGAGGTTTTAAAGACATATATGCGGCTAATGCATAAGGGCTTCACAATGAACTGCAAATGCGAATATACGCCGTATAAAGGATATGACCGATTAGAAGTGCAGTCTGAATCTGTCACGCTGGACAATATGGCGAAAACCTTTACCTATAATATTTATTACAAACTTCTGGAATGGCTGAAAAAGAATCCTTTCGCACCACAGACAGAGGCAGACGAGATTAAGAATGTCATAAGGATTGAGAAGCAGCTAAAAGGCAGCAAGGCATTAAAACAGCTAACACCAGATAAAAAGAGGCTGTTCGTACTGCTTGATGAAGATTGCACGTTTGCGCTCATGGGTAAGATTGTTGCGGAAGTAAAGGAGCTGTTTGGTTTGGGAGACCACGTTACCTATGATGAAGCCATGCATATTATAGAGGTTAGTCCTTATGGACAGGACGAGAAACGGAGGCTGCAATTACTGTACGCCAGTGTGGATAGTTTTGGGTATTCTGGAACAATAAAAATACTGGCAGACCAGTGTGGATGGGATGAAACAGTGTGCAAAAAGAAAATGAACCAGTGCCGAAAGAAGATAGAGGCTTTGGGGATATCTATAGCGGGGCTGTCTTTAGAGGATGTGGAACTGTCAGGACGGACACGGTTAGAAAGCATTGCCGATGTCCTGCAAAAAGAATGGGATGCGGGCATTATCAGGAAGTCTAAAGGGGCATTTGGGGGCATGAAATATGATGCAAGGCATGGACGCTGGAAGTGCAATTTTACATACCATGATGCAGCAGGGGCATCACACAGGACGACCATTGCGGGCAGAAAAGGGGAGACAAGGGAAGCCGTAGAAATGAAAGTGCTGGAATTTATACGGGAAAACCTGAAAAAGAACCTGAAAATGGCAGCAGGGAGACAGCAGGAAAAGATACATTGTCTGCAACTGGCTAAGCATGAAATACAGAACTTCAGGACTACCATAATAAGAAAAGAAATGCTGGCGACATTGGATGATTGTATCTTACAGATTGATAGCCGCATTAAAAAGATTAGTACAAGTAAAATAGAAAAGTCAGGAGGAATGGGTTATGGTTTATAATTTTCCACCAATGGATACAGTGCTCATTGAGGACATTGCCATACCAAAAATAACGTCACAGATATTGTCAGAAATTATACATTATGGGAGGGCTTTTGATGTGGGAACATATGGTCAAATTGTATTTATTGAAGGTTACTACACATCTTTGAAATTCCCACAGGAGGTCGCAAACAGCACAGCAAGACAGGCACGGAGAATGAATTATGATTACTGTGTACAGACAATGGCAGGACTGATGAAGAAATATGCACCAGAAATTTTAAAATGACAGGAGGATTGTATTATGGCTATGGATGATGTATACAGCAGCAGGAAAGGAAAGAAGTGTGTGATCTACATACGTGTCAGTTCCGAAAGGCAGGTGCAGGGATATAGTCTTGAAGGACAAAAACGGTATTTGAAGGAGTGGGCAGAATTTGAAGGAATGATGGTATCAGAAATTTATGTGGAGCCAGGGAAAAGCGGGAAATCCATATCAGGAAGGGAAGTATTCCAGCAGATGCTTGAAGATATTTCAACGGGCAGGGCTGCCACGGATTATGTTGTGGTATTCAAATTGTCACGGTTCGGACGGAATGCAAAGGACATATTAAATTCTCTCACCTACATCAAGAGGTACGGTGTAAACCTGATTTGCAAAGAAGATGGTCTGGATTCCAGCACTGCAATGGGAAGGATGATGATAACCATATTGGGGGCGGTTGCTGAAATGGAGCGTGAGAACATCCTTGTACAGACTATGCTTGGCAGGGAGGAAAAAGCGAAGCAAGGTGGGTGGAATGGCGGTTTTGCCCCGTATGGGTATGAACTGGTGGATGGGAAGCTACAAATCAAGGAAGATGAAGCACCGATTGTGCAGCTTGTTTTTGATAAGTTTGTAAACGACGGTATAGGGTACTCCACGATTGCGGGCTACCTAAACCGTCAGGGTGTTCCAAAACCGTCATCTAAGAACTCCCATGGCAGGACTTTTACGGACTGGTCTGTACACCATATCAAGCGGATGCTGGATAATCCAGTTTATACGGGCAGGGTTGTGTTTGGCAGGACACGCTTGGAGAAGGTGGACGGCACAGAAAATGAGTATAGGCGGGTAAAATCGGATGAATATATCATGAGTGACGAAATTGTGCATGAGCCGATAATCAGTGATGAACGGTTTGAAAAGGCAAAGGTAAAACGGAAGGAGACAACAGCAACAGGTAATCCTTCTGTTGGCAGGAGCAGCAAGCATTTACTGTCTGGAATCCTGAAATGCCCTATGTGCGGTTCTTCTATGTATGCGGATGCGTCTGCATGGACAAATCAAGACGGTACGAGGCGTTACAAATGGAAGTACCAGTGCGGTCACTATGCAAAATCAAAGTTTGGTCAGTGCAAAAAGAACGCTATTTCCGCTGAATGGATAGAATCAGAGGTTATCGAGTATACAAAGCTGCTGGTCAGGAATCCGCAGTTTGCAGAGGATATCCAGAGGCAGATAGGGCAGATGGTGGATGTATCAGAACTGGATGCAGAGATGGCAAATTACCATAAGAGGCTGAAAAAGCTGGAAAGAAGCAAGAGCAATCTGGAAAGGGATATTGATGATATATTTGACGAGGACAGGAATGCAGAGCGGAAAAGGCAGGATATGAATAAACGGCTGAATAAGCTCTATGAGGAAATTTATAATATCGAAGACCAGATAACAGATTGTGAGCGAAAGAAAGCGGCGGTAGAGCAGGATGTACTTACAAAGGATGGCGTATATAAAATGCTGTTGGCTTTTGATAAGTTCTTTGATAAAATGAATAAGGACGACCAGCGGAAGATGATGGAGTGTCTGGTTTCGGAGGTACGGCTCTATCCTAAAGAAACATGGGATGAAAGCAAAAACCCGATAAAGGATATAAAATACACGTTTTCGGCAGGGAAAGAGGTGCTGGAATCTTTGAGGGAAAATATGTCATCAGTCGAGACGGTTGTGAAGCTGGTGCGGAAAGCTCGCTAAATCAAATGTTTACGGTTAGAGGGAAGTAATTTCAGATTAGGCGGTATAGCCCC
>OFEZ01000231.1_pt1 | contig 43013 bp, 38 predicted proteins | sample 1521241 | NCBI WGS metagenome assembly OFEZ01 (sample SAMEA3504099, study PRJEB24116) | mouse gut metagenome | biome: mouse gut; feature: mouse-associated habitat; material: faeces | place: Denmark | collected 2011
TTAAGCCTGTCGCTAGCGTTCATCCTGAGCCAGGATCAAACTCTTCGTTGTTGTTTATCTCTTTTTCTTTTTTTCTTTTTCAAAAAAAACAGAAAGGGACAAATAATTGAAATTTGTTCTGTTCTGTCTGTCTCCGGAAAATCTCCCCGGACCGACTCGCTCAGTTTCCGCTTTATCGCTGTTGCTGGTTGTAGAATTGACAAAAGAGCTTCACTTCTGTTCGTTCACTTCTTTTGACTCTTGTACTACTTCTTGTCTATTGCAATTATTTCAATGTTCGCTTTCGTTGCGGCGTCGTTTTCGACAGCCGAAAGTTTTGCAAAGGTAAGAACTATTTTTCAAACCACCAAAACTTTTTGCAACTTTTTTTGTTACCCCTCTTCCGAGGACCCTCGGAGCGCTCTCCGTGGGCTTTGAGATGTCGTTCATTTCTCAAAAGCGAGTGCAAAGGTAGACGTTTTTCGCTTTACCTCCAAATATTTTATGAACTTTTTTCAAAGAAAATTTTAGAAAATCCGACAACACACTGATTAACAGCGGCATAAATCCAAATAAAATTTTCGCAAGAATTTAGATAGATATTATCGGATAAATGTATTCGTTTTTTCAGTACATTTGCAACGTATATATATAATATAGATACAGCGATGACTTACGAATATGACTATCTCGTGATTGGCGCAGGCATAGCAGGCATGAGTTTTGCCTTGAAAGTTGCCGGCAAGGGGAAGGTAGCACTGATATGCAAGACTACTCTTGAGGAAGCCAACACTGCTCTGGCCCAAGGCGGAGTGGCGTCAGTAACAAATCTTAAGGTCGACAATTTCGAAAAACATATTGAAGACACTATGATAGCCGGCGACTGGCTCAGCGACAGAGAGGCTGTAAGCAAAGTGGTGCGCGAGGCCCCTGAGCAGATCCAGCAGCTGCTGAAATGGGGCGTTGAGTTCGACCGCAAGGAGGATGGCAGCTTTGACCTGCACCGTGAAGGAGGGCACTCCGAATTCAGAATCCTCCATCATGCCGACAATACCGGATTTGAGATCCAGCGCGGACTTATCGAGGCGGTACGTGCCAATGACAAGATTGACGTATTTGAAAATCATTTTGCAATAGAAATAATAACCCAACACCATCTGGGTAAGATAGTAACCCGCCGCACTCCCGACATAACATGCTACGGAGCCTACGTGCTTGACACAAACACCGGAAATGTTGACAAGTTCCTGTCTAAAGTGACGTTGATGGCTACCGGCGGTGCCGGCGCTGTGTACACCACCACTACCAACCCGCTTGTGGCTACAGGCGATGGCATAGCCATGGTGTACCGCGCAAAGGGAACGGTGAAGGATATGGAATTCATCCAGTTCCACCCAACTGCACTGTATCATCCGGGCGACCGCCCATCATTCCTTATCACGGAGGCGATGCGCGGCTACGGCGCAGTGCTACGCAATCTGCGTGGCGAGGAGTTCATGCATAAATATGACCCCCGTCTGTCGCTTGCCCCGCGCGACATTGTGGCCCGAGCCATTGACAGCGAAATGAAGCTGCATGGCGATGACCACGTGTATCTCGACGTGACGCACAAGGACGCGGAGGAGACCCGCAAGCATTTCCCCAACATATATGCAAAATGCCTGTCGCTGGGTATTGACATCACCAAGGACTACATACCTGTAGCTCCGGCGGCACATTACCTGTGCGGAGGTATAAAGGTGGACATCAACGGCGAGTCGAGCATCAAACGGCTGTATGCCGTAGGCGAATGCTCCTGCACCGGGCTCCACGGAGGCAACCGCCTGGCGTCAAACTCGCTTATAGAAGCTGTGGTATATGCCGACGCGGCGGCCAAGCATGCATCTGCATGCGCCCCGGGCTACGAGCTGCGCGAGGATGTGCCCGACTGGAATGATGAGGGCACACGCCATCCGGAAGAAATGGTGCTGATAACACAAAGCATAAAGGAGGTAGGACAGATAATGAGCGCCTATGTAGGTATAGTGCGCAGCAACCTGCGCCTCGACCGCGCGTGGAACCGCCTTGATATTCTCTACGAGGAGACTGAACGGCTGTTCAAATGCTCGAAAGCCTCAAGAGAGATATGCGAACTTCGCAATATAATCAACGTAGGCTACCTGATAATGCGCCAGGCAAAGGAACGCAAGGAATCGCGGGGACTGCACTACACTCTTGACTATCCTCCTCATAAACAGGAAGGATAAGCAATATTTTTTCCGCCACAGGCGTTATATAAATATGAACACACTGTCAAAATCCTTAATAGCCTTTATTTTCTCCACCGCCGGCCTAATGTCGGCGCAGGCTCAGACGGCAAATGCCGACGAGCCAAAAGAGCCGAGCGCACGAGTGCGACCGGTGAAAGGCTATTATTATACGGAAATTGACGGCGATTCGGTAAAAATGATTGTGCTGAACGATGTGTACGTATTTCCGCCCATGGTGTTCAAAAACAAAAAAGAGGAGGAATTCTACTGGCGCACTGTGCGCGATGTCAAAAAAGCGCTACCTTACGCCAAACTGATATGCGAAACCCTCCTCGAAACATATGAATACATCGAAACGCTCCCCACACAGAAAGAACGCGAGGCTTATCTGAAAAGGATGGAATCAGCCGTGTTCGAGCAATATAAGCCTACACTGAAACGCTTCACGAAATCGCAGGCCCAGATGCTTTGCAAGCTGATAAGGCGCGAAACCGACCAGTCGGGCTACAGCATCATCAAAGCGTTCCTCGGCTCGTTCCGTGCCGGATTCTGGCAGACTTTCGGCCGGCTTTTCGGCGTGAATCTGAAGATTGACTACCGTCCCGACAAAAACAAACAGGATGGCATAATAGAGCGTGTGGCCTGCTACGTAGAGCTCGGTCTGCTCTGATAAACAGCAAAACCAATCATAACCACCCGATAATGAAATATTTTCTTCTGCTTGTTTCTCTCATGACAAGCATTGCCGCATCGGCACAATCAGGATTCAAGACAATAATTGACCTGAAAGGTCTTCCCGACTCAGTAGAGATAACAGCCCGTGTTCAGGATGAAAAGCAGGATAAATGGCAATTCATAAAGCTCAAACCGGTCAAAGGAAAAGCCACGATAGAGGGACAGAGCCGAATGACAGATCCGGCTACAATGTATATCTACACTCCCAAGGGCACAATATCGACATTTGTCCAGAATGGGGTCACTGAGAAAATATCCGGTAAGGCAGATGACATAAAATCTTTGTCATACAAACAGAAAGGGGCGCCATGGAGCAAGGATTTCATGACACTTAATGCATTGACCGGAGAAATAGAGGCAGATCTTCAAGATGCCTTTTCGCGCTACAATTCACTTACAAAGGAGGAGAAAGAGCACGCCATTGCTCTTCAGGACAGACGTGAATCACTGAAAATGAACTACTATCACTCTCATCCCAACAGCTGGATTACTCTAAGCCACATGCAATACCAGATGCAGGACATGCCGCGCGAAGAAGTATCGGCCATCTACGATGCGTTAAAACCGCCATATAAAGAGAGTTCGTATGCCACAACAATTTTCAGGTTTCTAACCACACAGCAGATAAAACCGGGTGACAACATCGCCGACTTCGATATTGTGGCCACGGATCAGAATGGCAAGAAAGTAAAGCTAAGCGATTATAAAGGGAAATATCTTGTGGTGGACTTCTCCCAGCGATTCTGCGGAGCATGCGTCATGGCTAACCGCGACATACCCCAGATTGCAGAAAAGTATGCCGACAAAGTTCTATTCATCAACTATTCATGCGATGATTCTGAGAAAGACTGGAAGGAATCCATAAAACGCGACAACATCACATGGCCATCCATCTGGAACGGCTCGGGGATAACCGGCCAGGACTGCCTGCGCTACTGCGTGAACAGCTTCCCGCACTTCTTCATATTCAACCCCGAGGGGGACCTGATAAGGGAATGGAGCGGATACGGCCCCGGCCTCTTTGAATCGCGATTCAAAGAATTAGGCATAACGGAATAAAATAACAGGAGCGGCACTCATGCCGCTCCTGTTATTTTAGCCATCTGATATTCTTTATCAGAATGATATTATGCCGGGGCCGGAGGGCTTGGACACCGATTTGTCAAGCGTGCTTCCGGAATTGGTATTCTTGAACCGCTCGGCAATCTTACGGTCGCGACCATAGGTAGCCGTACGCTCAAGAAGTTCTATCACTTCATCGTCATCCATCTGTTCGGGCGTGAGCAGGATATAGTTAGAGCGGAGCTCGTCAACTGACTTTCCATACTGCTCCTCAATACGTGAACCGGGATCAACTCTCGGAGCCGCCGGGCGCGATGTAGTGATACGGTTATTGTTACGAGGCTTGGCGGGAATACGGTTGTTGCCCATCTCCTCCTCTTCCTCGTCGCGGATAGTAACATCAAAACCTGATGCAAGAATCGTGATCTTGACCTTATCCTCCAGAGTATCATCATAAGCCACACCCCATATTACCTCAACATCGGGGATAGAGCTTACAAAATCGCGGAATCCGGACACCTCGCTCATGGTGAACGGCGTCTTTGACTTGCGTGAGAAGTAGAGGTTAAACAGCAGGCGCTTTGAGCCGAATACGTCGCGGTTCTTCAGAAGCGGTGAATTGAGGGCATCATCAATGGCCTGGGTCACGCGGTTCTCACCCTCTCCGTAGCCGGTAGATATTATCGCGGCTCCTCCGTTGCGGAGAGTAGTGTCAACGTCATTGAAGTCAAGATTGATATATCCGTCGCCGGTTATAATTTCGGAAATCGAGCTCGCAGCGGTTGAAAGCGTATCGTCAGCCTTGCCGAATGCATTGACAAAGCTCAAGTCGCCATAAATCTCAGCCAGGCGCTCGTTGTTGATGACCAACAGTGCATCCACATACTTAGCCATTTCGTCAGCTCCGTCAAGAGCCTTCAGAATCTTACGGTCGCCCTCGAAAAGGAACGGGATAGTGACGATACCGATAGTAAGCAAGCCGCGTTCACGCGCCACACGGGCCACCACAGGTCCGGCACCGGTACCTGTTCCGCCACCCATACCGGCGGTGACAAACACCATCTTTGTCTTTTCGTTGAAAATGGCCTCTATTTTCTCCAGATCATCCTCAGCTGCCTGGCGGGCTACCTCGGGCTTATCGCCGGCACCAAGTCCGGAACCGATCATCACTTTACATGGCACGGGTGATGTGCGCAGTGCAGCGCGGTCTGTATTAAGCACCACAAATGATACATCCTTGACGCCCTGACGGTACATGTGATTGATGGCATTGCTTCCGCCGCCGCCTACTCCTATCACCTGGATTATGGGGTCGCGGTCGCTTATCTTCTCGTCATCATTGAATTGTCCGGCAAACTGGTCTATTTCAGATTTGTCCATATATATTTCGTCTTATTTTTCTTATTTGTGAATAATTGTGCTTAATCCATATCGTCGCGGAGAACTTCATCGTAGTCATCCTCCTCGGAGAGCATGCCGCGTATCTTCTCACCTATAGTGCGGAAGAAATTTCCGCCCTGGCTCTTCGGTGTTCCGGGAATCACTCCTCCTGATACCGTTTTCTTATGTTCAGGTTCGGCTACAACCTCTTTCACCTTTTCAGGTTCGGGCTGCACAGGCTGCTTGGGTTCCTCCTTCACCACAGGTTTCTCAGGTTCCTGACGCACTACAGGAGGCTCCGGCTCATATACGGTTGAGAGGCATTCCAGCGGGCTGTGCTTTGCTGCATAATAGAGAGTTGAGATTACGTCGACCGAGTCGCCCACGGCGATACGTGAGTCGGCGAGCCGCAGATCAAGGCATGCGGAATTGCCGGTACGCACTTTCATGCCGGTAGAGGTCGAGAGGCGCTCGCTGAATCCGCGCAGACGCGCTCCGCGCCCTACAAGAATGATACCGCTCGGCAGATCAGCGGCCTTCAGCCCGGCATATTTTATCTGCTCCTTGATATTGGCTATTATCTCACCCGCACGAGCCGATACATACTGCTGCACGGAAGTGATATTGATGCCAGGAGCGGAAGCCACGTCAGATTTAACTCCGTTATTGGCATTGCCCATACGCTGCTTTATATCCTCGGCCTGCTCCTCTATGAAATTAAGAGCGGTAAGGTCGCGGGTAATGTTGCGCGATCCCATGGGGATAGTCGACAGATATTGCAGGGCACCATTCTTATATATTGACACGGTTGTGGTCTCGGCACCGCAGTCAACGAGCATGCAGCCCAGACGCATCTCCTCCGTTGTGAGCACAAACTCGGCCTGAGCAGTCTGACGGACAATGAATCCATTGATATTCAGCCCCAGCTTCTCGTTGAACAGACGGCAGAGATTCTTCTTTATCTGCGGACGGCATGTTATGACATTTGACAGCATGCGTATGTTGCGGCCAAACGTACCGATAGGCTTGGTAACACGGGTCTTGTCAACGATATACTCACGCGGCACAATGTCCAGAAGCTCGCGGTTGTTGAACACTGTGGCTGATGTCTCGCCCATAAGCTGATCTATGATGTCAGCATTGATTTCTGTTTCCTCAGGCAGCATGCGCTCAGCCTCGCGCGAATCTGAACGGAACGAACGTCCGCCCATGGCCACGTAGACGCCCTCCACCACAAGAGGACTCACACGCTGTTCAAGGCGTTCAAGCAGATTGGCGGCCAGCACAGCCACTTCCTCCACGTTGCTCACTATTCCGTAGCGCACCCAGTCCTGATGGGATTCCTCCTCAACAGCCTTCACGGTGATGGCGCCGGAACTGTCAATAACACCGACAGCGCCTTTTATCTTGGAACTGCCTATTTCCAAAGCCACAATGTTAGTTTCCTTCATATCTGTCTATATTATTTTTTCTTTTTATCTTTCTGACCACCCTCTTTTTTAGCAGGGGTGTCTTTTTTCTTACCGGATGACGCTTTTGCATCATCTGACTTAGTTTCTTTCCGAGGTGCCGACTCAGATTTCTTCGCTACTGAATCGCGCTCCTGCTTCCGCGCCACAGGCTTCGCTCCAGGCACAGGCTTTTCAGAATTGGCCTTACGTCCCGGCAGGCTCTGCCCGGGAGCTATATTCTCACCTGCTATCATGGTGGACACATCGACCTGCTCGTCATCCTCCTCTACCACACTATCAGTGCGGTGGGCTATCTTGTCGGCGCGTGTGGCGACAATCTGTCCGGCCCATTTTACCGATATCGTATCGTAATATCCCCACCCCTTACGTGGAATCACCTCAGATACCATCCGGTCAAGGCGATCAAACTTCGACGGAAAGTCAGCCGGCTCACCAAGATTGAACACCAACCCCTTCATGGCCGGGATCAGCAGTACATCGCGCGGCGAGTCAGCTTTAATCAGACTAACCACCTTGCTCCAGCGCTCGCTTGAAGCCACATAGTCCATGAGCGGCAGCAATGTGAGCGGCGTGAATGCAGAGTCGGTAAAATGGCCCTGTATCACAGGCACATCCACAAAGTAGCGTGCCTCAGCCGATATTTTTTTGCCATCCTTATTTATATAATACGAATGGCTACCGTCAAATACACGCGCCACAGGCCGCATAGGCTCTACCGTGATACGTATCACCCCGTTGGTGAGCCGCTCTACCCGGGCATTCTCAATCTTGTCAATCACGGATAGCATCCGCTGCAGGCTGTCGGTGTTTATCCGGTCAAGCGGAGTCTTCTCTGCTATCGATGGGAGCCGCCCGAGTTCATTGCGCAACTCTGCAACGGTGACAAACTTCTGTTCCAGCGAATCGACCACTACTATCTCTATGCCGTTGCACAGACGCCGGCCACGCAGATCAGAGCATACGTAGGCCATTACGGCAAGGTATGCCACAACAATCAGGGTGCCCAGGGCAAATAGTCTGTTTCTTACTACTGGAGTCATCGGTCCGTTATTCAAACAATTTTACAATCTCAGGAAGCTTATCCACGATATTTCCGGCTCCGGCAGTAAGCAGAAGCGAAGGATTGGCAGCTTTCACCGCATCGGTCAGGCCATCGAGGCTGACAATACGTGCATCGGTATCCTTTATTCCCTCAAGGATTATCTGCGAGGTGACTCCCGGAATAGGCTCCTCACGCGCAGGGTAGATGTCAAGCAGAATCACTTCATCGGCCAGCGAAAGAACTTCGGCAAATTCATGCGCGAAGTCGCGCGTACGAGAGTACAGGTGCGGCTGGAAAGCCACCGTCAGCTTCCGCTCCGGATATAATGCCTTGACCGAAAGGATTGACTGTCGTAGCTCATCGGGATGATGGGCATAATCATCAATCACCACATGACCATCCTCGCCCGCTTGCTTCAGCCAGAACTCAAAGCGGCGCTTCGGCCCCATGAATGAAGCCATAGCCTCACGGGCAACGGCGGCATCAAGCTGACCCGCAGCCCATACGGCGGCAAGCGCTGCAATCGCGTTCTCTATATTTATCTCTACAGGCACACCGAGCGAGATATCCGTAACGACACCATCGGGTGTCACAAAATCAAAGATTATCGCACCATCGGCATGACGGATGTTGGCGGCATGGAAGTCACCTTCATCGCGCGAGTATGTATAAGTTCTTACACCTGCGTTCTGCCGCGGCTTCAGTTTAAGGCCTGTATGGACTATCAGCGTTCCACCTTCGGGAATCAGCTCGGTGAAGTGGGCGAAACTTTCCAGATAAGCCTCTTCTGTACCGTAGATGTCCAGATGGTCAGCATCTGTTGAGGTTATCACCGCTATATAGGGAGTGAGCTGGTGAAACGAGCGGTCATATTCGTCGGCCTCCACCACACTGTAGTCCGAAGAGTCATTCAGCAGGCAGTTTGTACCATAATTGCGGAGCACACCGCCCAGAAAAGCGTTGCATCCGCACGGCATGCTGTGAAGCAGATGCGCAGCCATGGATGAAGTGGTAGTCTTTCCATGCGTACCGGCAAAACATAGCGCCTTTGACCCTCGGGTGACAATGCCGAGCACAGCTGCACGCTTCATGATCTCAAAGCCGTTATCTCTGAAAAACTGCAGTCCGCGATGTGAATCCGGTACAGCCGGAGTGCGCACCACCAATGTTTTTTCAGGATCCCGGAATGCATCGGGAATCATGGCCGGGTCATCAGTGTAACGGATATCTATTCCCTCCGCTTCAAGGGCGTGTGTAAGCTCGGACGGTGTACGGTCATATCCGGCCACATTATATCCATGCATGTGGAAGTAACGTTCCAGAGCGGCCATACCAATGCCTCCGGCACCTACGAAATATATATTTTTCTTATTCTGCGATTCAGTCATTTTTCTGAAACTATTTCCAATATTCGGTCAACGATTTTTTCATCAGCATCAGGAAGAGCCATCTTCGATGCCGCGCGCGACAGATCGGTGCGCTTCGGTCCGTCATTAAGCAGAGCCGTCACCTCTGCACCAAGACGCTGACAAGCCTCGGCATCAGGAATCATAACTGCAGCACCTCTTGAGGAGAGCGCCTCGGCATTCTTACGCTGATGGTCCTCGGCCACGTTGGGCGAGGGTATAAGGATAGCGGCCTTGCCGAGAAGCTGTATTTCAGATATCGTTGCGGCTCCGGCACGTGACACCAGGAGATCTGCCGCACGGTAAGCCACATCCATATCAGCTATAAACGGTTGTACCTTCACGCCCTCAAATTGTGCTCCACGTTCGCAGCATTTCTCAGCATAAAGCTTGCCGCACTGCCATAGCACATTGGCTCCGGTGGCAGTGATGTCAGGCAATGCGCGTGAGATAGCCTCATTGACTGTACGGGCTCCGAGGCTTCCGCCTACCACCAGCACCAGAGGCACTGAAGGATTCATGCCAAGAGCTTCCTTGGCCTGCGCGGGAGTGAGGATGCAGTTAAGCAGATTTGACCTCACCGGATTGCCGGTAAGCTCTATAGACTCCGCGGGGAAGAAACGCTCCATCCCTTCATAGGCCACACAGATGGCCCGCGCCTTGGCTGCAAGCAGCTTGTTAGTCACACCTGCATAAGAGTTCTGCTCCTGAAGCAGTGTGGGGATATTGTTCTTCTGAGCTTGCTTAAGCATAGGACCGCTGGCATATCCGCCTACGCCCACAGCTATATCAGGATTGAATTTCTTCAGCACCTTCCGCGCCTTGCGCATGCTGCGCATAAGCTTTATGAGCACCCCGGCATTCCGCCACAGGCGCTTGCGGTCAAATCCGGCTACAGGAAGGCCCACGATATCATATCCGGCAGCAGGAACCTTCTCCATCTCCATGCGTCCCTCCGCTCCTACGAACAGAATCTCCGCTTCAGGGCAGCGGCGCTTTAGAGCATTGGCTATCGATACGGCCGGGAATATATGTCCTCCGGTTCCTCCGCCGCTGATAAGCACACGCAGCGGGCCGTTTGATTTTGCTATATTCTGAGTCATTTCATTCATACATTATGATAGTTGTGACGGATTCTCCGCACGGGCCTCTTCAGGCAGTGATTCAAGTTCGGCCTTTATCTCCCGGCGGCGTCCGGATCGCACGGCATAGCGGCTCACGCTAAGCATCACTCCGAAAGCTATCGATGTTATCAATATGGATGTTCCCCCTTTCGATATCAGAGGCAGCGGCTGGCCCGATACCGGGAACGCGCCAGTCACAATGGCAATGTGGAACAATGCCTGGTAAACAATGGTCACTGCCATTCCAATCACCAGAAGTGCAGGGAAAGCGCGTGAACAGCGTGCGGCTATGGCACTTGCCCTACCGAGAAGCCATAGGTACAACAGCATCACCACAACACCTCCTATCAATCCGAGGTCCTCAACTATGATTGAGTAAATATAATCCGAGAAAGCAAGAGGCAGACGGGCCGTTTCGCGGGAATTGCCGGGGAGCACCCCGGTGATTCCTCCGTGAGCCTGCGCCATGTAGCTGTACATTTCCTGAGCATTGTCGCTCGTGAGATCCAGCATATATTTCGGTTCATCGCTGCCGAAACTTGTCAAGCGTGCCATCCAGACACTCATACGTCCGAGCAAACCACCGCTTCCGCCGTCAGATATAAGGTAGTCAAGCCCGAGCAGCAACAGGAATCCGATGATATACGCTCCCAATACAGCTGCGAGCATCCGATAAGGGACACCGCCTATCACCATCATGGATATACTGATGGCCATAAGCAGAATGGTATTGGTAAGACCCTGTGGGACAAGCATTGCCGCAAAAAGAAGCACCACGGCTGCACAGACAATGACTCCGGAACGCTTCACTGTACCCTGCAACTGACTCACTGACAGAACAAGCGCTATCATGGCAGCCGCTGACATTTTCAGGAATTCCGACGGCTGTAGCGACACGCCCAATAGCCTGAACGACCGGCGCGCACCGTTGATCACATCGCCGAACAGCATGACATACAGCATCATAACCACGCTTATCAGGGCAAACAGAGGTATCCACATCAGGAATTTCCTGTAATGGATGCGCTGGAGAACCAGGATAATACCGAGTCCGCACAGCAGCATCACCCCGTGGCGGAGAAGCGGACCATACACGCCGATAGCCGACGAGGCCACCTCACGCGAGGATGCGCTGTACAGTTCCACCACTGACAGGATGCAGAGCACTATATATATGCCCCATATATGCCGGTCAGGACGGGCCACGGAGATAGAATCCTCCGCCGGGTCCTTGCGGACACGCCGTGAGGCTTCAAGTTCTATATTGTTTGCCGAAAAGGTTTCCATCAGATGCTATATAATAATATATCAGTGTGTTTCTTTCATTCAGTTATTTCTGCAGAGCTTTTACCGCTTCCTTGAAAAGATCGCCACGCTGTTCGTAGCTCTTGAACAGATCAAAGCTTGCGCAGCAGGGCGACAGCAGCACGGTATCGCCCGCTGATGCAGCATTACGGCATGCCTCAACAGCCTCGGCGAGCGAGTGCGTGTCAATTATTTCATCGACCTTGCCTCCGAAGAAGTCAAGCAGCTTGGTATTGTCCTTACCCATACATACTATGGTCTTGACTTTCTCACGCACCAGAGGCTCTATCTCCGAGTAGTCGTTGCCCTTGTCCTTGCCGCCAAGAATAAGCACGATTGACTTACCCTGACCTGCAGGCATGCTTTCAAGGGCATACCAGCATGAGTTGACATTCGTAGCCTTTGAGTCATTTATATAACGTACGCCGTCAATATCAGCCACAAATTCAAGCCGATGCTCCACACCTTCGAAATTGCCGAGGGCCTTGCGGATATCCTCCTTGCGTATATCAAGCAGGCAGGCCGACAGGCCGGCAGCCATCGAATTGTACAGATTGTGGAGTCCGCTCAGCGAGAGTTCGGCACGGGGCATCGAGTAGTAAGTCCCCTCGGTGTCAAACACAAGCTCCTTGCCTCCATCGGTGAGATATGATGCAGTTCTGTCAGTACGCTTTTCAGCAAACGGATACTGCTCCGCTTCGACTTTGATACGCTCAAGTTGCTTGCGTATCACAGGGTCGTCAGCCCAGTAGATGAACGCGTCAGAAGACTTCTGATTCTGCAGAATCCGGAACTTGGCGTCCACGTATTTCTGCATCGTGTAGTCATAGCGGTCCATGTGGTCAGGCGTGATGTTAAGTATCACGGCAATGTTGGCCCGGAAGTCATACATATTCTCAAGCTGGAAACTTGACAGCTCTATAACATATACATCATGTTCGTCGCGGGCCACCTGCAGTGCCAGACTACGCCCTACATTACCGGCCAATCCTACATTGAGGCCGGCGTCACGCAGTATATGGTAAGTCAGCAGAGTGGTAGTAGTCTTTCCGTTGCTACCGGTTATGCACACCATGCGGGCATCGGTGTAACGTCCGGCAAATTCTATTTCCGAGATTACCGGAATGCCACGTTCCATGATGGCCTGTACTGCCGGAGCTGTGGGAGGAATACCGGGGCTCTTCACCACTTCATCGGCCGCCAGCAGGCGATCCATGCTGTGAGTACCCTGTTCCCATTCTATCCCCTCTTCATCAAGAATAGAGCTATAGCGTGGTGATATCGTTCCCATATCGGACAGAAATACATCCATCCCTTTCACTTTTCCGAGAATAGCGGCACCCACGCCGCTCTCTCCTCCACCAAGCACTACAAGACGTTTCTTTTCCATGCCTATGATTATCGTATTTTAAGTGTCACAAATGTAAGGGCCGCCAGGAATATGCTTATAATCCAGAAGCGGGTCACTATTTTTGACTCGGGTATGGCCCGGAGCGGGAATTGCAGCAGTGCGTCAATTCCGGAATTGCCCGGTTTCTGGAAATGATGGTGCAGAGGCGCCATCTTCAGCAACCGCCGGCCTACACCCGTTTTTCGTTTCGTGAATTTGAAATATGCCACCTGAAGCATCACCGAAAGGTCCTCGATGAAGAATACGGCACATAATATCGGTATCAGGAGCTCTTTGCGTATAAGTATGGCAAACACAGCTATGATGCCACCCAGCGTAAGGCTTCCGGTATCACCCATGAATACCTGCGCCGGATAAGTGTTATACCACAGGAATCCGATTAGCGCTCCTATGAATGCAGCCATGAATACCACCAGCTCCGAGCTTCCGGGTATGAACATTATATCAAGGTAGGAGGCATAGATACTGTTGCCTCCGAGATACGCCATTATGGCCAGCGCCACACCGATTATGGCCGATGTGCCGGTACATAGGCCGTCGAGGCCATCAGTAAGATTGGCTCCGTTGGATGTCGCGGTGACAACGATTATGGTCATCAGCACGAACACTATCCAGCCCGCTGTGGCGGCATTCTTTCCCATCCATCCTGTGAGCCAGGCGTAATCGAAGTTATTGTTCTTTACAAACGGGATGGTAGTCTGAGGTACCTTGAGATTCTGATTCTGGAATGACACCACCCGCTCGCTGGTAGATACAACGGAGTGCTCCACATTCTCACTCATGACTATATCAGGGCTTGCATACATGGTGACTCCCACTATAAGTCCGAGGCCCACCTGTCCTACAATCTTGAATTTACCCTTCATACCCTCCTTGTTGTGACGCTTCATTTTCAGATAATCGTCAAGGAAGCCGATGGTTCCGAGCCAGAGTACCGATACGAGCATCAGCTGCATGTAGATGCTCTCCAGATTGCCCAACAGCAGGCATGGTACAAGGATGGACAGGATTATGATGACACCACCCATCGTCGGGGTGCCTTTCTTGGCCATCTGCCCCTCGAGTCCAAGGTCGCGCACTATCTCTCCCACCTGCATGTACTGCAGGCGGTCAATAATCTTACGCCCGAACACAAGGGCTATGAACAGAGCCAACAGCAGAGCGGCACCCGAACGGAACGAGATATAGTCCATCAGGCGTGCGCCGGGGAATCCGAGTCCCTCAAGATAGTCAAATAGATATACAAGCATACTTCTGCACCATTTATTTCATTTACTTGGACTGACCGAAAGCTTCACGTACCACCTCGCGGTCATCGAAATGGTGCTTGACTCCTTTTATCTCCTGATAATCCTCATGTCCCTTACCGGCGATAAGCACAACATCGCCTGCTTTCGACATCATCAGAGCCGTGCGTATAGCCTCGCGGCGGTCGGTGATGCTGAGAGTATGCGGACGCATGTCGTCAGTAAGTCCGGCTTCCATCTCACGGATTATTTCGGCAGGCTCCTCATCGCGGGGATTGTCGGAAGTCAGTATCACACGTGTACTGCGCAGGGCGGCCTCACGTGCCATGATCGGACGCTTGCCGCGGTCGCGGTTGCCGCCGGCACCTACCACAGTGGTTATCACACCATCGGCACCTACCACCTCGCGTATGGTGTCAAGCACATTGACCAGAGCGTCAGGTGTATGGGCATAGTCAACTATTGCGGTCACTCCGGTAGGTCCGTGCAGAGTCTGGAATCGGCCGGCCACAGGGATAAGGCGGCTCATATTGACAAGCACCTCATCCTTGTCCCATCCGAGCAGAATCGAAGCTCCATACACAGCTGTAAGGTTGTAGGCATTGAACTTACCGGTAAAGAGAGTTTCCACCTCGTGGCCGTTGAAACTCATCAGCGTACCGTCAAGACGCGGCTCGATAACGCGCCCTACGAAATCTGCCTGACGACGCAAGGAATAAGTGCACTTACGGGCAGCGGTATTCTGAAGCATCACCTCGCCGCACTTGTCATCAATATTTGTCAAGGCAAATGCATCGGCTGGAAGTTCATCGAAGAACATCTTCTTGGCCGCGATATATGCATCTACCGTCTTGTGATAGTCAAGATGGTCACGGGTAAGGTTAGAGAACACACCTCCGGCAAACTTCAGGCCTGCTATGCGGTGCTGATGCGCGGCATGGGAGCTGACCTCCATAGCGGCATAAGTACATCCGGCCACTACCATACGGTGGAGCATTTCATTGAGCACCAGCGGTCCGGGAGTAGTCTGATTGGTAGGATATACCTCGCCGTCAACATAATTGCACACCGTTGACAGCAATCCGGCCTTATGTCCGGCCAGACGTGCCATTTCATATATAAGAGTGGCGGTGGTAGTCTTGCCGTTTGTTCCGGTGACACCCACAAGTTTCAGCTTGCGCGAGGGGTTGCCCCACCATTGGGAGGCGAGGAAGCCGAGGGCCACCGAAGTATTGGGCACCTTAATATATGTAACTGTCGATTCGAGCCGTTCGGGAAGCTCCTCACATACGATAGCCGAAGCGCCGGCAAGGGTGACAAGGGGTATGAACTTGTGCCCATCGACAGTCACGCCGCGCACGGCCACGAACATCGACCCGCGCTGAATGCATCGGGAATCACATTCAAGCGATGTTATCTCCTTGGCATCACTGCCTATAATCTCCGTTATCGTTATGGCTGAGAGAAGGTCGGCTAATCTTTTCATATTATTATGGTGTATAATTGGGTGTGTTATTTTTATTCTGTTAATTGGATAGCTTCAGGTGAACTTTCGATCCGGTGCGCAGATGCGAGCCTGCCACAGGATCCTGCGATACCACGCATCCGCTGCCGCTTATGCGCACATTATATCCGGCACGCTCCAGAAGCGCGATGGCATCGCGCACCCCGTAGCCTACCACCGAGGGCAATGTTCCTTTCGGCGTATCCTTATCGTCGGTGGGTGTCACCTTATGTTCTCCGGTCATGCCAAGGCTCTCACGGAAGCTACGCAGATTGGTGGGGTCAGCTGAAGCATACAGCATAGGCAATTTGTCGGAAGTAGAGCCTGAAGTATAATCGGAATGATTGTTCAGCATACCACGCGAGAAGAGCTTGAGAGCGATATTCTTCAGTACGGTTCCGCTTGTGGATGATGCTCCTGCCTTCTTACGCGGGTTACTGATAAGCACTATACATGAGTACTTAGGCTTGTCCGCCGGGAAAAATCCGCAGAATGACAGGCGCTTCTTGTCAGTATTATACCGTCCCTTCTCAATCACGAACGCGGTACCGGTCTTTCCGGCAATGGCCACATCGTCGCTGCGCAGCAACCTGGCGGTGCCGGCTTTGCCCCACACCACACGGCGAAGCATCTCACGCAGCTTGGCTGCATTGGCCTCGCTGCACACCTGCTTGCGTATGTAGGTCACGTCGAGCACCGAATCGATACCCTCGCCTATTATACGCTGCACAAGGCGCGGACGCACAAACTTACCGTTGTTGGCTATGGCATTGTACAGAGCCAGTGTATGCAGAGGCGGTATCTCAGTAGCATACCCGTAGCATTGGCGCGACAGGGCTATGCGTGCGGCGTTGTTATTGCCAAGGGAGTCGATGCGAGGCTTACGCTCTCCACCGATACCCACATTCAGCGGGCCGAGAAATCCTGTACGCTTGATGGCTGTATAGAATTCGCCCGGATTCTGTCCGTACTTGCGTGTGATGATACGGGTCATACCTATATTGGATGAACGCTCAAGCACCTCACCCACCTCGATAGAGGCTTTGGGAGAGCAGTCACGTATGGCAGGACCTTCGGCATATTTATAGCTCTGCCCGGTGGTGATCAGCTCGCCAGGATTGCCGGCGGCTCCGTTTTCAAGCGCTATCATCATTGAGAGTGTCTTTACCACAGAGCCTGGTTCGAAACCGAGTACGGCACGGTTCTGCCCCTCGATGAATCCACGTCCGAGCGAGTCAGCCTCAAGATTCGATATGGCCTTGATGTCGCCTGTAGCCACGTCCATGAGCACAGCCACGCCCCAGTCGGCATCCGCCTCCTCAAGCATGCGGTTGAGTTCATTCTCCACTATATCCTGAAGCTTGATATCGATAGTGGTCTGTATGGTAAGCCCATGTACAGGGGCTATGTCAGTCCAGTTGACAATCCCTCTTGTCAAGGGCACTTTCTTTGCATATCCGATATGTCCGTACAGAAGCGAATCGAGCGCCATCTCCAGTCCGGAGCGGCCATGTATCTCACGGCTCTCCTTGGTGGCTCCAACGCGGCCAATGCTTCGCAGCGCCATAGAGCCATAAGGATTGGTGCGCTTCATCACTGTTTCCTTCACAAGCCCGTTGTAATTGTTGTTCTTCAGGCTGAAGAACGGGAATGTGCGCAGAAGCAGATAATCGGCATACGATATATTGGACAGTATCTTATAGCTTCGCGGACGCTTATCGGCATCTTTAGCCAGAGGAGCAAGCAGATGCTTACGCCATCCGGCGGCTGTGCGCTGCGGGAAGTGGGCGGCCATACTGTCGGCAAGGACATCAATGGTGTCACGCAGCATCTTTTCGGCAAACTTCGATGCACGGTAGTCAACGCGCACCGTGTAGTAGCGCAGATTGGTGGCAAGAACGCTACCGTCGGCTGCAAGAATATCCCCGCGTTCAGGCAGAATAGTATCCACCTTGGTCAGGGAGGTCATGGCCTTTTCATTCCATTTGTCGGCTGACACCACCGTGGTATCGACAAGATGGTACAGAATCCATCCGCAGAAACCAAGAATGAGAACCAGCACGAACAGGTAGCGGTTAAGTATGCGGTTACGGTTTTCCTTTTTCATTTTGATTTCGATAGCTTAAAGGGTGGACGCTCCTGGATATTCAGGCCGAGATGCAACGAGTCGGCCAGATGCTGCATTGACGATTCGCGGGTGCGGCCCATATAGATACTGCGCATGCGCACACGCTCCGTCTTGACTATCTCCAGACGCTCCGTCAGGCGGCGTTCCTCCTCCATGAGTGTCTGGCAGCTGTATTTGTTGGTGATATAGGCCAGCGCAAGCACTACCATCACGGCTATTACGAGCCAATTGCGAGCGAAGAAGTCGCTGTCAAGCAACTGCCCGCGCAGAATGGCCCCCGACAGCCATTCCAGTCCGGAATAGCGCTGACGTGTGCCTGATGTGCTTTTCTTTTTATCGCCGGTAGCCATAAATGTCTATATCTGCTTCTGTGTTGTTTATTCTATGATTTTACTGTCTGTTCAAAGTTTTTCCGCCACTCGGAGTTTGGCGCTGCGCGACCGTGGGTTTGCTTCCACTTCTGCCGCATCGGGAACTATGGGCTTCGATGTAAGCAGCCGCATAGGTGCGTTACGGCGCCCGAAGAAGTCAGTCTGCACCTCACCGTCAAAGTTACCGCTCCGCATGAAGTTTTTCACCAGACGGTCCTCCAGCGAGTGATATGTTATGATGGCCAGACGTCCGCCGGGACGAAGCACCGCCACAGCCGCCTCCAGGAATTGACGCAGGGCGTCAAGCTCGCCATTGACCTCTATGCGCAGGGCCTGGAATATCATGGCCAGCTCTTTTTTCTCCTGACGCGGATTGACAAACGGGCGCGCTACCTCAAGGAAGTCGGCCACCGTTTTTATCGGTCGGCCTGACTCGCGGGTGCGCACAATAGCCTCGGCCAGACGACGGCTCTGCTTGAACTCGCCATACAGCTTGAAAATCCTGGCCAGTGACTCCACATCCGATTCCTGCAGGACTGATGCGGCCGAACGTCCTGAATGACGGTTCATACGCATGTCAATCGGGCCGTCGAAACGGAACGAGAATCCGCGCTCCGAGTCATCGAAATGATGAAACGACACGCCTAAATCCGCCAATATGCCGTCGACAGCCTCAACCTTGTAGTACCGCATGAAATTGCGGAGATACCTGAAGTTGCTGTAAACAATTGTAAACCGGCTGTCGGAAAACGCACCTGCCACAGCCTCGTCATCCTGGTCAAAGCCGTATAGATGACCACTTAAGGACAATTCCTCAACTATGGCTCGCGAGTGGCCGCCGCCACCGAAAGTGGCATCGACGTACACCCCGTCAGACTTGATAGCAAGGGCTTCGATAGTCTGTGGAAGCAAGGCCGGTATGTGATATGCGTTTTCGCTCATTTGCAATGATTTCGGCGCATCTTGACGCGCGCGGGTTATTAGGGTGTAAAGGTAGAAATTTTTATGCAAAATTTACATATCGAAACTCAAAATAATTCCCCTAAAAATTAGCCAAGTTATCAACATTTTCACAAACGGCTGATATAACACAAAATACGTCAGCCCTCCGAAAAGAACTGACGTTTGCAAATGTAAATCTGATATGTCTACGGACGTAGCAGCCTGACAAGCTCCTCAACACCCTTGGTAGCGGGCATGCGAAGCACTGTGACGTAGTCAGGTACAGGCGCCGGATTGGGGTCAATGTAATAGACCGGCACGCCACGACGCACATAGTGGAGCAGCGAGGCCGCGGGATATACGGCAAGCGATGTGCCTATCACCACAAATACATCGGCCTCCGAAGCCAGCTCTATGGCCGGCTCGATATTAGGCACCGCCTCCTGAAAAAACACGATGTGCGGACGCACGGCATCGCCATACTCATCGCGCGTATCGACCGTGGTGTCAAGATTACCCTCCGACAGTTCATACACACGCTCGGGATGCTTCATGGAGCGCACTTTCATAAGCTCGCCATGCAGATGCAGCACATGCTCCGAGCCGGCACGCTCATGCAGATTGTCGACATTCTGGGTTATTACGTAGGTATCATACCACTGTTCAAGCTCTACGAGTCCGCGGTGTCCGGCATTGGGCTGAGCCTTGACAAGTTCATGGCGGCGGGGGTTATAGAAACTGTGCACAAGCTCAGGATTCCGTGCAAATCCATCGGCGCTCGCCACATCCATCACCGGATATTTATCCCACAGTCCTCCACTGTCGCGGAACGTTGAGATACCGCTTTCGGCACTCATCCCGGCTCCGGTAGATATCACTAATTTCGGTTTCTTCATATCAAGAGGGTGTTTATGATTCGTAATCATAACAAACGGCATTGCCGCCGCGGCATGATTTTTCAGCAAAAATAATAAAAGATTGACGCATTTACGTATCTTTGCAAAAATCCGTGAAAATATAACCCTGATACATGAGGATAGCTTTTGACGCAAAACGCGCCCTGCTCAACAACACCGGACTCGGCAACTACAGCCGCCGTGTGATAGATGAACTTTCGGAATCCGCCCCTGACAACGAATACATCCTGTACACTCCGCGGGCCGGCGATGAAGCCATGAAGCGGCTCGGACAGCTTGCCTCGCGCAGCAATGTCAAAGTCAGCTTACCCTCAGGTACCATATGGCGCAGCATGTCAGGCCTATGGCGTATAGGGCCGGGGCTAACGTCACAACTGAAAAAAGACAAGATAGATCTCTATCACGGACTTAGCAACGAGCTTCCACTTGACATCAATCGGGCCGGGATACCCTCGGTAGTCACAATCCACGACGTGATATTCCGGCGGCATCCGGAGAATTACAAGCCGATTGACCGCGCTATCTATAATTACAAATTCCGCAAGGCGGCCGAAAACGCCACACGTGTCATAGCTATCAGCCGGCGCACGCGCGACGACCTGATGGAACTGTATGGGATATCGCCCGACAAGATTGACGTCATCTACCAGTCATGTCACCCCTCGTTCAGCCGTAAGGTGGAGGAGGCGGAAATCGAGGCATTACGCAAGCGCCTGAATCTCCCCGAACGGTACATAGCCATGGTAGGCACGCTCGAACCGCGCAAGAACCAAATCCTCGCAGTAAAGGCTCTTCCTCAGATAGATCCGGAGGTACACCTTGTCATAGCCGGACGCTCACGCCGCGACTACGGCGCCGCCATCCTGCATGAAGCCGACCGCCTGAATGTGCGCGATAGAGTACACCTTATCCCTGGTGTTCCATTCGAAGATCTTCCCGCCATGTATCATGGAGCCGAACTTACGGCCTACCCATCCCGCTACGAAGGATTCGGACTGCCGGTGGTAGAGGCTATAAGCGCAGGGACTCCGGTGATAGCCGCCACCGGCTCCTGCCTTGAGGAAGCGGGTGGAGAAGGTGGCGTGTATGTCCATCCCGATGACGCTGACGCATTTGCACGCGAGGCCAACCGACTGCTTGAATCAGCCGGACTAAGAGCCAGCATGGTAGCAGCCGGGCAGGAACATATCCGGTCAATAATGTCGGTAAGCATGGCCGATGCCGTACTCGACACCTACCGCAAGGCTATCAGAGCTTTCGAAGGATAGTCAGCCCGTCGCGCAGCGGAAGCATCACCGCCTCAACACGTGGGTCAGCAGCCACAGCATCGTTAAACGCAGCTATGGCCCGTGTCTGTCCGTCGGCAGGTATCGGGTTCTCCAGCACCTTACCATCCCATAAAGTATTGTCGGCAAGGATATATCCTCCCTTTCTGACACGCGGAAGCACCATCTCAAGATATTCGGTATAGAGGCGCTTGTTGGCATCGATGAACACCATGTCCCACACCTCATCAATGGCCGGGACCACCTCAAGAGCATCACCGATATGAAGCGTTATGGATTCGTCATAGCCGCTTCCGGCAAAAGTATTCCGGAGTTCATCCTCCCATTCGTCATCAATCTCCACCGTATGGATATGGCCGCCCTCAGGAAGTCCTTCGGCTATACATAGGGTGGAATAGCCCGTGAAGGCGCCAAGCTCAAGCACACGCTGCGGTTGCACCATGGACGTGAGCATCTTCAGCATACGCCCCTGCACATGTCCGGAACACATGCGCCCGTAGGCGTGATGCAAGTTGGTGTGACGGTAGAGGCGGTACAGGTATTCCGGCTCAGCTGAGGTATGCTGCTTGATGTACGATTCTAAATTCTCGGTATTGCGCATCGCTCCGTATCTTCAATAGTGAGCCGCATCACCTCAACAGCCGCGCGCGGATAAGCGCCTTGTGCCGTTTCGCCGGTAAGAAGCAGAGTGTCAGCACCCTCCATCACCGCCAAAGCAATGTCGCTCACCTCGGCACGTGTGGGCTGCGGCTTCGAAATCATGGAGTGAAGCATCTGGGTCGATACAATCGAGCCTTTACCCTTTTCATGACAAAGATGCAGTATGCGCAACTGAAGCATGGGTATCTGCGGTAGCGGGAATGCAGTGCCAAGATCGCCACGAGCCACAAGCAGCCCGTCGGACACTTCAAGAATCTCCTCCATATTTTCCACCGCCTCGGCACACTCAATCTTGGCATATACCTCGATAGACGGATTAGTTATGACGGAACGCAATGCCTCGATATCCTTGGCATCACGCACAAATGAATGGGCAATGACATCAATACCCACCTCGCATGCCGCTGCTATATTGATGCGGTCACGCTCCGACACCGCCGGAAGCGGAGGCAGTTCCACTCCGGGAATCGCCACTGTCTTACGCGACCCGAGGCTGCCGCTACGCTGTGCGGAGGCGACAAGATGATCATCCTTAACCTCTTCCACGAGGAATTCCAGATCACCGTCATCGACGAGCACCGTCATTCCCGGCTTCACATAGCGGTGAACAGCTTCCATGGCCACATAGATGGTATCGGAAATGCATGGACTGTCAACAGATGAGCCTATATTCCACCGGCTGCCTTCAGCAACGGCAATCGCCTCACCGAAGCGGCTGTCAACATTTGTGGTCCGTATTTCGGGGCCCTTGGTGTCCATCAGAATTCTGACACCGGGAGCTGCCTCCCGGATTATCTTAACCATAGATGCTATGGACTGTGGATTGACATGTGCGGAATTGATGCGCACGGAGTCCATGCCGGCGCCATGAAGCATCGACACAAATTCAGGGGTACAGCGGGTATCGGCCACTGTAGCCATTATATTGGTTCTTCTCATAAAAGCGATTCTATTCCAAGACGATAGGATTCAAGTCCGAAGCCGGCGATAGAGCCCCGGCATACGGGAGCTATAAGCGAGGTATGGCGGATAGGTTCACGCGACTGTATATTGGAGATATGCACCTCCACTACCGGCACAGCTATGGCTGCTATGGCATCGGCTATGGCAAGCGATGTGTGGGTATATGCCCCGGCATTCAGTACCACACCGGCATAGGCCGCGTCAAACCCTACGCGGTGCAGCTCATCGATCAGAGCCCCCTCGCTATTGCTCTGGAAGTATTCGATATCCACCATGGGATAGCGCACTTTCAGATTCTCCAGACATTCATCCATACCGGCATTTCCATATATGCCGGGCTCCCGACGGCCAAGCAGGTTCAGGTTGGGGCCGTTCATTATCAGTATCTTTATTCTGTTCATGACAAAGGCATAGTAGCAAGCATCCACATGGCTCCGTGCGACAGGAGCATCAGCACAATAAGAATCCATGACATAAGCCGACGCGACGGCCAGCAGGCCCAGGCAAGCCATGCCGCGGTAAGCACATACAGCGGATAGAGCCATACAATGGCTCTCAGGTCCGATGGCGCAGAGGTGAGCAGTGCCGGAAAAGAAAATACCGGCAAAGCGGCTATGATGATTATAGCCAGCGCCCAGAGCGGGGTTTGTCCCTGTCGGTTCAGCATGATTTCTTACCCTCCTTATACGCAGCTACAGTAGCCCTTATACCGTCAACGAGCGAATGACGCGCATGGAAGCCGAAGTCATTGGCTGCATCTGACACATCGCAGGTCCAGTTGCGCTGCTTCATTATCTTGAATTTGTCACGGTTGAGCGTGCTCGGCTTCATCTTGGCCACTCCGTATTTCTCAGCCACTACCGATGCCACGTAGGCCATCCAGAGCGGCAACCGCAGAGGTATGACCCAACCCGTGCCAAGCTCCTTGGCCACAATACGGCGAAATTCCTTCTGGCTGTAAGCCCGCTCCTCACTTATGATATATTTGCGCCGCAACGCAGCCTCGCTGCCAAGCGCCATGAACATAGCCTCCACCAGATCCTCCACATAGATAAATGTAAGCATCTGACGGCGGAATCCCACACCGAAGTCAAAGTGTGAGTCAATGCTCTTTATCATCATCAGATAGTCCTGTTCATGAGGGCCGTACACACCCGTAGGGCGGAATATGGTCCAAGGCAGGTCAGCACAGGTCTCAATAAATGTCTCGGCTTTGATTTTCGACACCCCGTAGCGCGTGTTGGGCTGCGGAATGGTGCGTGAAGTCAGGGGCGCATAGTTTTTTTCATCGCCGGGGCCGAGGGCACTGAGCGAGCTCATGTACAGGAAGCGCTCAGGCATAAGCGAACTTACCCGGAGAGCTTCAACGAATGTGCGCAGATACAGGTAGTTGATACGGTTGAAGTCCAGGAAATTGACACATTTCGTGGCTCCAAGATTATATATAATGTAGTCCCAGCGTTCACCTTCAGGCAAAGCCTCGGTCAGGGTGCGCCCCATATCCTCCGGCGAGGTTTCATAGTCGAGCACTACATAGCTTACAGGCAGGTGTTCAAGAAACCGGCGTGAGGTGCTCTCCCGCACGGCAACCCACGTGTCAAACCCACGCTTCACCGCCTCGGCAGCGATATGACCGCCTATAAATCCTCCGGCGCCGACTACAAGCAGACGCTTACGTCCTCCGTCATTCTGTTCTGCCATAATCATATCTGCTTTCTGTATGAACGGCGGCGGCGATGGAGCCTGCGCTCGAAATATTGCCACTGTTTCTGTACATTTTCATTTCCCTCAAGCTCCAGATTGCTCTCGGCATACTTATAGCCGTTCTTGCGGTAGGCCGGGATAAGGTCAGCGAAGAGGAGGGCGTTGACACCCTTGCTCAGATAATCCTTGCGCACGGCTATCAGCATAAGGTCGACCACGTCATTGCGGCCGTAGATAGCTTTGAGTATATGATACCATCCGAGCGGGAACAGCTTGCCCGACGAACGGCGCAGCGCCTTGGAAAATGAGGGGATACTGATGCCCATGGCCACAAGAGCATCATTGGAGTCAACCACAAGACTCACGCAGTCAAGGCGGAGCACTGACAGATACTTGTCAATATAATATTGTATCTGACGGTCAGTAAGCGGTGAGTAGCCATAGAGGTCATCGTAAGCCTCGTTGATAAGCTTGAACAGCTCCACTCCGTAATCGGCAGCCAGCTTCTTACGGCTTTTGTAGCGGATGGTACGCAATCCGTATTTCTTGGCCACAATGTCGGCTATACGCTGATGCTTCTCAGGTATGGCATCGGGCACCGTAATGCGGTATTCCACCCAGTCAGTATCCTTGACATACCCCATACGCTCCATATGCTCCGGATAGTAGGGATAATTATATATGGTGGCCATGGTACCGAGCTCATCGAATCCTTCCACCAGCATGCCTTCATGGTCCATGTCAGTGAAGCCCATGGGCCCTACCATCTCGTTCATGCCATGGGAGCGTGCCCATCCCTCGGCGGCGGCAAAAAGCGCATCGGCCACCTCGGCATCGTCAATTGTTTCAAAATATCCGAACCGGGCTTCCTTGCGGCCGCTCCGTTCATTTACCTTACGGTTTATTATAGCGGTTATACGTCCTACAGGCTTCCCATCACGATAAGCCATAAACGACTGTGCCTCACAGAAGTCAAATGCCGGATTCTTCTCCGGAATAAGGGTTTCCACTTCATCGAATATAAGCGGAGGCACATAGCACGAATTGCCTTTGTAATGATTTACTCCGAATTTAACAAATTTCCGAAGCTCCGACTTCACAGGAGCTACTTCACGAATTTCTACAGGCATAATGTTCAGTTGATATGTTCAGGCGCCCAGGCGGAGCTTAACCACAGCAGCACACCTATCATGACCACCAGAAATATTATTATGATAATGTACACCTTATTGTCCGAACGGTGGGCCAATGCCATACGCAGTTCATGGATGCTCGAATAGCGCTTTGACGGATCCGGATTACAGCATTTCTCAGCAACGCGCTTAAGATATGCCGGCGTTCCGGGCACCTGACCGATTACCTCGGAAAGAATCTTTCCGAAGCTGAGGATATCCTCGGCGGCATCGGCCGGAGTGAGGTTCTCGCGCTGGTCAAAGCCTACATCTATCAGCTTAAGGTTTCCTATATTCTCTGTGAAAATTATTGTTTCAGGACGTACGGGCAGATGCACCAGATGATTGTCCTGTATATAATCGAGCGCATCGACCAGCTGGGTGCACACCTTGTCAACATGATTGGGTGTCACCTTTCCGGCGTCGATAAGTTTACGAAGCGAATCGCCGTACACGTCGTCCGTTATGATGCAACGGCCAAGCCCCGGAACATCCTCAAAATCGTTGATCATCACGATATTCGGATGCGCCAGATTGTAGCGTACATCAAATTCCTTCTCTATCAGAGCCTTGAACCGCGGGTCCTCCTTAAATTCAGGCTTCAGTGTCTTCAGCATGAGCCACTTGCCGAATTTCTTGGCAGTGTACACATCATAGAACTGCTCGCCCCACTCGGGAAGCAGTTCAATCTCGGTCCATTTTTCGTCCGGTCTGTCAGCCTGATTATGCATAAGATAAAGAGTATTGTGGATATGTGATAATGCGGTTCGTTCAATAAGCGCTGTAGAGCAGCGTATTGCCCGTCATAAGGTCAAGAAGGGTAAGTGTAGTGGATGTCAGAGCCATGCGGTAGTTCCATGTATCATTGGGCATGTAGATATTAAGGATATCGCTGCCTCCGGCACCGTACGACAGGTCCCATGTGATGGGATAGGTGTTCCACCGTCCGTAAGCATCATACTGTCCGAATGTACCGGTTTGGTTCGAGTAGAACACAAATTCACTCACATCCTCTTCCATTACCGGGATGCCGTTGACAGCCACAAGCTCCCATCGGCCCTCGAGCGGCGAGTAGTAATATTCATCACTTGCACATGATACGGCGGTGAGGGCCAGGAGCAATACAGCTATGATACCGGCAGTTTTTGTACGGATAAGATTCTTCATAATTAATTGCAAAATTATACTATTTTTTTCAATTTGGTTCGGATTCGTTAGTTTTATTTATAATTTTGTTTTAGAATTGAAACGTACAATGAACCTAACCAGTTTACTTCGCCCGTATTTTTTGCGCCGTGTGGCAGCCGCCCGCAGCTATGCCTCCGATCCTGAGCGGATTCAGCGGGCCGAGCTGTCACGGATGATTGAAGCCGGAGCCGATACTTTATGGGGCCGCAAACACCGCTACTCCCTGCTAAACAGATATGAATATTATCGTGAAGCCGTGGAACTGTCGCCCTACGAATCGATACGCCCGCTTGTGATGCGTATGATAGGGGGCGAACGCGATGTACTTTGGCCGGGGCTCACAAGGCGCTTCGCCCAGTCATCAGGCACTTCCGACGGCAAAAGCAAATATATACCCATTACCCGCGAGGGGCTGCAGCGCAGCCATTTCCGCGGGGCATCGGATGTGGTGTCGCACTACCTGTCGCTATACCCCGACTCGCAGATATTCGACGGCAAGAGCTTCATACTCGGAGGCAGCTTTGCCAATGAATTGGAACTGCCGGTAAAGTCACGTGTGCGTGTCGGCGACCTGTCGGCCAATCTGATCGACACGGTCAATCCGTTGGTGCGACTTCTGCGGGTACCGTCAAAGAAAATAGCGCTGATGTCCGACTGGCGGGAGAAACTCCCTATGCTGGCCGAAGCTGCCTCGCGGTGTAATGTGACCAACATTTCAGGGGTGCCGTCATGGTTCCTCGGGGTGCTCCGTGAGATACTGCGGCTACGTGGCGCATCGCACATCCATGATATCTGGCCACGGCTTGAGGTGTTTTTCCACGGAGGTATTGCCTTCAGCCCCTACCGGGGTCTTTACGACGAAATCATCGACCCCACCCGGATGCGGTATATGGAAACCTATAATGCATCCGAAGGATTCTTCGCTCTCCAGGACACAACTGAACCGGGCGCCATGCTCCTGCTGCTTGACGCCGGCACATTCTATGAGTTTGCCGACATAAACCGTCCCGATGCCATGCCGCTCCCTGCATGGGAAGTGGAAAAAGGAAAAACTTACTCCCTGATTATCACGTCCTGCAACGGGCTATGGCGCTATCCCATAGGCGATACCGTGAAAATTGAGAGCGTTTCGCCGCTGCGGGTGAGCATTGCCGGCCGAACAAAACACTTCATAAATGCATTTGGAGAAGAGGTGATGGTCCATAATACCGATGCCGCCCTTGCGACTGCATGCCGTAATACCGGAGCCTCCGTTCTCAACTATACCGCCGCGCCGGTCTATGCGACCGACAAACATCATGGCCGCCACGAATGGCTGATTGAGTTTGACCACGAACCGGCCGACCTTGAGCACTTCGCTTCAATACTTGATGCGGCACTGTGCAGAGAGAACAGCGACTATCAGGCCAAGCGTGCAGGAAGCATATTCCTTGACCGGCTGACCATAGTGAAAGCGCGTAAGGGCACTTTTGACCGATGGCTCGCATCAACCGGAAAACTCGGCGGACAGCGAAAGGTGCCGCGCCTGAGCAACGACCGCACCATAATGGAAAGCATGTTAAAATTCAAATGATTATGAAAAAAATCCGACTCCTTCTGACCGCCATCATAGCATTGGCCTCGCTGACCGCTTCAGCTGAAGTAAACCTGAAGATCTCAAAGAGCGAAATCGAAAGTACCGTACGCAATCAGCCTCAGAAGCTCAAATCGCTGACTGACCGATTCGCTTCGGGCGACTCCACGCTCAGCCGCGAGGAAGTTGCAACAGTCTATTTCGGCACAGCCATGATGCCCGGTTTCAACCCCGGAGCCAAATACACGGATGTGGAGAATGCCTACTCAGCATCAAATTTCGAAGAGGCGCTCCGGCTGATTGACAATGCCCTGGCATCTGACCCCACCAATCTCGCCCTCCTGTTCAAAGGCTACGGAGCTGCATCCGGCCTGGGCAAAGCTGACCGTGCCGCCGGTTTCCAGAAGCGCCTGTTAGGGATATGCGAGGTCATTTTCGGATCGGGTATGGGAGTCAGTGACGCAAGCCCTTACATCGTAGCCCGCCCCTCGGACCGCGATGAATTCATAGCCAAATATCTTCAGCCCGTCAAAATAACAGGCTCCGCCACATTGGGCGACATCGACGCCGTGAAGATGAAGCTTGACGGTGTAAAGGATGAGGTAATCCTCTACTTCAAGCCTCTTGCAGGAGCCAAATAGGCTCGCTGACAGTCCTGACGTATTGTTTTTTCACGAATCCTCGAATATTCTTACTATATTTGCAGTTAAATAACAAAGAATATATTATGGACTTATTCGATAAGATTAGCGCCGACATCCGTACGGCCATGCTTGCCAAGGAAAAGGTTCGCCTCGAAACTCTCCGCGGCATCAAGAAAGAATTTCTCGAAGCAAAGACAGCAAAAGGCTCTGATGGCACCCTGCCCGACGACCAGGCCACAAAGATTCTGGCCAAAATGGCAAAACAGCGCCGCGAAACCGCTGAAATCTACGCCTCTCAGAACCGCCCCGAGCTGGCTGAGAATGAGCTTGCCGAAGCTGCTGTAATTGAGGAATATCTGCCCAAGCAGCTCAGCGAGGAGGAACTCACCGCCGAACTACGTGCCATAATCGAACAGGTAGGCGCCACATCTCCCCGCGAAATGGGCAAGGTGATGGGCGTAGCCTCAAAAGCGCTGGCCGGACGTGCTGACGGACGCGCCATATCTGCCAAAGTAAAAGAACTGCTCGCCTAAGAGCTGACAATCATCATATCACGTATGCTTACATTACAGCAAATCAAAGAGAATCCCGACCGCGTGGTTGAACGCCTGGCCGTAAAAGGCTTCGATGGCAAAGAGCCGATAAGCCGTGTACTCGAACTCGATGAGGACCGTCGCAAACTGCAGATGCAGTATGACGTAATGGCCCAGGAACTGAAGAAACTCGCTGCTTCCATAGGCGCTCTCATGAAACAGGGCAACAAGGAAGAGGCTGAAAATGCAAAAGCCCGTGTAGCGGCCATCAAAGAGGAACAGAAGGCCATCGACACCAAGCTTGGCGAAACCGAACGCGCCCAGCGCGAGGTGCTCCTGTCAATCCCCAACCTCCCCTGCGACATGGTTCCTGCCGGAACATCAGCAGAGGACAACGTTGTGGAAAAAACCGGAGGTCCCATGCCGGAACTCGGCCCTGACGCGCTCCCCCACTGGGATCTCGCCAAGAAATACAACATCATTGACTTCGAACTCGGCAACAAGATTACCGGAGCCGGATTCCCTGTATATATCGGCAAAGGCGCCCGCCTGCAGCGTGCCCTGATCCAGTTCTTCCTCGACGAGGCCGGGAAGGCCGGCTACCTGGAGATACAGCCCCCCTACGTGGTGAACGAGGCGTCAGGCTACGGCACAGGACAGCTCCCCGACAAAGAGGGTCAGATGTACTATGTTAACGAGGACAACCTCTACCTGATTCCCACAGCCGAGGTGCCCGTCACCAATATATACCGCGACGTTATCCTCGCCGAGGACTCACTCCCCCGCAAGAACTGCGCTTACTCAGCCTGCTTCCGTCGTGAAGCCGGCAGCCATGGCAAGGATGTGCGCGGCCTCAACCGCCTGCATCAGTTTGACAAGGTTGAGATAGTGCGCATTGAGAAACCTGAAAACTCTTATGCCGCTCTTGAGGAGATGAAGGACCACGTACAGGGCCTGCTCGAAAAGCTCGGACTCCCCTGGCACATACTCCGTCTGTGCGGTGGCGACATGAGCTTCACCTCAGCCATAACATTTGACTTCGAAGTCTATTCAGCAGCTCAGAAGCGCTGGCTTGAGGTATCGTCAGTATCCAACTTCGAAACCTATCAGGCCAACCGCCTGAAATGCCGCTACCGTGGCGAGGATAAGAAAACCCACCTCTGCCACACTCTCAACGGCTCCGCTCTGGCTCTGCCCCGCATCATGGCCGCCATGCTTGAAAACAATCAGACACCCGAAGGCATCGTAGTGCCCGAATGTCTGCGTAAATACACCGGATTCGATATCATCGACTGAACGTGGAAAAGAAAACCATCTGGGACCTCGGGCGCGATACTGTAGAACAGTACCGCGCCCGTCCTAAACTACCCCTTGTGGTAGTGCTGGACAATATCCGGAGCCTCAACAACATCGGCGCCATATTCCGCACGTGCGATGCATTTCTTGTAGAGCGCATAATGCTGTGCGGCATTACAGCTGTTCCCCCGTCGCCGGAGATTCACAAGACGGCATTAGGAGCGGAAAACTCTGTGGAATGGGAGTATTACGAGGATACTCTCAGCGCTGTTAAACGCCTGAAAGAGATGGGTTATACGGTATGTGCGCTCGAACAGGTGAAGGGAAGCGTTGACCTGCGCAAATTCACACCTGAAGCAGGAAAAGGCTACGCCATAATAGCGGGCCACGAAGTAAACGGTGTGGACCCACAGGTGGTGAACGCCTCCGATATATGCATAGAGATTCCGCAATACGGTACCAAGCATTCGCTCAACGTATCCGTAAGCACGGCGGTAGCCCTATGGCATTTCTTCTCACAGATGATGTGACAGTCTGCGCACCTCCGCAGCGTCGGCCTTAAGCTGGCTCACTAGCTGCTCAAGCGAACTGAACCGGACTTCATCACGCAGGCGGCTGATAAAGTCCAGCCGCACACAGCAGCCGTATATGCTTCCGCTGAAGTCGAGTATATGCGCCTCTATGCTCACCGGCGCTCCCGGCGAGTCGACAGTAGGACGCCTTCCAATATTCACCATGGCTCTCAGCGGGCGTCCGCGCCACGATTCAGAGTCAATCGTAATATCACACATATACACCCCCGTAGCCGGCACTATCAGCAATGACGATGCCGGTTTTATATTTGCAGTAGGAAATCCTATGGTACGCCCGAGCTGCTTTCCGCCTACCACGGTTCCTGACAGGGCGAATGGATGGCCGAGCATATCCGATGCCAGTGCTACATTGCCCGCAGCGAGCGCCTTGCGTATTTCCGAGGAGCTGACCTTGTGGCCGTTCTCCCTGTATTCAGCACCGTGCATCACCTTTATGCCAAGGCTTTCGCCTATCCTGTTGTATTCCTCAGGGTCGGTGAGCCGGTCAGAGCCGAAATGATGGTTATACCCCATATACATGGCCTTTACGCCATACCGGTCACGGAGGCGCGCCATAAACTCGCGGGCTGTCAGCCGGCTGACATCATGGTCAAAGTCCAGCAACAGGCTTTCAGTGCCCACCGCGCCGGCAAGCTCCGCGATACGCTCCTCCGGGCGCATGATAAGCTGCGGACATCTGTCGGGACACAGAGTACGCATAGGATGGTCGCGGAATGTCACCGCGACAGGAGTAAGGCCGGCCTCCTCTGCCGCAGCAGCAGCCTCGGCAAGCATGGACCTATGCCCGCGGTGAACTCCGTCAAACATTCCCACTATGGCCAGACGGCCATCAGATGGCTGCGATTGCTTCATAGGTTTATTTCATGACACTCCTTGAGCAGAGTGTAGAATTCCTGTCCCGGCGACACAAGCAGCGTGTGAAAGCCGAGAGCGGCGGCGGCATCAAGATTCTTCTGCGAGTCATCGAGGAACAGTGTTTCCTCCGGCTTGATACCGAGCTTATCCTCCGCATATCGGAATATCGCCGCATCGGGCTTCATGCAACGGGCCTCATAGCTCTTGACTATTCCGTCGAAATACCATGCGGCGTCATGCCCTTCGGCCTTGAATGCATCAGCTATACCATCGCGCCACATTATAGGATTGGTGTTGCTCAGCAGATATATACGGTAATGCTTCCGGAGCTCACGCAGCTCCTCAAGGCGGTGTACCGGGATGCCGAGCAGAAATTTTCCGAACGCGCGGTCAATCTCTTCGGCGGTAAGGTCATCACGGCCTATGATACGGCGTATTTCATCATGAAATTCCGGAATTGTCAACGAGCCATCCTCAATACCGGCGAAGGCACCTGCCTGGGCGTATTCGCCAAGAAAATCATCGGGATTAGCCATGCCGAGCTCACGGAAAGCATCGGCACAATTCTCACGGCGGATATTCATTATCACTCCGCCAAGGTCAAAAAGCAGATTCTTTATCATTTCTTAAGCTCGACTTTTACGGTAGGGGGTGCAGTCATGTTACGGTTGGCCACGGCATCAACAACCTCATGCGCCAGATGCAGGTATGCGTGGCCCATCACGGTGTCCTCGGCAGCTATGGGGCATCCATTGTCGGCGTGCTCGCACACAGCGCCTACAAGCGGCAGCTGAGCCAGCAGCCGCACTCCGAGCTCACGGGCAAGTTCCACTCCACCTTCACGTCCGAATATATAGTAGCGCTCGTCAGGATGCTTCTCAGGGGTAAACCATGCCATATTCTCCACAAGTCCGAGGATAGGTACATTGACCTTGTCGCCGGTAAACATCGCTATACCCTTGCGGGCATCTGCCAGGGCCACCTGCTGGGGGGTACTTACCACAACAACTCCGGTCATGGCAAGAGTCTGCACCAGAGTCAGATGTATGTCGCTGGTTCCGGGAGGCATGTCGATCAGAAAATAGTCAAGCTCACCCCAGTCAGCCTCTTCGATAAGCTGCTTGAGGGCATTAGAGGCCATGCCTCCACGCCACAGGACAGGCTGATTGCGGTCAACCAGAAATCCGATGGAGAGCAGCTTCACGCCGTACCGCTCCACCGGTATGATAAGCTGACGTCCGTCGACTTCGTGCATATACAGTTGCTCATCCTCAACGCCAAACATCTTCGGTACTGACGGACCGAAAATATCGGCATCCAGAAGCCCGACCGTGTAGCCCTCACGGGCAAGAGCCACAGCCAGATTGCTCGCCACGGTGCTCTTGCCTACGCCACCCTTTCCGGACGATACACCCACAATGTTCTTCACTCCGGGCAGTATCGGCGCCTTGGCTGTCTTGGGAGCCTCCGGCACGATGGCTTTCACCGTCACCTGCACTTCAGGCGACACGTAGGTATGGATAGCAGTTTCGGAAGCCTTCAGCAGACTCTTCATGAAGGGGTCGGTAGGCTTCTCGAATATCAATGAAAAGCTCACATGGCTACCGTCGATACGAATGTCGTCGGCCACCATGCCGAGTTCCACAATATTTTTTCCGTTTCCGGGATAGCGCACATTTTCGAGCGCTGATAGAATCAGGTTTGGATACAGGCGTTCCATATATTTGTTCAGTCTTTATTGTTACATAATTCAGGACACTGGATCTGTCCGCGTGAAAAGCTCCGGTAGGTATCATACGGTATCTCGACATCAGGCTCTCTGAGCTCGCCCTGCTGCGGAAGCAGGAATGACAGATACTTGATGGTCAGCCCGCGGTCAAGCCACTGGCTTTCATAATAGGTGCGTATGCGCAGCACATCGTCGTCGGCAAGGTTGCGTGCATACAGATTGGCGGTGTCGTCCGCTACCTGAAGCCCATTAAGCTCCACCATAGCCTTGGTATAGGTGTAGAGGAAGGGGCTGTCCGACTTCAGGTGTATCCGTCCGCCATCGGCCATCACCTTGCGGTACAACTCCATGAAGCGGGTGGAAGTAAGGCGCTTCCGCACCTTCTTCATCTGAGGGTCAGGGAATGTGATCCATATCTCAGCCACCTCGCCGGGAGCGAAGAAATATGGCAGCAGTTCGATATCAGTGCGCAGAAACGACACGTTTGTCAGTCCGAGGCGGCGAGCCTCGGTAGCACCGGTCCACATACGCGCCCCCTTTATGTCGATACCTATGAAGTTCTTTTCAGGCGTGCGTCCGGCGAGGCCTACGGTATATTCACCCTTTCCACAGCCGAGTTCAAGCACTATAGGATTGTCATTATGAAAAAAATCCGCACCCCAGCGACCACGCAAAGGAAACCCCTCGCTCTGCAGGCGGGCAAACGGATACTGATGGACGAACTCTATGGACTCCATCTCTTTAAATTTCTTAAGCTTATTCTTTCCCATAAGTCATGCAAATATACGGCTTTTTCCGCAGAAATCCCACCTTGTCAGCGCGTTGAGCGCATGAAATAGTACATAAACAGTCCGGCTGCGATAAAGAGCGACACCGAAAAGCTCAGTATTATGCCGTAGCTACCCAGCCCGCAAGGGAACGCCAGCAGATATGTGGCCGGAATACCTATCACAAGATAACTTACGGCGGAAATCCACACCATAGGCATCACGTTGGATGTTCCGCGCAGGGCATTGGCAAAGTTTATCTGCGTGGCATCGCCATACTGGTAAAGCACCATCGGCACTATCAGCGACAGTGCAAGCGCCACAACACGTGCATCGTCGGTAAAGATATTCATTACCCACGGTCCGCAAAGCAGGAAGAACGCCGACGAGCAAGTGGCAAGTACAAGAAGTATCTTGAATCCGGCGAAAGCCATAAGGCGCATCTCACGCTTGTCGGAGAGTCCGGCAGCATTGGCCACAAGAACCGACACCGCCGCCGCCACACTATAGTAGACGCAGAAACCCAGCGTACCGGTTATCACCACTATCTGGAAGGCCGCAAGCGCCACAGCTCCTATCCATCCGGCCATCACGGCTGCAAAGGTGAACGACCCGCTTTCAAAGGTCATTTGCATGGCCACCGGCCACGAGGTGCGGCCTATCAGTCCCATCACCCCCTTGCGTCCGGAGCGGGATACGAATCCCTGCCGGTAGCCGCGGTATTTGCGGTCAAGACAGAACACCAATATTATAAGGAGCGGACAGAGCAGACGCGCCGTCAGCGTTGACAGTCCGGCGCCTACAAGCCCTAATTCGGGCATTCCGCAATGACCTCCGATAAGAAGATAGTTGCCAGCGATGTTCACCACATTGGCGAAGAGGATAATCCACATCGGCATCTTGGTGCGGTTGATGGAATAGGCCCACTGCGCGAACACATTGAACACCGACACCGGCACCACTCCGGCCAGATATATCAGGAAATACGGGCGTATGAGCGGCAACAGCTCCTCAGGCTGCCCCAGGCGATGCACATTTATATATATGATTGACATCACTGCGGTGATCAGGAGAGCGAACAGTACATTAAGCACCAGCCCTTTACGGAGATATTCTCCTATGTCAGCAAACCGCTTCTGCGTGAACAACGCCCCGAGCAGCGGAGTGAGTCCGTAGGTAAACCCGACACAGGCGAATATGGATACGTTGAACAGATTGTTGACAAACGAGGCCGAGGCGAGGGCATCGGTAGAGTAGTTGCCCACCATAGTGGTATCGGCAAACCCCACCACTATCATGCCGAGCTGACCGATAAGGATAGGAAGCCCCAGGCGGAGAATTCGCATCACACGTCCCCGCCACAGAGCATCAAGCCATCCCTTGTCCCCCATCAATAACGTTCGTCCTGATTAGGGAATGTGGCAGCCTTCACCTCCGATGCATACTGCTCGAGAGCTTCGGTCATCACCTTGTGCAGATTGGCGAAATGACGCAGGAATTTAGGCTTGAAGCCATCATTCATACCGAGCATATCTTGCACCACGAGTATCTGACCGTCAACGTCCGAGCCGGCACCGATACCGATAATGGGCGCGCTCACCTCACGGGCTACGCGTGCAGCCAGTTCAGCGGGAATCTTCTCAAGCACTATGGCGCAGCAACCCATCTCGTCAAGCATGTGGGCATCGTTGAGCAGACGTTCGGCTTCGGCATCCTGCTTGGCACGCAGTCCGTAGCCACCGAATTTATTGACTGACTGCGGAGTCAGGCCCAGATGACCCACTACCGGGATACCGGCTGAAAGTATGCGTGCGATAGACTCACGGATTTCCTGCCCGCCTTCGAGCTTCACAGCCTCGGCACCTGTTTCCTTCATGACACGCACGGCCGATGCCAGTGCCAGCTCAGGATTGCCCTGATATGTGCCGAACGGCAGATCCACCACAACAAACGCACGCTTCACGCCGCGCACCGTACCCTTGGCATAGGTTATCATTTCATCAAGAGTGACAGGCAGTGTGGTCTGACAGCCGAGCATCACATTGGCGGCTGAATCACCTACAAGAATCATATCTATGCCGGCACCGTCAACAATTGATGCCATAGTGAAGTCATAGGATGTGAGTGCGGCAATCTTCTCTCCGCGCTGTTTCATGTCGCGCAGACGTGCGGTGGTAACCTTAGGCCGCGCATTTTCGTTATAGGTTGACATATCTTTCTATTTGATTTTTTATTTTGACGGTGCAAAGTTAGCAACTATATTCGCAATTCTGAATTTTTTCTTATCTTAGCGCCTACAACAGAAAATAATCCGACCCGATGGACAACAACAAACATAGATATTGCGTGATAATGTGCGGTGGCATAGGCAGCCGCTTCTGGCCCTACAGCCGTACGGACAAGCCGAAACAGTTCATTGACTTTTTCGGCACAGGCCGCTCTCTGCTGCAGATGAGCTACGAGCGCCTCCTGCCGATAGTGCCTAAAGAGAATATCCTGGTCATGACCAACGCCCGCTACGCCGACAAGGTGCGCGAGCAGCTTCCCGACATTTCGCCTGACCGCATCCTGCTCGAACCTGACCGCCGCAATACCGCCCCCTGCATAGCCTGGGCAGCTTATCATCTTGCAGCCATTGATCCACAGGCGTCCATGATAGTGACTCCATCGGACCACCTGATAACACGCGAGTCCGTGTTTGAGCAGTGCGTGCTCCGCGGCTTCGATTTCGTGGAAAACAATGATGCGCTTCTTACTTTAGGCATTCATCCCACACGCCCCGAAACTGGCTACGGCTACATACAGATAGGCCGCGAGCTCGAACCGGGACTGCTCAAAGTCAAGACATTCACCGAAAAGCCCGATCTGGAACTGGCCAAGGTATTTCTCGAATCAGGCGAATTCTTCTGGAATGCAGGTATATTCCTATGGCGCGCAGAGGTGATAAAGAAAGCATTCCACCGCTATCTGCCCGACCTCGCCAGCGAGTTTGACCTCGGGGAATCCGTATTCGGCACCCCGGCGGAAACGGAATTCATCCAGACACATTTCCCGTCATGCCCCTCCATATCCATTGACTTCGGAGTGATGGAGAAGGCCGACAATGTATATGTGGAGTGCGTCGACTTCGGATGGAGCGACCTCGGCACATGGACATCGCTCTACGACAATTCACCAAAAACAGCCGACAGCAACGTCACCCAGAAATGCCGCGTGATGACCTACGGCAGCTCAGGCAACATATTCATGACTCCGGAAGACAAGCTTGTCGTAGTGTCAGGACTGCAGAACTACATCGTGGCCGATGCCGGCGATGTACTGCTGATATGCCCACGCTCCGAGGAGCAGCGCATCAAGAACATGGTGATCGATGTAGAGCAGCGCTTCGACGACCGCTACCTGTGATCCCGATACATCCACAGCGATGGCCCTACATGGGTGGGCCACAGATACAGGGGAAGCCTCGTAGAGGCTAATTAGGTGAAACCCCACTTCGAGGCCGTCAGGACGAGGAGTGGGGATAAGAAGAAGTGTCCATATATGCCCTCGAAGAGGGCTGTTATTATCGAAAGAAGGGCGTTAGGCATTCGGCGTACGATAAACCAATCCAGCTTTCATAACCAAACGGCGGTATTCATCATCAAGAGATTTATCTTTATGATGCTCCTGTTGATTTGCGATATAGTTTATTACTGCTTCACGATGACTTTCAGAAATAGAGAATGCGGCATACTCTTTAGCCCATCCTTTGAATAAAGGAAATAAACCTGATTTTCGCATCCAATAAGACGATTTCGATTTAATATCCCGCATCATACTTGATAGTGCCACTTGTTGGTTAAGGTTGATCAACAGATGTATATGGTCGTAATCGCCATTGATTATATGTATAAAACTGTTGTGCTTTTTTACCTCTGCGGCAATTATGCCATACAAGTCTTTCCTATGCTGTATGTTGATGCATGGTATTCGATCAGCTGTCACTATGACAATGTGATAAATTGAGGAGATGTAGCTCATGGTATTTGACTAATTGTTACAAATATAGGTAAATTATTTCATTGTGCTATCATTTGCAGATGTATTTACAGCCCACTTCGAGGGCATAGGTATGTTTTGATGGCTCTGTCCCCACTCCTCGCTTACGCTCGAAATGGGGTTCTCCTTATCGCGCGTCTTCGACGCTTGCTCGTGTGGCGGATGCTTCGCGGAGCTGTATGCCAATGGGTTGGACAAAAAAAGAGGGGCGACCTGCGGTAGGTCGCCCCTCGGGGTATGCGGGTTAGTAAGTGCGATTACTTGTTGATGTAAACCTTGCTAACTTTTGAGCCCTGGCGTACGATGTAGAAGCCGGGGGTGAGGTTTTCAGCATTTACGCGAACACCCTGGAGGTTGAAGTATTCAACAGGACCGTCGTTTTCGTCGGCAGTGATGCCTTCGATACCTTCGGTTTCCTTGGTTGAGAATACTACGCTGATGGTAACGGGACCGTCAACTGCGTCAATGCCATAGAAGAAGTAGCCGTTGTCAAGTAGACCGTAAGAAGAGCTGTAGTCAAACATCGGATCTTCATCGAATGAGTATTCCTGACCGTTGACAATGAATGACTTCACTTCTGAGCCTTCGGCAGGCTTGAAGTAGATGCCGAGCATGTCGCCCTTGTTGACGTCACCGCCGTTCTCAACGTTTTTGCCGGTGGGTTCGAGGGTGTCGATGTCAAATTCGGTGTTGACCATCACTTCACCGTCGCCTTCTACTGTCCAGTTTACGTCAGTGGGAAGTTCGGCGAATGTAACAGAGATTTCAGTCTTGCTGTTGAGTGTGAGAGTGTAGGCGTTTTCAACCACTTCAGCAGTTACGTCAACGTTGTTGACAATAAGTGAGCTTACGGCATAGCCGGCAGCGGGGGTGAATGTGAATTCTACTTCTGAACCCTTAGGCAGAACTGAGGGAGAACCGGCAGCCACACCATCAACAGTAGCGCTTACGCGGCCGTTGCTGCTTGCGGTGTAGGTGAGCTGGTAGCCGAAGTTGGCGGTGAGCTCGATATCCTCTTCACCGTTGTAAGAGTATTCGGCTGTGTTAGCTACAACAGCGCCTTCAGCGTTTGTCCAGTTGATGAATTCAACGTCTTCGGCGGGAGTAGCCTTAACGGTTACGTTCTTCTGAGTGGTAGAAACAGAGGCTTCTTCAGTAGCGGGATCAGTGATGGCTACGGTACCCATTGTTTCGTCAGCGCTCTTCACGGTGATGGTACGGGGAGTTTCGTAGTCGTCGCTTACAACGCAGATGGTGAAGTCAAAGCAAGCTTTACCGGTTTCTGTACCCTGGTCTGTAAGATTAGCGCAAGGATCAACGTTGTTCCAATAGAGGCGGAAGCGTGCACGGTAGTTACCAGGCTTCAGATCAGCAGGAATGGTGAATGAAGGCAGGCCACCGTTAACAACATTCTTGTTGCTGCTTGACTGTTTTTCACCAAGGCTGTTGTATCCTTCGTTCTCTCCGTTGGGGCCGTAGTAATTGAATGTTACAAGGTCACCGTTGGCAACGTTCTTTGTTGCATCAACATCAAACACGCCATCACGGCCGTAGTCGATGTAGAAGTATGAATGCTGCCATGAACCGGCTCCTGCTGTTACTTTTACAGTTACTTCGCTTCCAGGATTGGTGGTGAAAACGGTAGATGTACGGTCGGTGTAACCTTTGCCAGCTCCGTTACCTGCCACATTCTGAGAATTACCGTTATTGTCGGAAATGTTGAGTGTAGTTACATAGCGTGCATCAGAAGGAGTACCGGTGGGTTCGCAGTATTCAAGGCCTTCTTCAAATACGGCTGAGATCTCAACTGCTTCGTTTACGGTGTAGGTGGTAGATGTGGCACGTTCGCCGTTGATGGTGTAGTGTGACAGGATGTATCCTGCTTCAGCAGCGCTGGTGAGGCTGATAACGGTGCCTTCGAGCACTTCGTCGCCTGAAGCGAGTGTCACTTCACCGTTGGCTGAAGTGTAGGTAGCGCCTACTGTGCCGTTTTCGGGCTGAACGAATGTCACAGCGTAGCGTGTGATGTCGGCAATAGTAACGGTGATGGTGCAGTCTTCGTCCATGAAGAATTCGTATACGCCGTCGGTGCCTTCGAGTTCGCGGTTGCCCTGTTTAACAGATACGAGGCGCTTTCCTTCGGGCACTTCTACAGTGAGAGTGTAGGGGGCGCCGCCGCCAAGGAGAGCTGAGAGGTCGGTAACCACTTCGTTGCCGCGCTTAACGGTGCATGTTGCGCCGCCATCTTCGATGGTCAGAGCGTAGGTTTCGTTGGTGAAGCGGCCTGTTACTATTACATCCCCTGTGAGCTTGAAGCTTTCGCCATCGGCAAGAGTAGCAATGGGACTCATGTTCATGTCTATTACATAAGCTTCGATGAGCTGGTAGCCTTCTTCGGGAATAGCTTTTACGGTGAGCTGTGTGCCGGTGAGGATTGAATTCTGCATCTCGGTGTACTCAGTCTCTCCGTTAGTAAGAGCTATCATACCACCTTCGGACTCCATAATGATGACATTAGCTTCAGTAGCGATTTCGCGACCATCAACCAAAGTGGGTGTGGTGGGTGTGTGTGACGCTACCGGAACAAGACCACCATCGCTGTAGGCCTTTCCGCTCAGAGCGTTGTATGTGGCGTTGTACGATTTGTCTCCGCCTATAGCTTCATTGGCGAAAGTTCCTGTGGAAGCTTCTTCGTCAAGGCTATAAAGGGCTGTAAGGCCACTTACGCTTGATGCGTTGGCGTATGCTGCTGTGGCTTCATCAGCTGAAAGAGCTTTGTTCCAGAGCTGAACCTCATCAAGAGCACCGTTGAAACCATAGCCTGCAAAATGGAGGTCGTATGTATCACCGTCGTTCCAGTTGTAGTAAATTTTACATGTGGCAGTTTTGCTGGCCACCTGCTCTCCGTCATAGTAAATGCTTACTACTCCATTGTCACCAGAGTTGTCAATGGTGAGGAGGAGATAGTGCCAGTCATTGAGTGAAACTGACGGTACAATCTGGCCGGCAACGCTTCCAACGCCATGGTTGTCAGATCCATGACCTTTGAGGTTCATTACGCCGTTGTTGTTTACAGAAATAGCCCAGTTGCCATTGTTGTTAGAGTTGTTGTTTGTGCCGAAATCAGCGAGTACGCAGTAGTTGGCGTTTGTGTACCAGGAGTTTGAGTGTGAAAAGTACTTGTCCAATTTGAACCACATGCCTACTGAGTAGGATGAAGCGAAAGAGGCATAGTCTTCTTCAACATAGCTACGATGAATGCCGGCGGCTTCCATCGGAACATGCAGGCGGTTATGCGTGGTTCCGCCTGTCGTTGATGCTGAAATAGCCTTGTTCGTTGACTGAGCCGAAGCGATCAGTGGTAGGAACATGGCCATTACCATCAAGAGTAAAGTTTTTCTCATGATAAATGGTTGATAAAATTGATTAATGAATCAGATTGGTTGATCTCTATATTTTCTCATCTAAAAAGGTGGCAACTAATATTTCATGGTATTGATGCCGAGTGTTTGCAAAACGTACAAATTTACAAATTTTTAGATAAACGATGTGGTTTAATGTAATGTTGACGAGTTAAATAGTGTTAATGTAAAATCTCTACTGGCGATGGTATGTATAAAAAAAAGAAGCCGCGATTCACATCGCAGCTATCCATGTGTTGCATTTTGGAATTATGTGTGGGCGCTGAGGGATTCGAACCCCCGACCCTCTGCTTGTAAGGCAGATGCTCTGAACCAG
>OFEZ01000235.1_pt1 | contig 42892 bp, 35 predicted proteins | sample 1521241 | NCBI WGS metagenome assembly OFEZ01 (sample SAMEA3504099, study PRJEB24116) | mouse gut metagenome | biome: mouse gut; feature: mouse-associated habitat; material: faeces | place: Denmark | collected 2011
AAAAACCTTTCTTCAGAAAGGTTTTTCTCCCCCGGTTTCTTCAAAGACTAGTCTTCAAAGTTGGCTTCGAGCAGAGCCAGAATCTGGTCGCGGCTCGCAGCGCGGGGGTTGTTGTTCAGGAGACGCTTGGCGGCGAAGGCGCGATCCGCGCAGGCGGGCAGGTCTTCACGCTTCACGCCGTAGTTGGCGAGGCCGGTCTTGATGTCGAGGTCGTTCAGCAGATCGCGGAAGGCGTCTTCCACGTCGGCAGCGCGTTCCATCACGCTCATGCAGGTGGAACGGTCGTCGCCGCGCAGGATGTCGGCTACGATGGCGTACTTTTCAGGATTGGCGATGTAGTTGAAGCCAACGCTGAAGGGAGCGCAGAAGGACATGGCGAGGCCGTGCGGGATGTGGCATTCCACAGGCAGGGTCGTGCCGATGGCGTGGATGATGCCGTTCTGGGTGTTGCCGAAGCCCATGCCAGCGAGGGCGGAGCCGTACAGCATGGCGTCGCGGGCGGCGGCGTTCTTGCCGTTGGCATAGGCCTGACGGATGTTGGCGGCCACAAGCTTCATGGCCTGGAGGTTCAGGGCGTCGGTGATCGGGGTGGCCGCGATGCCGCAGAAGGATTCCATGGCGTGCACGAAGGCGTCAACGCCGGTCATGGCGGTCACTTTCGGAGGCAGACCGAAGGTCAGCTCGGCGTCGAGGATGACGACGTCGGCATACATGTATTCGGAAACCACACCCTTCTTGCCGCCGTTCTTGGTGTCGGCGAGCACGGAAATGTTGGTCATTTCAGAGCCGGTGCCGGCGGTGGTGGGGATGAGGATGGAGGGCAGGCAGGGGTTCGGCACGAGGTTCATGCCGAAGTACTTGTCGATGGGGCCTTCGTTGGAAAGCAGCACGGAAGCGGCCTTCGTGGTGTCGAGGGCGGAACCGCCGCCGAAGCCGATGATCACGTCGGCGCCGAAAGCCTTGGCTTCGTCGGTGCAGTGCTGGATGGAATCCATGCTGGGCTCAAGCTGAGCTTCGGCATAGAGCTTCCATTCCACGCCGCCGGCGGTCAGGGCTTCTTCAAGAGGTTTCTGCACGCCGATTTTGGCAAGGCCGGGGTCGGTGACGATGAAGGCCTTGGTACCCTTGAGGTTCTTCACTTCGTTGGCGGCTTCTTTGATAGCGCCGAGGCCGTGGACGATCTTCTTGACGGTATAGTGCACAAAAGCCATGTTCATATCCTCGCTGTTTGAGAGTCTTGCATACTGAACCGGCAGAGCAAAGCACTGCCTTGCCCTGCCGATATGAGAACGTAATCATCCGGTGCCTTTCTGTAAAGGCACCGGATAGTGTGGTTCTTAGAGGCCGAACTTCTCTTCAACGGCCGTGAAAGCCTTGTCGATGCCGTCGACGATGGCGTCGATGTCGGCTTCGGTGGCGATGAGAGCCGGGCAGAGGGTCAGCGTGTTGTTGAATTCACGGAAGGAGCGAGAGGTCTTGCCGATGATGACGCCGGCAGCCTTGGCAGCGCCAACCATCGCGTTGGCGATGGGTTCGGCGATGGGTTCCTTCGTGGCGCGATCCTTGACGATTTCGATACCGGCGAAGAGGCCCTTGCCGCGGACGTCGCCGATGATGGCGTGCTTGTCCATGAGGCCACGGAGACCTTCAAGGAGACGGTCGCCCATCTTCGTGCAGTTCTCAAGCAGGTTTTCGCGTTCGATGATTTCCATGTTCACCAGCGCGGCGGCGGGGCCGGCGGTGCAGCCACCGAAGGTGGAGATGTCGCGGAAGTAGGCGTCGTGGTCGGCCGGGTCGGCCAGGAAGTCCTGGAAGACCTTTTCGGTGGTCACGGTGCAGGAGATGGGAGCGTAGCCGGAAGCAACGCCCTTGGCCATCGTGACGATGTCGGGCTGGACGTTGAAGTGCTGGTAGCCGAACCACTTGCCGGTACGACCGAGACCGCAGACGACTTCGTCCATGATCAGGAGCAGGCCGTACTTGTCGCAGATTTCGCGGATGGTTTCATAGTAGCCCGCCGGAGGAACGAGGATGCCGCCGCCAGCGGTCATGGGTTCCACGATCACGGCGCCGAGTTCGTCCGGACCCACGGTCAGGATGACTTCTTCCATCTGCTTGGCCATCTTCACGCCGAGGTCCGGGCCATCGCCGAACTTGGAGCGGTAGACGTCGCAGTCGGGGAATTCATAGAAGCCGGGGGCGAAGGGGCCGTACTGAACTTTACGTTCGAACTGGCCGCAGGCGCTCAGGGTACCGATGGTGGTACCATGGTAGTCACGGGAGCGGTACAGGATGCCGGTCTTCTTGCCGCCGTGCTTCAGCTGGCCGATCTGACGGACGATCTTGAACGCCTTTTCGTTGGCTTCGGAACCGGAGTTGGACAGATACACGCGGCTCATGCCGGGCATCTTTTCGATGAGTTTCTGAGAGAATTTGATGGTGGGGATGTTGCCGATGCCGTTGGCGAAGTAGCACATTTCCATCATCTGGGCGGCCACGGCGTCAACGATTTCCTTGCGGCCGTAGCCCACGTTGACGGTCCACACGCCACCGGAAACGGCGTCGATGTAGGTCTTGCCGTCGATATCGGTGATGCGCATCCCTTCGCCCTTCACATAGATGGCGGGCTCGAAGTTCTGATGCTGGGTCAGGTGGTGCCACACGTGCTTTTTGTCGAGAGCGACCAGTTCAGCTTTATCGTAGGTCATGTTGCTTTCCTCATGAAATAAGAAGTTCATGGCGCAGGAGTCGAAGTAGAAAGCCAAACGGCGCTAACATGCCGCTTCCTACCCGTACCCTTGACTTTAGCCGGGAAACTGGCCAGTCTCGCTGCAAGCATGAAACTGGCCAGTTTTATTCATGCTACTTCAGCAGTTCGCAGGTGCACTTCAGTTCGTAGCCGAGAGCGTCGGAAACGCCCTTGAAGTAGACCTGGCCGTCATGGGTGTTGATGCCGCGAGCCAGAGCCTTGTCGTCCTGGCAAGCCTTCTTCCAGCCCTTGTTGGCCAGAGCGACCATGTAAGGCATGGTGGCGTTGGTCAGGGTGAAGGTAGAGGTGCGGGCCACGGCGCCGGGCATGTTGCCGACGGAGTAGCACACCACGCCTTCGTACATGAAGGTCGGGTTGTCGTGGTAGGTAGCGCCGTGCTTGGCGGTCACTTCGATGCAGCCGCCCTGGTCGATGGCGACGTCAACGATGGCAGCGCCCTTCTTCATGGTCTTCACCATGGCTTCGGTGACCAGTTTCGGGGTCAGCGCGCCGGGGATGAGGACGGAGCCCACGAGGAGGTCGGCTTCCTTCACGGCAGCGGCGATGTTGAAGGCGTTGGAAGCCAGGGTCTGGATACGGCCGCCGTAGAGGTCGTCGATCTGGCGCAGACGGAAGAGGTTGCTGTCAAGGATGGTCACGCGAGCGCCCATGCCCATGGCAACCTTGGCGGCGGAGAGGCCCACGGTACCGGCGCCGAGGATCACGACGTGAGCGGCCTGCACGCCGGCGGTGCCGCCCATCAGGAGGCCCATGCCGCCTTCGATCTTGGTCAGCATCTGAGCGCCCACCTGGGTGGCCATGCGGCCGGCGACTTCAGACATGGGAGCGAGCAGGGGCAGGAAGCCGTTGTCGAACTGCACGGTTTCGTAGGCGACGCCGGTGACTTTCTTTTCGAGCAGGGCCTTGGTCAGTTCCGGCTCGGGAGCGAGGTGCAGGTAGGTGAAGAGCAGGAGGCCTTCATGGAAGAGGTCGTATTCGGGAGCCAGAGGTTCCTTCACTTTCACGACCATTTCGCAATCCCAGCATTCCTTCGCGGTGGCGACGATTTCAGCGCCGGCGGCGACATATTCTTCGTCGGTGATCATGCTGCCCAGGCCGGCGCCTTTCTGCACGCGCACTTTATGACCGGCTTCCACAAGGGCGTGGACGCCGGCGGGGGTGATGCCTACACGATTTTCCTGAGCTTTGATTTCAGTGGGGATACCTACGAGCATTTTGATGCCTCCGAGAGCAGTATGTTGAAGTACGTTTTGAAATTCAGGGTGGGTGTGTACTTCATATGGACCTAGTAGCAAGTAGCGTTCCATTTTTCTCAAATGTCATAACATCTTATTTTATCACTTAGTTTTTGATAACCTATAAAAACCCTTTGACAGCGACAATTCATTTTTGCATTGTTTTTATGAGAATCAAGGCGGAAGTCGAGTTTATTTTGCATTGTAATGCGTTTTTGCATTAGAGAGGATACCCCATGCCGCTGCCACAGCCGAATTATGAGGAATTGCTTCATCGAAACGAGCTTGTCCCCGCAGGAATCTGCGCCGCGGATACATGGAATTTAGTCTATGTAAACAAGGCATTGGGGCATATCTTGGATATGCCGAAAGGCGCTTCGGAGGGCTCTTCCCTCCTCTCCCGGCTGAGGCGATGCGGCTTTGACGAGGTGGAGGAAAGCCTTCAGGAACCCGGTTCGGGCGAGCTTATCGCCCATCATCGGGAGGGCTCTCTGTATATTATCCGCTGGAAAGAGGCCGCGGGAGGGCTTGCGGCGGAGGATGAGATTGTTCGGCTTGTCACAATGTACCGCATCCCCGTGGACCACATCACCCGGGTGGCCGAACTGCCGTGGCAGGAGCTCACCGTGCTCCTCGACTCGATCCACGACGGCATCTGGGTCATCGACGCCGACGGCATCACCCTGCGCGTCAACAAGGCGATGGAACGCATCGCGGGCCTGCGCGCCGAGGAGGTCATCGGCAAACACGTCACCGAACCCATGCACAAGGGGCGCTTTGAAACCTGCGTCACCCTGCGCGCGCTCATCGAGAAGCGTTCGGTGACCATGTTTGACGACTATGCCAACGGCAAGCGCTGTCTGAACACCAGCACTCCCATTTTCGACGAGAAGGGCAACGTGTGGCGGGTCATCGCCTCCATCCGGGACATGACCGAACTGGAAACCCTTCAACGCAAGCTGACCGATCTGGAAATGGAGACGCTGGCGTACAAGGCCCGGCTGGAAAACCTTGAAACGGAGATGGACGCGGGCTTCGTCGGCCACAGCGCGCCCATGCGCCGCCTGCGCAAAGAGGCTTCCAAGGCCGCCCGCACCGAGGCCATCACCCTCATCCTCGGAGAAACGGGGACCGGCAAGACCCTTACCGCCAAGGCCGTACACGAGATGAGCCGACGCAGCGCCCAGCCCTTCATCGCGGTCAACTGCGGGGCCATCCCCATGTCGCTCATGGAATCGGAACTTTTCGGCTACGAGAAGGGGGCCTTCACCGGCGCGGCCAAAAGCGGCAAGCCGGGCATGTTCGAGCTGGCCCACAAGGGCACCCTGCTCCTCGATGAAATAGGCGAGCTTCCCCTCCCCATGCAGGCCAAGCTCCTTCAGGTGCTCGACGGCCATCCCTTTCATCGGGTGGGCGGCACCAAGCCCATCGTCGTGGACGTGCGGGTCATCGCGGCCACCAACAAGCCGCTGGCGAAAATGGTGGAGGCGGGCCAGTTCCGCGAGGACCTTTTCTATCGCCTGCGCGTGCTCACGCTCGAAATCCCGCCCCTGCGCGAGAGGCCGGACGACATCCCGGTCCTCGCCATGCACTTTCTTCAGGAAACCATCAAAAAAAACGATCTCCAGAAAAACCTCGACCCGCAGGTGCTCAACTGCTTCCTCGCCTATCGCTGGCCCGGCAACGTGCGCGAGCTGCGCGCGCTCGTCCAGTCGTTGGCGACCATGAGCGAAGAGGAGACCATCACCATGCAGGACCTGCCCGAGTACATGCGCGCGCAGTCGGTCCAGCCGCAGGGGAGCGTCTCCTTCCGCCAGCCCATGCGCGAAGCCGTGGCCGAACTCGAGCGCAACATGATCATGGCCGCGCTCGCGGAAACGGGCAGTACCTACAAGGCCGCCGAGCGCCTCAAGGTCAGCCAGTCCACCATCGTGCGCAAGGCCCAGCGCTATAAAATCGGGCTGGTGGAAATAGCCCACCTCTGAGCGTGCCCGCCCCGCCCGTCGATGGGCAGGGGAGGAACACAGCGGCCTTTCTTGAAGAGGCTGCTCCACCCGCCAGCACTATTGGGGCTGGACTCTGCCATTGTAAGGGGAGGACAGTTGTTCCGCCCAGCCACGGGCAGCACGACGAGGCACATGCCCGCCCTGCGTGAACGGCGCGAGGACGCCCGCCCGCGGGCAGGACGGCGAGGTTGACACTGTCCTTATAAGCGCGCTAAAGCACAGGCTAAGTGACGGGATTTCCACCGCCGCTCACGGAAACGCGCCGTGGAGAACGCCTATGTTCAAACGCCTGCTCGCCTTGGCCGTGGCCCTGTTCCTCGCCTTCCCGCCCCTCGCGGCGGCCGGGGAAAAGCTCGCCCTTAAAGTCGGCATGGGAGACCCTATTGATTCCGAAATGGGGGCCATCGGCACCCGTTTCAAGGAAATTGTGGAAGCGCGCTCGCACGGCGCGGTCGAGGTGCAGCTCTTTCCCTCCGGCCAGCTCGGGGACGAGACGGAAATGATCCAGAATGTCCGGGGCGGGAATCTCGACATGGCCGTGGTCGGCATCGCCAATACGGTCCCCTTCGTCAAAAAGCTCGGCATCCTGACCATGCCCTACATCTTTGACGACCTGTATGACGTCGTTCGCGCCACCACGGGCCCGGCCCACGAACTGCTCAACGACTACGCCATCAGGGAAGGCGGCTTCCGCATCCTCGGCTGGACCTACACCGATTACCGCTACATCTCGAACTCCCGCCATCCCATCAAGACCCTCAACGACATCAAGGGATTGAAGTTCCGCGTCCCGCAAAGCGCGGTGCTGCTCGCCAGCTACAAGGCGTGGGGAGCCAACCCGGTGCCCATTTCGTGGTCCGAAACCTTCACCGCCCTCCAGCAGGGCGTGGTGGACGGCCAGTGCTACGGCTACATCACCTTCCTCGCCCGCAAGTTCAACGAAGTGCAGAAGTATATGACCGAGGTACACTACACCTATCAGCTCCAGCCGATGATCATGAGCCAGCGCGCCTTCCTCGCCATGCCTTCCGACTTGCGCCGCCTGATTATGGAGGCTGGCCGCGACGCGCAGGAATATTGCCTCGCCTTTGAACTCACCGAAAGCATCAAGGCCCGCCAGCGGCTCATCGAATCCGGGGTGCAGATCAGCCAGCTTGAGGACGAGCCCGACTGGAAGCGCGCCGCCGTCTCCCGCGTGTGGCCGGAAATGGAGGCCTTCGTCGGAGGCCGGGAGGCCATCAATGCCTTCCTCGCCGCCATCGGCAAGGAGCCCTGGGTCCCTCCCCAGCCGTCCGCCCTCCCCTGAACGGCAGAGCAGCCGGGACAGGACTCTTTTTGCCTTCCCCACGGGTGAACCGAAAAAGGCCCTTCGCCGTCATTGTATCGCCCAAAATCACGCAGCCATCCAAAAGAACGGCTCAAAGCAGGCAGCTTCATCTCGCGCACTTCCCCGGAGGTGCGGGCCACCATCCGCAACACCCGGATGAGGGACGCCATCACCGCCCCTTGCGGGCGCTCCAACGGGAAGCGAAGGGGCCTCCAGCCTGGGAGGCTTTCTTTTTCGGATGAAGGCGACACATCTTGGTGCACCGCCGCGCTGTACGCGCTTCTCCTCGGGCCCTGTGCGGAAGCTCATGAAGGCGCTTTTCCCGGCCATGCCTCAGGCATGTTCCTTGCGTCTCCCGGCCATGCGGCGATCCCTACGGGCCCGGATACCGAGGGCAAAGCCATCCCGGGGCCTTCTTCCCGGGCGGCGCGGACGGTTGTCTCTTCCGCGTCCCTGCTCTACACTGGGGCCGAGGGCTCGCACCGGGGGAGGCCATGCCGAAAAAAACGTTCCTGACCATTCTGGACAATCTCGAAGGCTACGTCTGCCAGATACTGCTCGTCTTTTTCGTGATCGTGCTGCTCCTTCAGATTGTATTGCGGCCGATGGGGCTTCCCCTTTACTGGACGGAGGAGATGGCGCGCTATTCCTTTGTGTGGTTCGTCTTTTTCGGGGCGTCCTACGCCACACGGCTGTGCGCCCACAACCGCATGACCGTCCAATTCAGCCTCTTTCCCCGCTGGGTGGGGGACGTGTGCATGTTGGCGGGCGACGCCGCGTGGCTGATCTTCAACGCCGTCATGGTGGTGAAGAGCCTTGAGGTCATTGAGGAACTGCGTGAATTTCCCTACGCCACACCAGCCCTCGACTGGCAGCTCGCGGACATCTACCTCATCTTTCCCATCGCCTTTACGCTCATGTCCGTGCGGGTGGTGCAAGTCAACGTCATCAAGTTCCTGCTGCGCCGCCGGGAGGCTCGGCAGGCGGCACAGGCGTCCTCGCAAGGCGGTCGGACGTGAGCGCCGCAGGCATCCTTTTCGCCTCCTTCGGCGTCCTGATGCTCATGGGCGCGCCGATCACCGTCGCGCTCGGGGCGGCGGCCATGGCCGCGCTCTATTCGCTGGATCAGAATCTGGTCACGCTCGTCCAGATCGCCTTTACTTCCGTCAATTCCTACCAGCTCATGGCCCTGCCCGTCTTCGTGCTGGCCGGGGCGCTCATGGAGCACGCAGGGCTTTCCCGCCGCCTCATCGCCCTCACCGAAAGCGTGGTCGGCCCCATCCCCGGCGGGCTCGCCGTCTCCACGGCGCTCGCCTGCGTCTTTTTCGGGGCCATTTCCGGCTCGGGCCCGGCGACGAGTGAAGGGACTGATGCGGTCCATACAGCGTCCCGGCCGGGCGGAGAGCCGGAGGCCGGAACGGAGGATGACAACGCCGCAGAATCTGCCCCCGGGGATTCGGAGACCGAACAGGAAGAGAGCGAATACGCCAACCTGGCCATTGCCCAGGTTTCCCATTATGTGAACGTGCGTCAGGAGCCAAACACGGAAAGCGAAATACTGGGTAAGATTTACAATGGGGCCGTAGCGCAGATCCAGGCCGTAGCCGGGGAGGAGCAGGATTGGTTTCAGGTGATTTCCGGCAACGTGGAAGGCTATATCAAGTCGGAATATTTTCTCTATGGGGACGAAGCTGTGGAGGCGGTGGACGAGTATGTGACCCGCTATGCCGCCGTGACCGTGGACAGGCTCAATGTGCGCCAGGAGCCAAGTACGGATTCCAGACGTATAGGCTATGCCGGCCAAGGGGAAAAACTGAAACTTCTGGAACAGCAGGGAGATTGGATGCTGGTACAATATACGGAGGATCAGACCGGCTATGTGGCGGCAGAGTATGTAACCGTTTCGGAGGAGTTCCTTTATGCGAAATCCATAGAGGAGGAGAGAGCGGAGCAGGAGGCCCAGCGGGAACTGGCCCGGCGTATGGCGGAACAGGAGCAGGCAGTGCCGGAGAATACGGTGGCAGCGCCCCTGACCCCGCCCGCCGCCGTCTATACTTCCAATGAGGAACTGCGCCGCGCCATCGTGGACTATGCCATGCTGTATCTGGGATATCCCTATGTGCACGGCGGCAGGAGCCTGGCCGGAGGCACGGACTGTTCCGGCTTTACCTGCTATATCTATGCGGATTTCGGATACTCCATCAGCAGAACTCCTTCCGGGCAGTACAGTTCGGCGGGCAGAAGCATCGACTACAGTGAGATTCAGCCCGGAGACATTATATGTTACGGGAAGAGCAAATGCACCCATGTGGGTATGTATATCGGGGACGGACAGATCATTCATGCCGCCAATTCCCGCAAGGGCGTGGTGATCTATGACGCCGGGTATGACACGATACTGGATGTCAGGAATGTCATTGACTGACGGGGGTCGGCGGCAAACTTAGTCCAGGGGCCAGTGCAGGGCTGTGTCGCCGAACACTTCGGAGGACCATTCTAACAGTTCATCCAGACTTATGGTCACGCCGCCATAGGAGCGGATACCGTGATTCTGTGCCTGCTCCTGGGTATAATCCTGCAGCAGATATACCCCTTCAAACCTTACGGGGCCGCTGTCATACTGGCATACCAGAGGAATGGGGCCGCTCTTCTGCTCTGTGATGGAAAGCCCGTTTTCATCCACATGGAAGGTGATCCAGGCCATGGCCTCCAACATACAGAGCCCCTGCTTCTGGGTGGATACATAATTGCCCAGAGAATAGAAGCACAGGGCCCGCCGCCCGTTTTCCGCCTGTATCCACTCCATGGGTTGTACCACATGAGGATGGGTGCCGATGATAATGTCTGCTCCGGCTTCCGTCATCTGCAGGGCAAATTTTTCCTGATAGCCGGAGGGCTTTGTAGTATATTCCGTACCCCAGTGGGGACAGACGATGACCACATCCGCCCGCTCCCGGGCGGCGGCGATATCCTCCAGTACCTGGGGATTCAGGGTGGTGAAGTCAAGCTGGCCGTTCTGGCGGTTATAATCGCAGAGAATATTCACATGGTCCATGAGGGAGGAGGGAATCACTTCCATATTGGGTCCATATGTATAGTTCAGGAGAGCAAAGGTGAAGCCCTTAACGGTCATGTATCCGATGCCTCGTTCATCGGTCTGCCAGTCGGCGGTCTCATCCCCCACGGTTCGGGAAGTGCCGGTGAGCGGCAGATTGGGACCGTCTTCTCCGCGAATGCCTAACATCAATACCTCCGGGTGCTGTTCCTGCCAGAACGCGGCGCAGTGTTTCAGTCCCTGGAGTTTTTTGTCCGCCGCATGGTTGGAGGCATGAAGTACCACATTGAAACCTGCCGCGGCAATGCCGTCCCCTACCTCTGTGGGTGAATTAAAGCTGGGATAACCGGAAAAGCCCAGATCATTGCCCCCCAGAATGGTCTCCTGATTGATGATTTTAATATCCGCCGCCTGAAGCTGGCCGGATATGTCCTCGAAAAGCATGGTATAGTCATAGCTGCCGTCCTGTTGCAAGCCGCTGTTTATCAGGCCCAGATGCATCAGGTTGTCCCCCACCATCATCAGCGAGATATCGTACTCGGGAAAAGGCGTGGGGGTGGGCTCGGGTGTGGGTGAGGGCGGGATGGTATAGGCGGGGATGCCCAGTACATTCTGCTCCGCCTCCATCGGAGCGGTCTGCCCCACGGGATCCGCCGGACTCCCGCAGCCGGTGAGAAGAAGTAAAAAGGTCAGTAGCGCTGCCAAATTGCGTATATGCCTGTTATATTTCATAAATTGCCTCCTAATTTTAGTTCCGCATATTTTCTGCCCCGTAAGGGGCACAAGAGCCATTATACTACAAACGGAGACGGGAAAAAAGATGAAAGTGGGGAAACTTTATGGAAAAGCGGCTGAAAAAGTATCTGGCTATGCTGGAGCGGCTCACAGGGAACGGGGAAACATCCGGGCCCATAGACGGGGAAGCGATCCGGCGGTCCCGGGAGGATCTGCTGGTACAGATCCGATTTTTCCAACATGAGAGGCTGGTGCATTTAATCGTTACAGTGACTTTCGCGATCCTGACGGTGCTGTCCCTTCTGGGCTGTGTATTTTCGCCCCAGCCGTCACTGTTTGCGCTGGTAATATTGCTGCTGGTATTGCTGGTTCCCTACATACGGCACTACTATATCTTGGAGAACGGAGTCCAGATGTTGTATGTATATTATGACAATTTGGGGGAAATCCTGGCGAATTCGGATTATCTCTCTGCAAATTATCATATGTGGGAACAGCCTGCATTTCCGGGATTTTCCGATAAATCTGACAGAAAAATGTAGCAAATAGCACACTTTCGTATGCTTTTGCCGATGCCGTACATCGTAATTAATTCATTTGGTGCTACAAAGTGTTATGGTTTTGGACTATGATATACTCATAGGGAATAAGGGACGCAGAACGGCACCGGGGAAAGCATTGAGGCGCAATATGGCAGGGAAACCATATTCAAGGCTGTGCGTTATGCCAAACAGTTTCCCGTGAAAGGGGATTATTGTCCGCAATGTAAAAGGGGAATGGTACAGAAATGCACCATGCGGGCGTAAGGTGGTAAAGGCATCGGAAAAGGAGTCATCGGTAAGCCGAGGACTCTTTTTTTTGAGGCAATGATCGGGTTCGGGTCAGGGGGGAAGATTTTTGTACTTGTCCCATTTGGTAAAATCAAGTATGATAGATGTAATCTGTGCATGAACCAAATGCAGACTTGGCAGGGAGGACCATCCCATGGTCTGCTGCCTGAATGGGAATATTATATCATATATCGGCGGAGGAATGCTGATTGGAGCGTGCGCTGAAGCACACAGGAGGTATCAAAATGAAATTGATTTCTTGGAATGTAAACGGATTGCGGGCCTGTCTGGAAAAGGGCTTTATGGATTTCTTCAGGGCGGCGGACGCGGATGTGTTCTGTCTTCAGGAGATTAAGCTGTCGGAGGGACAGCTTGATCTGGAGACGCCGGGCTATTATCAGTATTGGAATTATGCGGAGAAAAAGGGTTATTCCGGCACGGCCATGTTCTGCAGGCAGGAGCCCCTCAGCGTAGCTTACGGCATTGGCGTCCCGGAACACGATCATGAGGGGCGGGTGATCACGGCCCAGTTTCCGGACTATTATGTGGTGACGGTGTATACGCCCAATGCCCAGCGGGAACTGACCCGGCTGTCTTATCGGATGGAGTGGGAGGCGGCGTTTCTGGCTTATCTGAAGAAGCTGGAGGAACACAAACCGGTGATTTTCTGCGGGGACCTGAATGTGGCCCACAAGGAGATTGATTTGAAGAATCCCAGGACCAATCGGCACAACGCGGGCTTTACCGACGAAGAGAGAGGCTGCTTTACCAAGGTGCTGGAGAGCGGCTTTGTGGATACGTTCCGCCACTTTTACCCCGATCTGGAAAATGCCTATAGCTGGTGGAGCTACATGGCTCAGGCCAGGGCCCGGAATGTCGGGTGGCGCATTGATTACTTTGTCTGTTCCCAGGGGTTGGCGGGACAGCTTAAGGACGCCAAAATCCATCCCCAGGTGATGGGTTCCGATCACTGTCCGGTGGAACTGGAACTGTAGAGAAAGCACGTCCGCGGTAGAACGATGCAGGCATACAAAGGAGGAAGCCATGAGTCTGCGGTTTTATTTTGGGCCTTCCGGCGCAGGAAAAAGCCATCGGTTATATCAGGAGATTATCGCCCGGTCGATGGAACGGGAAAAACAGAACTTCATGATCGTGGTGCCGGATCAGTTTACCATGCAGACCCAGAAGGAACTGGTGACCATGCACCCCTCCCAGGGTATTATGAACATTGATGTGCTCAGCTTCGGCCGTCTGTCCCATCGCATTCTGGAGGAGGTGGGCGGGGAGGATATTCCCGTGCTGGACGACACAGGTAAGAGTCTGGTGCTGCAGAAAGTGGCGGCGGGGCTGAAGGACCGCCTTCCCGCTCTGGGGGGCTATCTGCACCGCCAGGGTTATATTCATGAGGTAAAAAGCGCCATCTCCGAGTTCATGCAGTACGGCCTGTCCCCGGAGGATGTGGGGAAACTGACGGACTATGCGGCGAAGAGGGGGGCGCTGCACCATAAACTTAAGGATCTGGGGCTTTTATACCAGGGGTTTCTGGATTATATACGGGGGCATTTTATCACCACAGAGGAGACTCTGGATCTGGTGTGTCGGTCTCTGCAGAAGTCCCGACTGGTTCCGGGCAGCATTATTGTGTTTGACGGCTTCACGGGTTTTACGCCCATACAGAACCGGGTGATCCAGGAACTGATGCGGCTGGCGGGAGAGGTGATTGTCACGCTGACCCTGGGGGAGGGAGAAAATCCCTACGAACCGGACGGGGAGCAGAAGCTGTTCTACCTGAGTAAAAAGACGGTGCATGACCTGTGTGCTCTGGCGGAGCAGGCAGGGGTGGAACGGGGGCAGGACGTGGCTGTGCTTCCGGGGGAACAGGATCGTTTTGCCCGGAATCCGGCGCTGCGGCAGCTTGAGCGGAATCTGTTCCGAATGAGTCCCAGCCCCTTTGAGGGACGCCAGGATCAGATCCGGCTTTTTGAGGCGGATACGCCCAAGGAGGAAGTTCATCAGACTGGGTTGGCCATCCTTTCCCTGATCCGTCAGTCGGGGCTGCAATACCGGGATATCGCGGTGATCACCGGCAGCCTGGAGACCTATGCCCCCCATGTGGAGACGGAGTTTGCGGATATGGGGATTCCCTGCTATATCGACCGCACCCGGGGCATTGCCCTGAATCCCATGACCGAGTATGTGAAGAGCGCCTTACAGCTGTTTTTGCAGGATTTTTCCTATGAGGCGGTGTTTCACTATCTGCGCAGTGGTCTGGCGGCGCTGGAACCGGAGGAGATAGACGATCTGGAAAATTATGTGCGGGAGACGGGGATCCGGGGACTGAAAAAATGGAACCGGCTTTTTACGAGAAAAACCCGGGAGATGGGGGAGGAGGAAGAGCCGCTGGAGCGGATCAACGCGCTGCGGCAGCGGATGATGGACCAGCTTTCGCCGCTGCAGGGCAGCAGGCGGGACCTGGCGGCGGTGTATGTGAACCAACTCTATGATTTTCTGTATGACAACCGGGCACAGCAGAAACTGGCTGCCATGGCGGCTGACTTTAAGAATGCGGGGGATCTGGTGCGGGCCAAGGAGTACGAGCAGATTTACCGGCTGGTGATGGAACTGCTGGAACAGGTGCATGGGCTGCTGGGGGAGGAGGAGATCACAAGGCAGGAATTCTATGACATCCTGGAGGCCGGTTTCGGGGAGATCCAGGTGGGCACTCTGCCCCAAAATGTGGACCGTATACTGGTGGGGGACATGGAGCGTACCAGGCTGAAGCAGATCCAAGTGCTTTTTTTCCTGGGGGTGAACGACGGCAATATTCCCAAGAGTGCCTCCAAGGGAGGCATTATTTCGGATATGGACCGGGAGTTCTTGAAGGGGTCCCGACTGGAGCTGGCGCCCACCCCAAGGCAGCAGATGTTTATACAGAGGCTGTATCTGTATCTGAATCTGACCAAGCCCTCCGGACAGCTATATCTATCCTACGCCCGCATGGGCAATGACGGCAAAAGCATCCGCCCCGCCTATCTGGTGGGGACTTTGCAGCGGCTTTTCCCGGATCTGGAAATCCGCCGCCCGGGGAGAGCTCCGGTGCTGGACCAGGTGATGACGCCCCGGGAGGGGATGCGCTATCTGGCCCAGGGGCTGCGGGATTTTGTGGAGGGGGTGATAGATGTCCCCGAAGGGAAAAACAGCGGGCAGCCGGGCTGCCGGGATTTTTTCTCCCTGTATGCCGCCTATGCGGGGCGGCAGGAGCAGCGGGAAAAGGTGGAACTGCTGCACCATGCGGCGTTTCTGCACTATGAAGAGAGCGGCCTGTCCAGGGCGGTGGCCAGGGCCCTCTACGGTATCAGGCTGGAGAACAGCGTGAGCCGCCTGGAAACCTATGCGGCCTGCGCTTACCGGCATTTTTTGCAATACGGTCTGACCCTGCGGGAACGGGAGGAATTCGGCTTTGAGAATGTGGACATGGGCAATGCGTTCCACCAGGTGCTGGACGCTTTTGCAGGGCGGCTGAAAGAGAGCGGCTACACCTGGTTTGACTTTCCCCGGGAGTGGGGGGACCGGGCCGTGGAGGAGTCTCTGGAGCAATTCGCGGCGGAGTACGGCGGCAGCGTGCTCTATGCCAGTGCCCGCAGTGCCTATGGGATACGGCGCATGGGCAGGATCCTGAAACGGACGGTCCGAACGCTGCAGCATCAGTTGAAGAAGGGGAATTTTGTGCCGGACGGACATGAGGTTTCTTTTCACATGGTAAGCCGGCTGGAAGAGGTGGATATTACCCTGTCGGAGCAGGAGATGTGGGAGGCCGCAAAGCCTGGCCAGGGCATGAGCGGGGACTACGGGGAGTGGTACGGCCAGGACCAGATACGGCTCCAGGGGCGCATCGACCGGGTGGATATCTCGGAAGATGCGGATAGGGTATATGTGAAAGTGATTGACTATAAATCCGGGGACCGGCGTTTTGATCTGGCAGCGCTGTACTATGGGCTGCAGCTGCAGCTGGTGGTGTATATGAACGCCGCCATGGAACTGGAGGCCCGCAGACATCCGGATAAGGAGATCCTGCCGGCGGCCATGCTATATTACCATGTGACGGATCCCATGGTGGAGTCTCAGGTGGAACTCAGCCCCCGGGAGGTGAACGAGCAGATTCTGGAGAAGCTGCGGATGAACGGCGTGGTGTGCGGTGAAGAGGATATAATCAGGCGGTTGGACCGGGAGATGGGAGACCGTTCCGATGTTATCCCTGTGGAAAAAAAGAAGGACGGGAGTTATTCGGCCCGTTCCAGCGTCATGAGCAGCCGGGAACTGGAGGTAGTATCTGCCTACGTGACCCATAAGGTGCGGCAGATCGGGCGGGAAGTCCTGGAAGGGCATATGGAGGTAAACCCTTATGAAAAGGGCAGCAGTGAGGCCTGTACCTACTGTGCCTACAAAAATGTATGCGGTTTCGATCCCGGCATACCGGGATATCACAAGCGGCAGCTGAAAGAACTGGACCGGCAGGATATTTTTCAGGGCATGGAGGAAGTGCTGGGGAACTTTACCCTTTAGTGCCATCGCGCAGCGATTTTTAATCAGGAGGTATTGGGAATGGGCATACAATTTACCCCGGACCAGCAGAAAGTCATTGATCTGCGGGACTGCAATATTCTGGTGTCGGCAGCGGCGGGCAGCGGCAAGACGGCGGTGCTGGTGGAACGTATTCTCCGCATGATCTGTGACGATTCCCATCCTGTGGACGTGGACCGTCTGCTGATCGTGACCTTTACCAATGCCGCCGCCGCTGAGATGCGGGAAAGGATCCGGCTGGGATTGGAAAAAAAGCTGGAAGAACACCCGGATAATACCCATATCGAGCGGCAGGTGACGCTGCTGCACAATGCGCTGATTACCACCATCGACAGCTTCTGCCTATACCTGATCCGCAATCATTTCCAGGAAATCGGACTGGACCCGGCCATGCGGGTGGCGGACGAGGGAGAGAGCAAGCTGCTGAAACAGGATGTGCTGCAGGCCCTGTTGGAGCAGCATTTTGCCGGGGAGGATCCTGCCTTTGTCCGCTGTGTGGAGTTCTTTTGTCCCGGCGGCAGGGAGAGCATGTTGGAGCAGCATATTTTAAAACTTCACGAATACGCGGAGAGCTGCCCCTGGCCGGAGCAGTGGCTGGAAGAGAGAAAAAGCGACTATGTGATCCCGGACCAGGCTGGCTGGGAGCAGTCTGCCTGTGGAAAGTATCTGCGGCAGTATCTGGTAAAGATGCTCCAGGGCTGTGGGGATACCCTGGGGCAGGCACTGAAGATCTGCCAGGAGCCGGACGGCCCCTATATGTATGCGTCCGTGGTGGAGCAGGAGCGGGAGATGCTGCTGGGCCTGCTGGAAGAAATGGATCTTTTGTTTTGCTCCGCCCGGCCGCCGGTGAGGGAGGAGGCTGAGCAGAGACAGGAAAGTACTGCGGGGGCGGAGAAAAGCCGGGACGGAGGGGGCAGTGTCATGGAGTACCTGGCAGAGAAGCTGGCAGGCATCAGCTTTGGGCGGCTGCCGGGAAAAAAAGATCCGGCTGTATCCTCTGACAAGCGGGAATTGGTAAAGGGCCTGCGGAGCAGGGTCAAGGACACTTTGCAGGAACTGCGGGAACAGTTTTTTACCACGCCCATGGCGCTCAGTCTGGCTCAGATGGAAGCCTGCCGGGAGCCGGTGCAGATACTGGCAGAACTGGCCATAGAATTTGGGCAGGCGTTCCGGGCACGGAAACAGGAAAAAAAGCTGATGGATTTTTCTGATATCGAGCACTATGCCCTGGAGATATTGCTGCGGCAGGAAGAGGGGCAGATTCGGCCCGGTCCCGTGGCCCGGGAGTACCGGGAATATTTTCAGGAGATACTCATTGATGAATACCAGGACAGCAATCTGGTACAGGAATATCTGCTCTGGGCGGTGTCCGGCGAGGAGGAGGGCCGCTATAACCGTTTCATGGTGGGAGATGTGAAGCAGAGTATCTATAAATTCCGCCTGGCCAGACCGGAACTTTTTCTGGAAAAATATGAGACCTATTCCCATGGGGAGGGCAGCCGTCAACGCATTGACCTGAGCAGAAATTTCCGGAGCCGCAGGGAGGTATTGGCAGCCGTCAACGGCGTCTTTGCAAATCTGATGAGCCGGGATAAGGGGGGCATCGCATATGATGAGAGGGCAGCTCTGTATGCGGGAGCAGAGTACCCGGAAGGCCCCGACTGCCGCAGCGAACTTTTGCTGGCGGAGAAACCGGAGCAGGGCAGCGAGGAGACGGCCAAAGCCAGGGAGGCCCGGATGGTGGCTGCCCGAATCCGCCGACTGCGCCGGGACTATCAGGTGACAGACCCGGCTACCGGAATGCTGCGTCCTGCCAGATATGGAGACATGGTGATCCTGCTGCGCACTGCCAGCGGATGGGACGAGACATTCCGGGAAGTGTTGGAGGCGGAGGGGATTCCGGTGTACATCTCCTCCAAAACAGGATACTTTGCCGCCCAGGAGGTGCAGGAACTGCTGCAGCTTTTGCGGGTTTTGGACAATCCCACCCAGGACATCCCCCTATTCGGCGTTATGAAGTCTGCATTCGGAGGTTTCACGGAGGAGGAGATCGCGTCGCTGAGAAGCGAGAACAGGGAAGAGAGTTTATGGAGGGTGCTGCAGCACTGCGCAGGCGTGGAGGCAGGGGACTCTGTTTTGCAGGAAAAATGCCGCCGCTTTCTGGAGATGGTGGCGGGGTATCGGCGCTGCACGGTGTACATGCCCATCCGCCAGCTTCTGGAGACTGTGATCCGGGATCATGACTATCTGCAATATGTGACCGCCATGCCTGCGGGCAGCAAGCGCCGGGCCAATGTGGAAATGCTGCTGACCAAGGCGTCGGATTTTGAAAAAACCAGCTATTTCGGGCTTTTCCATTTTGTCCGTTATATCGAACAGCTGGAAAAATATGACGTGGACTTCGGAGAGGCGGGTTCTCTGGACGAGTATGCGGACGTGGTGCGGATCATGAGCATTCACAAGAGCAAAGGTCTGGAATTTCCCATTGTTTTCGTGTCCGGTCTGGCCAAGCGCTTCAATATGCAGGATGTGAACCAGGGATTTTTGATGGACATGGATTACGGGCTGGGAACCGATTTTGTGGATGCGGAAAGCCGGGTGCGCAACAAAACGCTACGCAAGACGGTGGTGTCCCGCAAGATGCGGGAGGAAAATCTGGCGGAGGAACTGCGGGTTCTGTATGTGGCGCTGACCAGAGCGAAAGAGAAGCTGATCATGACGGCCTGCGCGGCGGACGCGGAGGCACTTTTGGAGCAGCAAAAGCTGCGGCTTCCGGGCCCTCTGAGTTTTCTGGACTTTATGAAGGCGGGCAGTTATCTGGAAGATATACTGCCCGCGCTGGACCCGGCGCAGGTGCAGACTGTTGTCTGGCAGGAGGAAGACCTGGAGGGAGAGGCCGTGCGGCGGCAGGTGGACCTGGCGCGGAAGGAGTTGGTGCTGGAGCAGGCCGGGCATCTGGCAGACCCGGAACGGGTCGAAGAACTGAACCGGCGGTTTTCCTATACATATGCTTATCGGGAACTGGAACAGCTCTATACCAAAACCAGTGTGTCGGAGTTGAAAATCGCCGCCATGGAGGAGAAGGATGAGGCGGCCTACAAGGCTTTTGAGGAAAAAGAGGTGGTTCCCTATGTGCCCTGCTTCCGGCAGGAGGCCCAGGAGGCGGGAGGAACTCTGCGGGGTAATGCTTTTCACAAGGTCATGGAATTGGCGGATTATCAACGGCTGTACCGGGGGGTTTTTGAGACCATGCCCGAGAGCCCGGAGGCGTTTGCGGCGGGGGACGAACAAAAACTGAAAGCCAATCTGCGGGAGATGCTGGCCGGAGAAGTGGCGGAGGGCAGGCTGCCGGAAAGCTACCGCCAGGTGCTGCAGGAGCACCAGTTGGTACGTTTTTTCCGGGATCCCATCGCCTGGCGTATGTGGCGCAGTGACGGGGCGGGGATGCTGTATCGGGAGCAGCCCTTTGTCTACGGCATCAGCGCCGCCAGACTGAAAGCCCAGTTCCCGGCAGAGGAGAAGGTGCTGATCCAGGGGATTATTGACGCTTTTTTCATAGAGGACAAACGAGTGGTGGTAGTGGATTATAAGACGGACCGGGTGGAGACCGGCGGGGAACTTTGGAACCGCTATGCGGAGCAGCTGAAATATTACGAGGAGGCGCTGGGCAGGCTGACGGGGCTGCCTGTGGGGGAGAAGATTCTATACTCTACCAGGCTGGGCTGCTGCGTGACAGGACCTGAGACGGCAGGCGCCCCAATGCCGCAGTAAGGGCTGCCGCAATTTGCGACAGCCCTTTTACCGGATTATCCCAGCGCCATTTTTTTTACGCTGCCCAGCGCTTTCTTCACAGGGGGCAGAAGCAGGACCAGAATGGTGAGGGCCGCCTCCGCAAAGATGTAGATGCCGTTGTATGCCATTGAGTAGGGCAGAGGGGCCCAGCCCTCCCAGGCATAGGAGGCGAAGAAAATGCAGCCGGAGAGCACGGTAAAGATATATCGGCCCAGTATGCCCACCAGATATCCTTTGATCAGCCCGTTTTTCGCGTCGGAGAACAGACCGGACAGTCCCAGCGCGCCGAAGGCCAGCAGATAGTCCATTGCCAACTGAGCGGGGTGCAGGATATAGGGATCAATCAGCATTTGCAGTACACCGTAGGCAACGCCGGTGAGCAGCCCGGTGCCCAATCCGAAGAGATACCCGGGCAGACAGATTACCAGCATGGAGATCAGGGTAATGGAACCGCCCCAGGGAAAGCTGAATAATTTTATATTGGACAGTACCGTGCCCAGTGCCATGGCCATGGCGCAGAATGCCAGATGCTTGACAGTCAGCCTGCCCGCATGTTTTCCGGCGGAAACGGTATTTTCCGATTTGTCATTTCCCCGGGCATTGGTCCGGGGCCTGCTTTTCTCATGGGCGCGGGCCAACGCCATGGCGCCTCCCAGCAGGGCCAGGATGATCAGGGCCAGCAGGGCATTTCCCAGTGCAGTGGGAACATAGCTGGTCCCGCCCCATTCGTCAATAATTACATCGTACAACATAAAAAACCTCCTTTGTGGATGCAAGGAGGGACGACATCGTGCAACAGTTCAGGAATATACTGCTTTCCTGGCTGTTTGCTTCTGCTTCCTTCCGCCGGTATTGTCCGGGTCAAGTAGTGAGGGTTAGGATCAGGGCGATCCAATCTCAGCGATGTGCTCCCCTAGCAAGTATTATTTAGTTCGTATCTCATCATATACGATTTTGGGAGGGGTGTCAAGAAAATAATAGCGGTTGTCAGAGAATTGGATTTCAGGTATAATAAAATAAACTTTGTGTTTTATTGAAATAGATTAAATAGATGCAGAAGAGCCAGGAGGGAAAAAGCATGGGGAGAGGGGGAGGAAAAGCAGGCGGTACAGGCAGGGGATTATCCGGCCACAGGTCAGGTTCGGGAGGATCCGCTTCAAGAGGTACATCGTCGGCGAGAGGGGGATCCGGGACAGCGTCCGTGTCAAGGCCGACCAAGAGTATGTCTGCGTCCAGGCCGTCCAGGAACACGCCGCCGCCCAAACCGTCCAAGAGCATGTCCGCGTCCAGGCCATCCAGGCATGTGCCGCCGTCAAGGCCTGTCAAGAGTGCGCCGCCGTCAAGGCCGCTGAGGAACACGCCGCCGTCGACGAATTACAGTGCCGCGCCTTCCAGGCCGTCCAGGAGTACATCGTCGTCAAGACGATCCGGGGGTATGACTTCGCCGACGTCATATACCAATACGCCGTCGGGATGGTCCGGGAATGTGCCTCTATCGGAGCAGTCGTGGGGGACAGAGACAGGAATGTACTGGGACGGGGGTCCGATGGAAGCGAGCGGGCAGATTTACGAATCATATAATGGTTATACGGAGTCAAATTATGGTTATACGGAGCCGAATAATGGTTATGCGAAGCCAAATAATGGGGGAAACTCCGCAAAAAAGGGATGCTGCTGCTATATATTATTTGTTATAGTAGGTTTTTTTGTTTATATGAATTTGCTTCCTATAGCTATGGCAAAATATCGGGAGAAGGTAAATTCTTTTCCTGCGGCAGTGGAAAACAGAGATTACAGTACCGCGCCGGTTGATGAGTCCCAAGGAGCACAAAGGGTAAAACTGGAAGACGGGGCATGCGTCAGAAGCAGCCGGGTATTGGAGGACTCGCTTGGCTGGCTCTCAGACGCGGAAGAAGTAGAGACCGCCATGGATTACTTTTATGACAGGACAGGCGTGCAGCCGTATCTGCTAATCTGTGACAGCATTGACGGAAAAGGAGAAGAGATTACAGACGCCGAGGCGGAAATTTTTTTGCAGGGACTCTATGAATCTTTATATGCCGACGAAGGCCACATGTTATTTGTTTTTATGGAGTATGAGGAATCGGAATATATTACGTATCTTTATGCAGGAACGGATGCGGGCAGCGTAATGGACGGGGAGGCAAGGGAAATGTTTCTCAACAATGTGGATTGGTTCTATTCGGATTCCTCCTTGTCTGACGATGCTTATTTCGCGGAAATATTCCGTACTTCGGCGGATGATATTATGGGAGACTGATAAGCGGAACAGGGACCCGGGGATAGGGCCGGGGAGAGAAAAGCGGCTGCGGACAGGCGTGAATAAAGGAGAATGGAAAAGGGATGGGGGTGTTACCGAATGTGGGATTTTGGTGACGCTCCTGTTTTTTTTCGCACATCGGCAAATCTGATCCGTTATACATAGTGAAGGGAGGGCGGCCGGTGTCCATGGACGAAAAAACAATATATGACAAGATATACCGCTACTGCTATTACAGGCTTGGGCAGGCTGAAACGGCGGAAGATATCACCCAGGAAGCCTTCCTTCGGCTGTGGGAGGATAGGGGATATCGAGAGCAGGGAAAGATGCTGCAGTATCTGTATACCATAGCCGGGCGCCTCTGTATTGACGAATACCGCAGGCGCAAATCCCAGCCACTGACAGAAGAGATGGAAGAGCAGCTGGCCGCAGAGCCGGGTCTGGAACCGGAACTGCGTTTGGGACTGCGGCAGGCCTTTCAAACCCTGCCGCAGGAGGAGAAGGAAATACTGGCTCTGCGCTACGGCAGTGAGATTCCGGTGGGAGATATGGCGAAAATGCTGGGAATATCCCGTTTTGCTCTGCGCCGCAGGATTATGGCGGCGCTGGAAAAACTGCGGAATCAGCTGTGCTAGTGTACAGCCCATCGGTGTGCTGACGGGTGACGGCATCCCTGAGCGGGGCAAATGCGGCAGCATACAACTTTCGTATATGAGGAGAGGTGAACTGATGGAGGGAAGAGAAAAGGGAAGAAAAAAAGGAAGAAAAGAGAAAAAGGTATCCACGGATATATTGGAGCGGGAACTTCGGATCGTACTTCAGGCTCCCAATCCTTCAAGGCGTGACGCGTTTCTGGCAGAGGCCCCCCGGTTTTACATGGGGCATGGCTCGTTTGTGCTGGCCCAGGCGGCCTATATCCGCAAATGGGTGTGGGTGATTTCGGTGATACTGCTGGGTGCATTGGCAGACATCGCGGCCCGGTGGCCCCGGGAAGCCCTCTGGGTGGCGGCGGGAATGATGCCGTTTCTGGCACTGACCGCAATGCAGGAGCATTTGCGGTCCTCTATGTACAATATGACGGAACTGGAATTGTCCACCCGCTTTTCCGTGAAGAGCATTCTTCTGGCCAGGATGGGATTGCTGGGCAGTTTCCATTTGATCCTGCTGCTTTTGCTGCTGCCCTTTCTGGTGCTGCAGGGGCAGGCCGGGTTATTGCATACAGGCATTTATCTGCTGGTGCCCTATCTGCTGACCACCTTCCTGAGCATGGTCCTGGCCAGGAAAGTGCGGGGACGGGAGAGCCTGTACCTTTGTTTCGGGGCGGCTGTGTTGGTGAGCAGTCTGCAGGTGCTGGGCAGTAAGGCGGTAAACTGGTATAGTGACAAATTATTTATCTGGTGGCTGTTGGCTTTATCGGTATTGCTGGCGGGGAATGTCTGGGAATATTATCAGGCGGCCAACCGGGCGGACAGTATATATGAGAAGGCATCGGTATGACAGACAAAAAGGAGAATCCATGAAAAATTCAGGACAGTTAAACAAGGTACAGGAATCTATTATCACAGGAAAAGGCGTCCCTGTGGCTCTGTGCATTGAGAATGTGTGCAAGAAATATCAGAACAAAACCGTGGTGGATCATATGCATCTGAGACTGGAACCGGGGGTCTACGGCCTGCTGGGAGCCAACGGTGCGGGCAAGACCACCCTGATGCGGATGATCTGCGGAATCCTGCGTCCCACGGAGGGGAAGATCACACTGGGAGGGCAGTCCATGGACAGCGAAGCCTACCGTTCCATGCTGGGCTATCTGCCCCAGGATTTCGGGTATTATCCCGATTTTACGGGAAGAGAGTTCCTGCTTTATATGGCGGCGCTGAAAGGGATTCCCAAGTCCAGGGCCCGGAGCAGGAGCAGGGAATTGCTGGAACTTGTGGGTCTGGCAGAGCAGGCCCACAAGAAGATAAAGACTTATTCCGGCGGCATGAAGCAGCGGCTGGGAATCGCCCAGGCGTTGTTGAACGAACCGCGCCTGCTGGTACTGGATGAGCCCACTGCGGGGCTGGATCCCAAGGAGAGGGTGCGCTTCCGGGATCTGATCGCGCAGGCGGGTCAAAGCAGCATCGTTCTGCTCTCCACCCATATTGTGTCTGATGTGGAACATATTGCGGACAGCATTTTGATGATGCGGGAGGGGCGTTTGATCTACCAGGGCAAGTGGGAGGAAAGCAGGGGAGACCTGGAGGCATTCTATCTGGAACAGTTCGGGGAAGAGCCCGGGCAGAAGCGGAACTGAAAACAGCGTATGTGAATCAAAAACAGCATATGCGGAACAAAAACGGAAAGGTGATAAATTGAAAATGGGCCTGTTTGGAACCTTATATTTTTTTGAACTGAGGAAAGTATTGAAGCGGAGGATGACCTGGATCGCCTTTGGCGGTGTAGTGTCAGTGATGCTGCTTCTGTGTTTTGAAGTGCTGATGAACAACTACAGCATTACCAATCCGCAGACCGGCGAGAGCTTGCGCTACAGCAAGTATGAGAGTGCCATGGACCGCCAGGAACGCGCGGAGAAATGGAATGGCCGGCTGCTTGACGACACATTGCTTCAGGAGATGCAGGCGGCTTATGCGGACTGGCATCCCGTGGAGCAGGAGACCGTGCGGGATAATGCCGTGACAGTCTCTTCAATCGTGCTGACGGAAGTTTCGGACGATGAGGCGGAAGCGGAGCGGCAGGATCAGCAGCGCAGGGCGTATGAGGCGATCTATAAGTATGTGAAGGGAGTGGTGGGAGAGCAGGATGTACACAGGGTGGATGCCGCCGCGTTTTATGAGCACAGGCAGCGGATGGTGACGGAATATGAGGATACATTGCATCTCACGGAAGGAGAGAAGGGGTATTGGCGTGAGCATGAGGCGCAGGTTCCCCTCATCTTCTGCTGGGACATGGGGCCGTCCATGATGCTGGCTGCCTTTAAAACCATATTGGCTTTGACGGCATTGATGACGGGTATGGTATTTTCCGGTGTATTCGCAGAGGAACATATGCGCAAGACAGACCAGCTTGTGCTGTGCAGCCGCCATGGCCGGGGCAGGCTTTATCTGGCCAAGCTGCTGACGGTCATGACCCTGGGAGTGGTGGGAACACTGCTGGTGGAGGGGGTCGCACTGCTCAGCTTCGGCGTCTTGTACGGATATGGAAATAACTGGAACGGCATGCTGCAGATGTATCTGGAATCTTCCCCTTTTGCCCTGACCCTGGGAGAGGGCATTGTGATTCTGACAGTGCTGCTGCTTCTGGCCGCAGTGCTGCACAGCGTTCTGGCGCTGGTATTTTCAGGCTGGACCAGAAGCAGTCTGGCAACCATGAGCCTGATGATGGTATATACTCTGGGTACCCTGTTTATCAATGTGCCGGAACGGCTGCGGGTGCTGTCCCAATGTCTGTATCTGCTGCCCGCCAAACTGGTAAGAAGCAGCGCCTTTTATGACGCCCGGCTGGTGGGAGGCGGCGGGCACTATCTGACCAACTGGCAGACGGGGATAATCCTGTATCCCCTGCTGGCTCTGGTTCTGGCGCTGCTGGGCAGCCTGATCTACCGCAGATGGCAGATCAGCGGCAGATGATTTCAGGAGACGGGAGCGGATCCGGGTACGACCGATTAAGGCGATTCCTGCCGGTGAAGGCAGAAGAAAAGTTCAGCGGGATAAAATACCGCTCTTATCAATAACCGCAACCAACTCCCGGATGGTTTCTACCGGCAGTACCAGCGCGAAGCGCACATAGCCTTCGCCCAGGCTGCCGAAGGCGTCTCCGGGAGTGCAGATCACTCCGGTGCGCTCCATCAACTCCATGCAGAAATCCTGAGAGGAAGAAAAGCCCCGGGGGATGCGGGCCCAGGCAAACATGGTGCCCCGGCTGTCGGGTACGTTCCAGCCGATGGACCTAAAGCCGCCGCAGAGGGCGTCCCGGCGGGCCTGGTAGGCCATACACTGGGTCTTTACTCCTTCCAGAGGACCGGTCAGGGCGGCAACGGCCGCTTTCTGAATCGGCGCGAACATGCCGAAATCGTACTGGGAGCGCAGGAGTTTTAAAGGTTTAATGATCTCCCTGTTACCGATCAGGAAGGAGACCCTGGCCCCTGTCAGGTTGAAACTTTTGGATAGGGAGAAGGCCTCGATGCCCACCTCCTTTGCGCGGGTATACTCCAGGAAGGAACCGCCGTAATGGCCGTCATAGATGATGTCGGAGTAAGCGTTGTCATGCACTACGATGATATTGTACCTCTCCGCAAAAGCAATAAGTTCTTCATAGAAGGAGGGCGGCGCTATGGCGCATACAGGATTGTAGGGATAGGAGACCATAATGTATTTGGCCCGCCGGGCAATGTCCTTCGGAATCTCCTCCAGTCTGGGAAGAAAGGCGTTTTCCTCCCGCAGATCATAAAAGTAGAGTTCGGCGCCGCCCAGATAAGCCCCTACTTCGAACACTGGGTAACCGGGGTTGGGCAACAGCACCACGTCGCCGGGATCGCACAGCGCCATGCCGATATGGGCGATGCCTTCCTGAGAGCCGGGCACGGTCAGAATCTCGTCGGCATCCAATTCCACCTGAAAACGTCTGCGGTAATACGCCTGCACGGCCTGGGTCAGTTCGGGCAAATCCCGCAGGGTATAATGGTATTGTTCCGGATCGCCGGCAGCGGCGGTCAGGGCCTGGCGCACATGTTCCGCCACCGGGAAATCCGGGGTGCCTACAGACAGATTGTACACTTTGCGGCCGCTGGCCAGCAGTTCTTCTTTTTTCTCGTTCAATGCGGCAAATATGCCGGTCTGGAAATGCGCAAGCCGCGCGGAAGGTTCTATTTTCATATATTGTTCTCCTTGTAAGGAATGAAGCAAAGTCCTGTATGGCAAGTATAACACAAGATATGAGGTTTCGTCCATGCCTTATCAAATGTGCCGGCAGAACCGGCTGCTTTTATGTTGCAAGTTTTCGACCCTTATGCTATGCTTTAGAAAAGCAGATAATATGAATGATCCGGCGAGTTGTGGGGAAGGGCAGTCTTTCCTTTATTTGGCAGAATTGTGCGATAAGGAGGAATAACATGGTATATATAAGAATTAAACATGGGGAACATGAAATAGAGATTCGTGGGGAGCAGGATTATGTTCAAGGGCAGCTGGAACAGTTTTACATATCTATTGAAAATCATGAAAGGCTGATCCGCACAATGCAAGGTACTGACTATCATGGAGAAAAAAAGGATGTCGGTTAATGACATTGCGATTGGTGCCGCAACTTTCCGGCAATCATCCTGAATAGATTTTGCTAAACTATAACAATGTGTGTTCTTTTAATTCGGGCCTGAAGCATGGTCCATGGGATTCCGAGTCTATGTAAAATAATTCCGCAGCATATCCCCCCAAACCTGTGCACATGATTTCTTGTCAAACTTTTTCCCATATGATATCATATAATCTATGTAATACACTCTGAAGCGAGAAGAGATATTCAGTAGGAAACTATCGTATGATAACGGAGGAACAGCCATGAATTATTCTTTGGCGGAGTTGGCTCTGATGACAGGATATTCTGCCCGCTCTCTGCGGAAATTTTACCGGCAGGGAATCCTGACCGGAACCAAGACAGCCGGAAGGCATGTATTTTCACAGGAGGATGTGGAGCGTTTTGCAGCGCAGCCTTTCATCCAAAGCGGTATACAGACCAAGGCTGCAATGCGGGTGCGGCATTTTCTGGAGGAAGAACATACCCGGCAGCCTTCGTCCTGCCTGATCTACGATCAGCCGGGCGAAGCGCGGGCAGGAGAACTGAATGGGATGTTGCTGCATTATATCAACCGGGAGTGTGGAGGGGAACTTGCCTACACATATCTTTATGATGCTAAAAAGGATGTGGGAAGGTTCGTTTTCATCGGACAGCCAGCAGAGATAGCCGCCGTTCTTCAAAGAATTGGGGAAGGTCATATGGGAGAGACCCACTAGAGCAGGAGGGAGAGGAAAGGCTGTTTCTGGAAGGCCCCGCGCTGCCGGAGCAAAAGGAGGAGGGCAGCCGGGAGGCGGCAGAGTATTGGAGAACAGGGGTATATCTATGAAAAGCGAGGAATTGACAGAAGGGGCAGAACTGCTGTCCGGGCAGGGCATGGAGGGGCGGGAGGAAGCCCATGCGGTACAGTCCGGGGATTCAACGCAGCGTCATGGGAAAAATCATACAGAGCGGCACAATCCGGTGCACGCGCCCATTCCCGGGCTGGGGCTCCGAAGTATTAAAACAGCCCTGGCAGCATTGCTGACGGCCCTGCTGTACGGCTTTTTACCGGGCAGCCCCACCTTTGCCTGCATAGGCGCCATATTTGGAATGGGTGCGGACATGGAAGAATCCCGCCGCAGTGGGGGAAACCGTTTCTTCGGCACGGTGATCGGCGGCTTTATCGGGCTGGGACTATACTGGCTGGAACATCTGGCCTATCCGGAGGGCTGTTATTGGCTGCGGCTCCCCATGGTTTTTCTGGGGATTATTGTACTGATTTCCATGTGCGTCATGTTTCATTGGCCGGGCGGGGTGCAGCCGGGGGGGGTGGTGCTGTGTATCATTTTATTCAGCACGCCGGCCCACCACATTGATTACGCCATTCACCGCATGATTGACACAGGCGTGGGGGTGGTCATTGCGCTTCTGTTAAATTATCTGCTTCCCAGGAGCAGGCTGGAGCGCTGGCTCCATCTGGACCTGTTAAAGAAGCGGAATCAGCCGTAGAAGCCATGGGGCGTCATGAGCATATCCTGTATTGCCTGTAAAACAAAATTAACCCTTTTCAGGACAAAATTAACAGACAGAACAGAGAATAGAAGTGCTATAATTGAGGAAACAGGACGGGAGAAGCCTATGAAAATAGCAGTTTGTGATGACTGCCATGAAGATGCCATGCGATTGGAGACTTTTCTGGAAGGTCAGGATATCAGGCTGTACTTTGACCCCCAAAGGCTGCTGGCGGATGTGGAAAACCGTCAGATGCGCTTTGACTTGTATTTGCTTGACATTTTCATGGATGACTCCATGGGAGGGATTGAACTTGCGGAACGCATCCGTGCCCGGGATGAGGAAGCCGTTATTTGCTTTGTCTCCACCAGCGATGCTTTTTACCGGCAGGCATATGATCTCTATGCAGTGCAATATCTGCTGAAACCGGTGCAGGAGGCGGATGTCCGGCAGCTTCTGGAACGGCTGGTCCGGCGCAGGGGCAGGGAAAGGGACCAGCGCCTGGGATACAAATGGCGGGGCCAGGCAGGCTTTATTCCCTACAGCAGGATTCTCTATATCGACAGCCGGGAACACACGCTGTATATCCACTGCCAGGACGGGTCTGTGCAGGCGTGTAAAGGAAAGCTGGACGATTTGGAGATTCAGGTGTGCGGGGAAGTGTTTTCGCGGTGCCATCAGAGTTTTATTGTCAATATGTATCATGTGAACAGGCTGGAAGGGTGCCAACTGCTGGTTGCGGGCCAGGGTATTCCCATATCCAGACGCTATTTTGCCGAAGTGAAGAGCCGGTACCAGGAGATTTTGTTTGAGGAGGTGGATTGATGGCAGTATTTCGAGATTTATCCCTGCTGTGGTCCCTGTCTCACATATTGATTATCTTTATGCTGCTGTACCGTTCCCGCTTTTCCAAAAGAAAAACCTTTTTTCTAACAGGAATTACGATGGGGCCGCTGATCCTGCTGAATGTGGCAGGGGTGGTGATTTTCGGGACGGAGTTTATGGGAAAGGCTTTCATCCTTACCTGTACTCTTCCCAGTCTGCTGTTTTTCTGGTTTGTCTCCAGGGATAAGAATGGGAGGTTCTTTTTTACTTTCTGTTTGGCAGATACGGCGGCATTGTGGATTATCGCCGTAACCAATCTGCTGGATTTTTATCTGGGAGGGCAACAGTTTGTACTGATGCTTATCGGCAGATTTGTGTTGTTCCTGCTGGCGGAATGGGTGGCTGTCCGCTATTTGAGAAAGCCTTATCTGGAGCTGCAGGAATGGGTGACCGGCGGCTGGGGAATCTTTGCGGGCATGACGGCTCTGTATTATGTGCTGCTGGCTGTATTTTCCAATTTTCCTGTTGTGATCACGTCCAGACCCCAGGAAATGCCCGCGTTTTTGTTGGTATTGGCGCTGATGCCCATGACTTATGCCACAATTTTCATAGCCATGTATCGGCAGCTTCAACTTTATCGGAAGCAGCAGAGCGAGAGGGTCCTGCAGGAGCAGAAACATTCCCTGGAGGCGCAGTTGGAGAACCAGCAGGCGATCCGGAAGCTGAAGCACGATATGAAGGGGCATGTGGTAACTTTGTCGGGGCTGCTCTCTGCCGGCAAAACCCAGGAGTCTCTGGAGTACTTGAAAAAGCTGGTAGTGGAGATGGATGTGCTGTGGGGGCAGTTTTGTGCCAATCCATACCTCAATGCCGTGATCAGTTATTACGCCCGGAAATTTCAGGAACTGGAGGCGGAACTTCGGCTGGACATCCGGGTCGGGGAGGAGGAACTGCCCTATATGGAACTGTGCCAGATTCTTTCCAACGGGCTGGATAACGCCTTGACCGCTCTGCGGGAATTGGACCCCGGGGAACGGGAGGCTTCGGTGCAGATGAAATACAGCCGGGACTATCTGGTGATCCGTGTCAGGAACCTCTGCAGGAAGGGATTGCGGGTGGAAAAAGGCGTGCTGCCCTCTACAGACAAGAAGGAGGCAGGTCATGGCTTTGGCCTGATTACCATACAGGAGGCCGCGGGGAGACTGGGCGGCGATATGCTGTGTTATACGGAGAACGGGAATTTCGTGCTGGATGTGATGGTGCAGGCCCAGGCGCTCCATATGAGTTGAATTAAAAATGCGAAAAGCTGCGGGGAACAGAGGGACGTGACGGACTGACAGGGGTTAGGCGGAAAATGAACGGTAACAGGAAAATGCGGATTTTCAGAGGAATGCTGCTGTTGGTGGTGATCCTTTGCCTGATCTTTCTGGGGCAGGCGTATTATCATTCTTACCGGCAGCGTCAACAGCAAAGGGCGCTGGAGGAACTGCGGGAGATTTCCGGGCCGGCGGCAGCAGGGACACAGGACGGCTCCTCATTGCCGGAGGTTGCCGGGCCGCAGGATGGGATTGTGCCGCCGGAGACCAGCAGGGCTCCCGGAGAGACGAATCCCCTCCCGGAGGGGGAGTTGTCCAACGCCCCGCCTCCTGTCTTGGAAAAATACCGGGCGCTGTATCAGGAGAACGGCGACCTGGTGGGATGGCTCTCCATAGAAGGTACGGATATTGACTATTCGGTGATGCAGCGGGAGGATGACGAGTATTATCTGCACCATGATTTTTATGGCGAAGAAAGCAGATACGGATGCCTGTATGTGAAAGGCCAGGCGGACGTGGATACGCCTGGAACCAATTTTATCATCTATGGGCACAATATGAAGGACGGTTCCATGTTCGGGGATCTGGATCTGTACCGGAAGGAAAGTTTCTGGCAGGAACATCCCAGGATCTCCTTTGATACGCTTTATGAGGAGAGGATCTATGAAATCATAGCGGTGTTCCGCTCCCGGGTCTATCAGCCGGAGGAGGATGTATTCAAATATTATCAGTTTTACCAGGCCGAAAATCAGGAAGAATTTTCCTGGTTCTATGAAAACATCAAGGAATTGTCTCTATATGACACGGGAGTGACAGCCGCTTTCGGAGACACTTTTCTGACCCTTTCCACCTGTGCTTATCATGTGGAGGACGGAAGATTTGTGGTGGTGGCAAAAGCCATTGCCGCGGGGGAATGATTCGGGTGCCCCGGTCCGCGGGAGCGGATGGGGGCGTATTTATGAGGATAGATCAATTATTCCATACGATAGGTCATTGTCAGAAACACCGGGATATTTTATGATGAAAGAATGGGAAACCAAGTAAATAGGCAACAGTGCACGCCCCGGCAATTATGCTTTACACTCTAAGGGGAGCACATAAGGTAATCACAAAAAATGACGAAAGGATAATTGAGCGATGAAAAACTTGAAGATGAGCACCGTAATTACCACCATCATTTCCGTGGTGGCGGCTGTCTGTATTCTCCTTCTGTACCTGGTGGCCAGCCGCAGTATGATGGTGACCATGCGCGATACGGCAGTGGACAACATGCAGACCTCGCTGGAGGCCCGGGCGGCGATTATTGAGGAGTATGTGGATAAGGCGGAACAACTGCTGATCGCCTACAGTAAGGCCCCTGTGGTGGCCGAACTCCTCCGGTCACCGAAAGACGCCGGGACGGTGCGGGCCGCCCAGGCGTATACAGAGCAATTTTACGCCGGACTGGAGGGCTGGGAAGGCATCTACATAGCAGAGTGGGACACCCATGTGCTGACCCACTCCAATCCCGCCGTGGTGGGGATCACCACCCGGGAGGGGGAGCCTCTGAAACAGCTTCAGGACGCCATGACGGCGGCGGGAGACATCTACAACACGGGCATCATCGTTTCTCCGGCCTCCCAGAAGCTGGCGCTGTCCCTGTACTGTCCGGTGTATGATGCGGACGGTAAGACCATCCTGGGCTATGTGGGCGGCGCCCAGTTCGCCGAGAGCCTCAAGACGCTGCTGGACGGGCTCAGCGTCAAGGGCATGGAGAATGCCAGAAATTATATGATCAATACAGCCACCGGGGTACATATTTTTGACGAAGACCCGGAGCGCATGGCTACTCCCATCGAGGACGGGATGCTGCAGTCCGTCATTGTGTCCGTGACAGGCGGCGGGCAGCTGAACGGCAATATGGAATATACTTCTCAGGAGAATGTGAAGAGTATTGCCGTGTACCAGGCCATGCAGGATCGGGGTTGGGCGGTGGTGCTCAGCGACGGTCAGAGCGAGATCTACAGAGAAGCCTACGCCAGCAGGAATATTCTGGCAATGATCTGTGCGGGAGCCTATGTGCTCATCGTGGTGCTGGCCTGGATCTCCGTAAAACTCTGCGTCAAACCCCTGGAAGTGGTGAGAAAGTCCATTATAAGCATGAAGAATCTGGAACTTAAGGCCCCTGCCGAACTGGGCAAATACGTGGGCGGCAAGAGCGAAACCGGCCAGATCGCCTCAGCCATGGGATCCCTGTATGACACTTTGCGGGGCATTGTGTCCACTCTGCAGAACTGCACGGAATCCCTGGAGCATTCTACAGGTACCATGAATGACGCCACCAGGACGCTGATCGAGTACGTGGGCGACAATTCGGCCACCACCGAGGAACTGGCAGCCAGCATTATCACCACCAACGGAGCCATCGGCAATGTGGTGGGCGAGATCGAGAAGATTTCGGAGTTGGTGGGCTATGTGGTGGATAAGGTGAAAGTGGGCGACGAGAAGAGCAGACAGTTGATCCGCACCGCGGAGGATATGAAGAAAATGGCGGGAAGCGCCCTGGAAGAAGCCGGTACAAAGATCCGGCAGAACCGCAGCAACATGGAAGCGGCCATGGTCAACCTTCAGTCTCTCACCCGGGTCAATGAGATGGCCAAGCAGATTCTGGACATTGCCAGCCAGACCAATCTGCTCTCCCTGAACGCTTCCATAGAGGCCGCCAGGGCCGGAGAACAGGGAAAGGGCTTTGCGGTGGTGGCGCAGGAGATCGGCAATCTGGCCTCCAATTCCTCCGCCACGGCCAGGCAGATCTCGGATATCTGCGAGGAAATCAACAGCAACATTGCCAATGTGCAGGACTGCGTGGATGATATCATCGGTTTTATGGAGGGAGATGTGTCCCATCGTTTCCAGGAATTTGCCGATATCGCCAACGAGTACAGTGTATCCGTGGCCAATATCCGCAGTGCCATCGGTGAGATTGAGGAGAGCTCCGAGGGCTTTGAGGCTTCCATCACCAGCATACGGGACCGCATGGGCGTGATCCAGTCCGCTTCCAAGGAAAATGAGGTGGGTGTGGACGAAATCGTGGCCAAGATCGAGCGTACCAACGTGACGGCGGAAGAATTGCAGAACGTGAGCAAAACCAACAGGAGCAATGCGGAAGAGATCAGTTCCGTGGTGGATCAGTTTACACAATGACAGACCGGTGGGCGGCGATTTGCATAGACAGACAGCCGGGGAAAGGGAATTGTATGACGGAGAAAAGGGTAGTTCTGGATAGTAACGCGGAAGCGGCTTTTTCCAATCAGGTGGATTATTGCGTCGGCACCGGAAGGATGGGGCTGGCGCTGCACCAGGAGTATCAGGAGCAGCTTAAGCTGGTGCAGGAGTATATCGGTTTCAGCCATATCAGGGGACATGGTCTGTTCAGCGATGACATGGCCATCTACCAGGAGGGGGAAGACGGCAGTCCGGAGTACAATTATACATATCTGGACCGGGTGATGGACAGCTACCGCAGGCTGGGACTCAAGCCCTTCCTGGAACTGGGATTCATGCCGGGAAAACTGGCCAGCGGCAGCCAGACCATATTTTACTGGAAGGGCAATACCACGCCTCCGGCCTCTTATGAGCGCTGGAATGATATGGTGAAGGCCCTGCTGGAACATCTGTGTCAGAGATACGGCAGGGAAGAAGTGGTGACCTGGCCCATTGAGGTATGGAATGAGCCGAACCTGCCGGGATTCTGGGAACATGCGGACATGCAGGAATATTTCAGGCTGTTTCACAGCACCTTCTATGCGGTGAAGGAGGTGGACCCGCGCTTCAGGGTGGGCGGTCCGGCGGTCTGCGGCGGCAGCGATGAGGTCTGGATCAAAGCGTTTATGGAGTACTGCCATGAGCAGGGGATTCCTGTGGATTTTGTCACCAGGCATCATTATACCACGGAGTTTCCCCAGAAGGCGGGGCACTATGGCTATGCCGAACTGCAGGACTCCGAGGGCGGATTTGCCAATCTGCGCACCACCCGGGAGATCATAGACGGCTATCCGGAGTACCGGGGAAGGGAGATCCATATCACCGAGTTTAATACCTCCTATATTCCCAACTGTCCGCTGCATGACACCAATCAAAACGCGGCGTTCATCGCCAGGCAGTTGTCCAGGCTGGGAGATGGTAATGCCTCTTATTCCTATTGGACATTCGGGGATGTGTTCGAGGAGCAGGGAGTGCCCTTTACACCTTTCCACGGAGGCTTTGGCCTGGTGGCCAACGGCTGTATTCCCAAGCCCACCTTCTGGACCTTTGCCTTTTATAAGAAACTGAAGGAGAAGCCGGGCCGCTGCATCTACAGGGATGATCAGATGGTGGTTCTGGAGATGGAGGACGGCTCCTGCCGGGGTGTGGCCTGGAATATGACCGAAAAGCGGTCGGGAGAGGATTTTATGTTCCGGCTGGAACTGCCCGCCGGCGAGGAGGGATGTCTGGTGCTCCAGACAGTGGATGAGATATGCTGTAACCCCTTGAAGGTGTGGCATGATCTGGGAGAACCCTCCAGTCTAACCTCTCAGGAACTGGAACTGCTGAAGAGGGCTGCTCAGCCTTTTGTGGAGACCAGGCGCATCGCTCCCCGGGACGGCAGGGTGGAACTGGCGTTTCCGCTGCGGGAGAACGGAGTGGTATATTTTTCCTGGGAACCCTGCCAGGTCAGACCGGACAGCGGATATACTTATGAGAGGGTTATGCAGTACCTGTAGAAGGCGGAAATTAAGTCTCTCTCTTTCAGGATCTAATTGTATATGTGCCAAGTCACAGGTTGATATCTGTGGCTTGGCATTTTTTATTACACAATTTGTTATAGATCGAAGAATTTATGAGCTATTGAAAATAGTGATTATTCACACCGACTATGTTTGAAATCTAAAAATATTTATCGAAACCTTGTTTATTTAAGATATAAAGGTTATACTACCAAATAATAGCAGTTGCATCGTACATCATTTTAGAAAAGAGGGACAGATATGTCAGCAGAATTGGACAGAATACAAGCAAGCATCATCAACCTTCAGGAAGAGAAGAGTGCGGCGGCTGCTTGCCGATCGGGAGCAGATGAATCGTAAGGGCTTGCGCCAGAAATCTCTCAGCCTTCCAAGATGCCTATATGTCTGTTGTAAGGCAGTATGAAACAGCCATACGGCGAGACGAGTGTTGGCGTATCGTACAGGAAAAGGACAGCGCGATCCGAAAACAGCAGATGGAACTTGCGCAGCAGAAGGAAAGAGAGCAGAGGATTCGGGAAGAGCAGGCCAGACGCGCAGAGGAACAGCGACTGTCCTTGCGGTTCACAGACTGTCTTGCGTAGATAGCGTCGATGCGATTTTCCATTGTCGGCTCCTTTCCGTATCGGAATGGAGCTGTCAACCTTTACAAGTATATTATACCAAAGACAGCCCCACCTCTGGTCACGGTGTCCAGAGGCTTCGGAATAGAGAAACGCCCGCACAGCGCAAGGCTATACGGACGTGTCGGGGCGACAGGATTTCACAAATTTTGCAGTTGTGGACAGAGTTTTCCACTGAAGAAGTCAGACTTTTTTTGACAAGTACCTATCTACCTTTGATCTCATAGCGGTATCCTCCTATGTGCGCCAGTGAATATAAAAAAACAGCGGCGTTGAATAATGAACCGCCGCTGGGCAGACATTTTTCTGATTATTGAGTTGCTTGCTTTTTATGTCGGGTGGAAATCAGAACATACAGCGCAGACCACGAAATACAGTGAATCACGAGAATACCAACATCTTTTGTCGCTGTCCCAAGACTCCCGGCGGACAAGGCCATAATGCCATCAAAGGCGGGATGGGATGGGACGATATTGCAAATGACCGCCAGTGGCCCGTTCACCCCAGTCAGGGCGCACACAATGGGTACGGCCAGGAATACCAACATGACGATCTTGATATAGACCACGCCGATCATCAGACCCTCGGAGAGCTTACCGATAAACAGGCCAATCAGTGCAGCCACAAAGGACGACAGCACAATCAGCGCCAGCAGCAGCCCGAAATTTTGCCAGGACAATCGGAAACAGATACATGCCGTTACAATAGAGGACAGGCTACCAAAGAGGAAGCCCACTACGACTTTCTGAAAGATGTACTGGCTGGGTGTCATAGGAAGGATTTCGTTGATGAAAGCTACGCCGTCCTCTTTTTCGGAAATGATGTTCATAGCGTTGAACGTGCAGCCCATGAACATAGCGACAATCAACACAGCAGGAATAAAAATTCCTTGAAAGTTTTTCAAAATATCGGGCCGCTCCAACACCTGTACTTCTGCCTGTTCAGCGTTTTGACGCTGTTCATAAAGGGTCGGGAGGGTTACTGCCGCCTGCCGAAAAATGTCCAGCTCGTCCCCGCTGATTGCGGTTTTGATACTGTTCCCGTCCGCTTTTACGCCAATCACATTGGTAGACGGTTCGTTGATGGCGGCAACTAGTTCTTCCTGTGTCCTATAAGCTGTCACCGGGCCGTACTGCTCCAGCCATGCGACTGTCTGCGGGGAGAGGTCGTTTTCCAGCACTCCAAAGTGGAGTTCTCCTAGGCTGGATAGGTCAATAGAACCCATAAAATTCATTGCCACGGCGACCAAGATGGGCAGCAGGAACGTCATCAGGCAGAATTTATCCCGCAGCACGCTTTTCAGTTGGTATTTTAATCCCTTCACGCCTCACCCCTCCTTTCCGATTTCCCGGTGAAATGCAAGCCGCACCGCTAGGAACAGCAGCACAATCATACCGACAGCGCCGACATAATAGGCAAGAGAAATGTCGGTTCCGAAATAGGCGTTTTTCAGACCCATATAGACGTGATAGAACGGATGATAGCCGATCCAGTCAAATTTGATGGATGTATTGGCGGATAGAAAAACAGGGGTCGCGGCGAAAATGGCAATCACCAGATAGGCCAGCGTAAACTGCCGGAAATCTTTCAACAGCAGGGCGCAGAGCAAACCCACCAGGGCCATCATCAGCGACAGAATCGCCGTCTGGAGCAGAACAGCAGGCAGTACCGTCATTCCGTCCCCGAACCCCACATTCAGCAGGGTAAGCAGTATTGCAAAGGCCAAATCAGAGAGCAGGAATACCGCCAGCTTGGACAGGAGAAACAGCTCTTTCCGCAACGGAAGAATGGCGTGGACACGAATGACCCCCATGCCTTTTTCCTTGAACAGTACGGCGGCGATGCCCAAAAATCCCACGGCGGCCAGCTCGAAAAACAGAAGCTCACAGGTGATCTCTTTCCTCGCTTTTTGCTCTGGCGTATTCGTGCCAAGTACTTCCGGGGCAGGGCTGACCGAGGGCCGCAGCAGGGACAGGGCATAGTCGGCCCGGTGGAGGTCAACATGTTCCGCCCCTTCGTAGAGTATCACCCGCACATCTCCGGCACTGGCGTCCAGCCCCACGCCGTTGGCGTCAGAGAGCAGGACGGCGTCCATGGCCTCCATGGAGGAAACAGTTTGCACCAGGGGCGATTTTTCCACCTGTGTCCCGGCGGGGTCGTACAGATACACATTGTAGGGCGGCATCTGCATGAAACGGACATAGCCCAAGTTCACATACGCTGTATAAAGGACGAGAAAACCTATTGCCATCAAGAAAAATTTTCCCCACGCCAGCATCCGACAATCCTTTTTGAACAGGGCGCAAAATCCTTTTCCCATCACGACAGCCCCCTTCCTGTGTACTGGATGAACATATCCTCCAAAGTCGGCTCCTGGGAGTGGATGCTGATAATCTCATCATGGGCAAAGGGAATACCTGCTTCCAGTTCTGGGGCCTCAATGGTTTTGGATTCCCGCTGTCCCTGATACAGATAGTCGATCACCACCCGGTGGTTGCTGTTTTTCTCTTTCAGACGTTTGGGCGTATCCAAGGCTACCAAATTTCCATTGGAGATAAATGCCACCCGGTCACACAGCAAGTCGGCATCCATCATGTTATGGGTGGTGACAAACACCGTTGTTCCCTTTTTGCGCTCCTGTTCGATAATTTTTCGGAACAATACCGCGCCGGAGGGGTCAAGGCCGCTGGTGGGTTCGTCCAGGAACAGCAGCCGGGGGTTGCTTACCAGCGCCCGGGCCATGCTCACCCGCTGGCGCATCCCCTTGGAGTAGGAGGACACCGGCTTTTTTAGAAAGTCTGGCTTAAATTCCAGCGTGTCCAGCAGCTCCCCCACATCCCGCTGCTGCTCCTTGGGGTAGAAGGAAGCGAAATACTCCAGATTGTCCACGGCGCTCAGATTAGCGTACAGATAGGGAAACTCAAAGAGGACGCCGATCTTCTGAAAGAACTCCGGGCCGTGGACGGCGGAGATGTCCTGCCCAAACAGGGAGACCTTGCCGCCGTGCCCCTTCAAAATCCCGGTGAGGATCTTCTGGGTGGTGGACTTCCCGGAACCATTAGGCCCCAGGAAACCGAAAATTTCCCCGTCCTCCACGGTGAAGTCCAGGCCGTGGAGAGCCTGCTTGTCCTTGCTGTAGGAGAACGTCAGGTTCTTGACCTCAATCATCTTCCTCGCCCCACTTTCCCCGCCGGTTTTTCTCCTGCTCCCGCTGGCGTTTGCTCCACCACTTCATGAATTTGATTTTGCAGGGGATAGAGATAACCAGCACCGCCACGATTACCAGCCACCAATACCATTTCAGACCCAAAAACATCAAAAACCCTCCTTATTTGTGATAAGGAGAGTTTAGGGTTGCGGTGTGAAGTTGGTGTGAGGCCACTGTGAAATCCGTGTGAAATTATTCCGCGCGCCAGCGTTTTAACGTTGGGAGAAATTCCAAAAGCTGTGCCCGCGCCTCGGCTTCCGTCAGGCGCAGCCCCGCAGCCTGATTCCATTCCTCCAGTACCAGTAAATTCTGCTCCACTTGTTCCTCCATTGTAATGGCTTGGGTAAAGCCCCCGTTTTGATAGCAATAGGCGCAGTATTCCCCGGAAGGGCTTCCGTCCCGCTCCGTGCCTCTATCGCCGTCCCGGGATAAGATCATTCCGCAGCTTTGGCAAATTTCCGACGGGTGCCCCAGCAGCTGATCCACCGGCACATGAAAAGTCTGCGCGATCAATTTCAACGTATCAATGCGCGGAACCGTTTCGCCAGTTTCCCACCTGGACACGGCCTGCCGTGTGACAAACAGCTTTTTCGCGAAGTCATCCTGCGACAATCCCAGGCTCTTGCGGAGTTCTAAAATGGCATATTTTATTTCCATGGCGTATGATCCTCCTCACTGCCTATTTTAGCATGAGGGACAACCATTCGCAAGCAACCCGCTGTTGCGTAGTTCCGAGGATTAGAGGGCAATTGGAATGGAAAACCAAAACCGTACCCCGTCCGTTTGGTTTTCCGCGCCGTAGGGCAGATTCTGCATGGACAAGATTTGTGCCACAATGGACAGTCCCAGCCCGGAACCGCTGTATTTCGCTCCGCTGTCCCGATAAAATTTTGTCCAGATTTTGGGCAGGTCATTTTCTGGAATGGGTCGGCCCTGATTGAAGATGGAGAAATGCAGCGCCCCATCATCCACTGTCAGTTCCAGCCGCAAAACGCCGCCGGGATACACATTTTTCTTGGCGTTGACAATCAGGTTGTCCAAAACCTGTTCCATGCGCCGCCGGTCTGTCCGCACAAAAGCCTTTTGTTCCGGCAGCTCATATTGCAGTTCAAAATCGGTGTCCGGGGCGTCGATCAGAAGCCGCCCGGCCACCGTTTCTACCAGTTCTACAAAGTCAAACCGGGAAATGTTCAGGCTTGCGGCCCCGCTCTCCAATGCTGATAAATCCAGCAGAGTCACAATCAGGTCATTCATGCGCTCCACTTCGGAAACGATCACCTGGGCGTATTTCTGCTTTTTTGCCTCGTCCGTTTCGTCTTGCAGGCCCTCGGCGTAGGCCCGGATGATGCCCAGCGGGGTTTTCATTTCATGGGAAAGACTGTCCACCAACTCTTTGCGCTCGGACAGGAGAAGCCGCTCCTTTTCCACATCCTTTTCAAGCTGTATGTTTGCGTCCTCCAGACGGACAAGGGACTGTTGCAGATTTTCAGCCAGAGTGTTCAGACTGGCGGACAACTCCCCAAATTCATCGGTTGAAACAAGGTCGCAGGGAGCGGAAAAATCCAGTTTTGCCATTCGCTTTGCGGAAGCGTTCAGCTTGTCAATCGGTTTTGTGATAAAGCGGCCCATAAAAAGGTCAATACCGATAATCAGCAGAAAAACAAACCCCAGCCAGATTAGAAAAGAAGTATCTTCGCTGACCGGCAGGCCGATAGAGAGGACGTAGGAAAAAATCAGCGCAACCCCCGCCAGTTTAGAGAGCATCAAAATCTTTTTCCGAACAGTATGGAGGGAAAACAGCTCTTTCATACCGCCACCTCGAATTTATAGCCGGAGCGGATCAGCGTGACAATATGCCGCCCCTCGTCCCCCAGCTTTTGCCGCAGGGTCTTGATGTGGGTGTCCACGGTTCGGGTCGTTCCCTCGAAATCATAGCCCCAAACACGGTTCAAAAGCTGCTCCCGATTGAATATCTGCCCAGGGTTTGCCATCAGAAAGGCGAGTAGCTCATACTCCTTATGGGTCAAGGTGATCTCCTGACCGTCCAGATAGGCCTTGTGAGCGTTGGGCTGGAGCATGATTTTCCCGGCGGTGATCGCTCCGGCGGAAGCGGGGGAGGAACGGCGCAGGAGGGCGTTCGTCTTTGCCAGCAGCACCTTGGGGCTGAATGGCTTTGTCATGTAGTCGTCCGCGCCGTAATCATAGCCTTTCAGCTTGTCATCCTCCGCACTTTTGGCGGTGAGCATGATAATGGGCATATCGCTCATTTCCCGCGCCATCTTGCAGACGGAGAAGCCGTCCAGGTGGGGCATCATCACATCCAGGATCATCAAATCCATAGGATGATTTTTCAGCGTGGCAAGGGCATCTATGCCGTCGTCGGCGGTATAGCAGGTGTGGCCGCCTTTCCGCATATAGTCCGCGATGATGTCCTGCATGGCTGTTTCATCTTCGACAATTAGGATATTTGCCATGGAATCACCCCCACACTTTATGTTGTTTCATTATAGCAACGCTTAACAAGGGCACACAGGCCATTGTATAAGGCGCAGATTATAAAAGTGTTCAGATTTTCCACTCAAAGGAAACACAGTCACTGGTGGCCTGGACTTGGGACAAAATAATGTCAGTCACTCGCCGCCGGTCGTCAAAGTCGATGTTGTTCCAGTTATGCAGATGGGCGGACAGAAATTCAATCTTTTGCGGGGAGATCGTTTCAGCGTTCAGCGCCGCAATCTCCTTGATAAGCCGTTGCCGGTTGGCGT
>OFEZ01000237.1_pt1 | contig 42715 bp, 38 predicted proteins | sample 1521241 | NCBI WGS metagenome assembly OFEZ01 (sample SAMEA3504099, study PRJEB24116) | mouse gut metagenome | biome: mouse gut; feature: mouse-associated habitat; material: faeces | place: Denmark | collected 2011
CCAGCATTCATAGGTGGCATTGTATTTTTTTTGCTTTCCATAATGATATATCTAATTTATAAGAAGGTATTCCATGGGAAAAAAGAAAGAGGTACGTTTTTGCGATGGTTGGATAAAGATGAACTGATAGAGGAATCGACAGTTGATGAAAAATCAATGAATCGAAAATATAATTTTAATCTGAGGTTCAAGCATGTAGATTACTGACAGGAAGAACTCGCCTGGTTTTGGGCGGGTTCTTCCTGTCAGTAATCTGTATGTCGATGGGCAATAATGAATGAGGCAGCTGGCATTGCAGTCAAAAGAGAAAAGGGGGACGAAGTTAAAATGAGAAATATATGCAGACCATTTATTTTTTATAATAATTATTGGCTTAGTGAAAAAAGAGAAGGAGACAATGCCTGTGATTATTTGGCCTTTGGTTACTATGATGAAGTATCTGTTGGCGGTAATCTTTTTCAGGAGACAAAATGCTCTATAGAATCTTTATGGGAGTATGAAAAAGAGCGCTTACAGATGCTGGAAGGGCAGTATTCGGAAAAGATTATATTTGGTTTTCGGTCGGAGACGGATGATTCGGATTGTACATATATAAGGGATGATAAGCTGTGGGAAAAGGCGGAAGGGGAAAAAACGAAATACCCCTTTATTTTTGTTTCCGTGCTACATATGAAAACAGAGAAGCCTGACATGAGCCTTTCAAACAGGGTGAAAATAGAGAAAGCTCTTACCGTAGAGGGACGCAGGTTGGCTATTACTTATTTAACGCTTGGTGATGGCGATATGATTTTGGTTCTATTATGTAAATGCTACAAGGATGGGAGGGAAATTCTTGATAGTTTTCACCGAAAGGAGGAAGCTTCCTTTCTGGGGAGCTGTGAATGGAATTTTGCTTATAGTTTTACCGTTGCGGGGATTCAAAAAGAAAGTTTGAATAAAAATTTGCAGGATGTTGCCGCAGACCAGATAGAAAACATAAGCCAGGCATATATTTATATGATGGAAAAGAAATTGGGAAGTGTTGATTATGTTTACGAGGAAATGAAAACGCAGTTATTATGTAAAAAAAATACGAATACTGGGGGGGTGATAGAAAAAGAATCAGTATTGGGATGTAACGATGAAGTGATAGTGGTAAAAAATATTTCATGGGAGCTGTTTCTGGAATTTTTTCAGGACAAGAAGGGAATATTGAATAGCCAGAATCTTTTTTATAAGGATCATCTGATCGGAATAACAACTATTATAGCTCATCCCCAGCAACAATCAAAGAAGGCGGAAGGGTATAGGGAAGGAACGGAAAATACTCCGTTGCTGAGCGTTAAACTGAAAAAGATGATTGAGATATTGAAGCAAATGGATAGTGTATATAAAAAACCATTTGAGAATATAAGCAGATATCTTTGCCAAATCATCAATTCTCTTCAAAAAGCCGAGAAATTACCGTTTTTGGATTATGCATTGGTATCGGCATTTTTACCATTAAATATGGTAATGCAGATATCGGAAATAGTGGGCCGAAAGGAGGATGAGACCCTGGCAGGAGAATTTTATTCCTGCTTTTATGAATTTATAAGAGGACTGAATATATATATCCAAAATATGGCATATTTAGACCGCCAGTTTATACAAATTATAAATTTTGATTTTAAAACATATTATACTCCTGTAAAAATGACTGCTTTTTATAATGCTTTTATATATGCTCTGAAAAATTATTTAGATTCCATTAATGGGGAAAACGGACAAAAACATGAATATGAGTTTTTGCTGTGTTTGGGTGCAACAGGCAATATGGAGGTACAGGAATTGTTCCAGGGCATGTCTGATACCAAAAGGCTTTTTTTAGTTTATATTCCGGAAGACCAGTCATATAAACCGAAGCAGATGTTAATTATGCTGGGGCATGAAGTAGGGCATTTTGTTGGGCAGAAAATACGAAGCAGGGAGAAACGGCTGGAGTGTGCGATAAACATAATGGCAAAGATTATGGTACGCTATTTGAGGGATTGTGTAAAAGATCAGGTTGATGATGGGGCGGAATCTCAATATCTTCAAAAAGAGGAATACTGGAGCGGGCTGGAAAAAAAATGGGTAAATCTGATCAAGTACTACCTGGAAAATCGTGGTAAGAAAAATTACATAAAAAATGAGATCTTTATAGGATGCGATGATGAAAAAGCCGACCAATTTAGCGAGCAATATAAAAAAACACGGACATATACCTATGTGTTGGGAAGAACAATGGCGGACAGCTGTGTGGAAATCTTGAAAAAACATGGAGAAGAATTGTTTTCGTATTTAATCGAACAGGACTATTTATATTGGATTAAGAACGATGCATCATGTGCAGAAAAAAAGAAGAGAGAAATATCTGTAAACCTGGCAAAGGCAGCAGAAGAGCTTTTGCAGGAATCAGTATGGAGTCGTCATCAGACATCCTTGAGTTCAATTATCAGGGGAATGATGTATCTGTTTAAGGAATGTGTAGCGGACTTGATCGGCATATTGACGCTTAAGATACAGATGGAGGATTATCTGTATGCCATGCAGCAAGCTGTTGAAAGCCAGGGACAGGAGGGGAGAATAGTAGGAGGCATTGATCTCCTGCGCAGCGCAATGGTGGTTTATTGCATGGCGTATCCTGGGGAGCATGATGCTGGACATGAAAATGTATTTCAGTGGGACTTTGAAGAATTTGATAAAGAAGAGAAAATGACAGGTAATGCTGAGAAATTGAAGAGAAAAATTGCCGAATGTATAGATAGATATTTGACGAGCGATGATGGCATGGTATTAAAGAAAGAAGATCCGCTATTTGAGAATAAAGATACGGAAATTTACCTGTTTTGGGATACAGGAGTTTTGATAGAATTACAAAAGTATTTGCTGCATTGCAGAGATAGGTTAAACTTTTTTTATGAAAAAAGGTTATCGGAGCGATTGCATCCATTTTATCAGATATTTCAGGAACCAGAGGCGGAAAAGATGATAATTGAAATTGAAAAACATATAACAGATTATTATTCCAAGATATGGGGAGAGATTATACAAGATACACAAGAAGATCATTAGGGAAGCAGGGGAAAAATGGGGAAGAACATAGGGATAAAATTGTGTGACTATTTGAAAGGGCAATTAGGAGAACAGTATTCGGGCCTTAGAGGAAAAATTAATTTTAGTTTTACTTATGGGAAAGAAGAGAAAAAACTGAAGGAGAAAATGAACAGAAATGTTCAGGAGTGTGATAAGGAAAACAAAGTTTGCAGGTGTTCTTTATATGAAATACAAGACTCCCGGCTGGATGACGAAAATCGCGTGTATGGATGCTGGACATTCCAGGGAGAAGTACCGAACGAGGCAAGAGAAGCGTGGGGATATCTGGGGGATCTGCTGGTAAGGACATTATCGGATAAATTTAAGGACCTTTTATATTTAGAGGAAGCAGAGAAAGAAATTGGGACGGAAAGCCCAAAGGAAGATGACCCTGGAAAACAGAAAGCGGTGGTTCGTCATTTCGTAGGAGATTTGCTCGACGAGAAATGGCTGATGGATTGTTATACAAAGGAGGTACTGCAAGAGTGCCGTTTTCCGGAGCGTAAACTTTTGGCGCATATTTCTGCACAGTTATATGAAAAAAGACCGCTCAAGGCAAAACTGTATTTTTCGGATAAGCCATTAAAGGAAGTGGCTTTGGAAATTGATAAGACAAAAAAAGAAAAAAAAGAGAGGGCTGTATCATATATTAAACTGGAAACAGGGGGTGAGGACATCGTTTCGAAAATGCCGGAATATGAGCTGAATATGGATAATCTTCGAACGATCAGGAAATTGCTGGAGATGCCGGGAGAAAGGTATGGCTTTTTGGCGGTACGTGATGGTGACAAGTACAGAATGGAAGGGCTCATCCATAACGATGTGATAGAAGAAAAATCATATATTCAATTTGAAGGATATATGAGATGGTGCGCGGTTTCCAAAGGCAATGAAGTGCTGCAATATAAGGATGGAAGTTATAACGTGCCTAAGACAACCCAGGATAATGACAAGGAAGGATGGAAGGGAGATATAGAAAATCTGAAGAACCAGGAAGCCTTTAAGAACTTTTCCTGTGATATGGAAACCATTAAAGATGTGATAGAAATTTTAATTAAAAGCAGCCAGCATGGAACATCCATAATATTTATGGATGATGCGCTGCTGGAAGAAGAAGTGAAACGGTTGTGGGAATTTAAAAGAGCCTATAGGGTGGAAGAATTTTTCATGATTCATTCAGTAGAGGCTGTGAAGGGAATTGCTGGTATTGATGGAGCATTGATAGCGGATTTTAAAGGATATTGCCATGCGGCAGGGGCTATCCTGGATGGCGAGATGATCAGCGCAGGAAGATCCGATCGGGGAGCCAGATATAACTCTATAGCGAATTATGTATCCTGGGTGCTGAAAAAATGGGAGAAAGAGAAAGGAGAGAAGTATTTTTGTTTTGCGGCCATTATTTCGGAAGATGAGATGGTAAATTTGATATTTCCCAAAAGGGATGGATCTTAAATATATAAAATGTCGGCAAGAACTGTAGATATGGTCTGTTCTAAACAGATGATATGTGTATTGTAAGATGGATAAAATCATGTTAGTATTACTATTGCAATGACAGATTTGCAGATACTGGAGGATGATAGATGCTGGATGTTGCGTACTCGCTGGATCATGGATATGTAGTGCCTGTTGCTGTTTCCATTAAATCGCTTTTGGAGAATCGGGATTCGGATTTATTGAGGATTCATATTTTAGGATATCATATTACAAATGAAGATAAAAAAGCAATTCAATTTATTTGTGACAGCGCTTGCATTCCTGTATTTTTTTATGAAATAGGAGAATGCCTGGATAAATATAAAAAGCTAAATAGAGAACGGGGAAATGTGGGCATGTACGGCCGTTTATTTATAGGTGATTTTTTAGATGAATCTATAAAAAGGGTTCTTTATTTGGATGGAGACACGCTAATTCTATCAGGACTTGGCTTTATAAATACCATGGAGCTTTCGAATCATATTCTTGCCGGAGCGTATGATGTGTCTCTTCCTGACTGCGGCAGCAGGGAAATTATTGGTTTTTCAGAGGAAGAATTGTATATTAATTCAGGAGTAATATGGATTAATTTAGATTTATGGAGAAAGGAAAAGGTTGAAACAAGGTGTTATGAATATTTGAAAAAAACACCAGAAGTAATTTATAACGACCAAGATGCAATTAATGTTGTCTGTAGGGGGAAAATATCCTTGCTGCCGTTGGCAATGAATATGACGGCACTGCTTCCGGTAATGCCCTTTCGCTATGAGAAGCTTATCGGGGATAAATATTTTGAAAATTATTATAACAGTTCCGAATATGAAGAGGCGCAAAAAAATCCTGTGATTATACATTTTGCTTCAGAGTTATTCGGGAAACCTTGGCAAAAGGGTTCGATTGCGCCATATGTTGAAAAATGGGAGGATTATCTTCTCGATACCCCTTTGAAACATACGGAGAAAATGCCCAGAATTTTTTCTAAAAATAAATACCGTGCTATATATCTAAGAAGTGCGGAAGGCATTATTCGCTTTTTTTATAAACGAAGGATTTATGCTGGAGTGGCGTTTTTTTATAGACTGTTTTATTTATATGGACATAAAATACTGAAGATAATTAGAAAATAATTTAGAAAGTAATCTCTTCTTTGTTTTTTTCGGCATACAGAAGGGATTTTAGTTTTTTACCAGCCATTAACCATATGCAGATGCATCATGGATATACTACAGATCGGGTTTAAAGTGATTTATGGGAAAAGAAAGTAAAAAAAAGAAAAGAATAGCGTTTATAGTACAACGGTATGGCAGAGAAGTGGATGGCGGCGCGGAATATTATACGATGTTGATGGCACAGCATTTGAAACCATATTACCATATAGAGGTATTGACTTCCAAAGCGCTTACCTATGAGAAATGGGAAAACTATTACAAAGCGGATGTAGAAGAAATTGACGGAATAAAAGTGCGGCGATTCGGAGTCAGATGGAAAAGAAATAAATATATACAATGGGTGTTGAAAATCTTAATTACTCAGTTTGGATGCAATAGTCTGAGGATGACTTCATTATGGAATAAGGTATTAGGACCATATGTTCCTGGTTTGACGGATTATATCGGGACGCACAGGGATGAGTATGATATATTTGTTTTTATTACTTATATGTACCATCCAACAGTGTTTGGGATGGAAAAGGCGGGGGAAAAGGCGGTTTTTGTGCCGACGGCTCACGATGAATACAATATTTATTTTAAAGTATATAAAAAGATATTCCATATGCCAAGAAAGATCGTATACTTGACCGAGGAGGAAAAATTGTTTGTTGAAAAACAGTTCCATAACGAAAGAGTAGAACACAAGGTGATCGGCATTGGTATAGATCTGCCAGAAAAAGTGGATACGGAGCATTTTTGTAAAAAATATGGGATAGAGGGAAAATATATTATATATGCAGGAAGGGTGGAGGAAGAAAAGGGGTGCGGGGAAATGCTTGCTTTTTTCCACCGATATTTGGAGGAGGAATGTGCGGCAGGAGAAATCGAAGGCGGAAATGACGAGGAAAGGAATCTAAAGTTACGGCTTGTCATTATGGGTAAAAAATATATGGATATACCGAACTGGGAAAATATTCATTATCTGGGATTTGTGCCGAACGAGGATAAATATGATGGAATAGCGGGAGCGGAGGCATTGTGGCTTCCTTCGCATTTTGAAAGTCTGTCAATTTCTGTTTTAGAGGCTATGGCATTGGCGAGGCCGGTCATTGTGAATGGGAAATGCAGCGTATTAAAAGGACATTGTAAAAGGAGCGGAGGCGGGCTCTGGTATGAGGATTATGAGTCTTTTGTCAAAGCTGTGGAGGAGTTGACGGGGGAAAGACAGGAAACTTATTGTAAAAAAGCAAAGGAATATGTGGAGCGGTATTACAGATGGAATCGAGTGATAGAGGAGTGGAAGGAGTTAATCGATGGGGAGAAGGAACCAAATTAAAGGGCAGGATGTTTGAGAATGAAAAACAAGATTTTGCTGTATTTAAGAATGATAAAATGGCATAGGATTCTCCATGCATTTTCCATATTGAAAAAAGAAGGGATAGGCGGAATAAAGTACCATTTTTATCTGGTAAAAGATAAAGAAAAAGGGCTGGAACAGAACGGCGGGAGAGAATATGATGTGTCTCCTGTTATAGAAATGGAAGATTACCCGATTCTGGTATTTGAGGAAAGCATAAAACCGATGGTATCTATTATTATTCCTGTGTATAATCAATTTGCGTATACCTATCACTGTTTGAAACATATCAACAAATATATGGATCATATACCTTGCGAGGTTATCATTGGCGACGACTGTTCTTTTGACAAGACAACGGAGTTGGAGAAAATAGTAAAAGGAGCCAAGATAATTCATAATAAAGTAAATTGTCAGTTCGTTAAAAATTGCAACAGGATGGGAGACGATGCAAAAGGAAAATATTTATTATTCCTAAATAACGATACGCAGGTGCAGCACGGATGGTTAAGCGCTTTAATAGAGTTAATGGAGAGCGACAGATCGGTAGGGCTTTCAGGATCAAAACTGGTATATCCCAATGGTTTGCTGCAGGAAGCAGGAGGAATTGTCTGGAGGGATGCAACCGTTTTGCAATTTGGAAATAACAGGCGGCCAGGGGAGAGCGAAGTAAATATCAGGAGAGAAACAGATTATATTTCAGGAGCTTCTATGATCATTAGAAAAGAGTTGTGGAATGAGATTGGAGGATTTGATGAGCGATTTTCACCGGCGTATTATGAAGACGTGGATTTGGCATTTGAAGTGAGGGAGCGAGGGTATAAAGTGGTATATCAGCCGGAATCCGAGGTAATACATTTTGAAGGAATATCGGAAAAAATGGATGAAGATACGGAAGCGAGAATAAATGAGAACAGAGAAAAGTTTTTCATGAAATGGAAAAAAACGTTAGAAAGCAGACATTATGAGAGCAAGCAATATATGGAAATAGTGAGGACGATAAAAGCAGACGGGCCGCCTGTGAATTAAGAAAATTGACTGGCTTTATATGAACCGGATGACGGAATGATTGACTTCATTAGAGTAATAATGGTATGATATCAAAAGGGTTTTGGGTAATTTGAAAACTGATATTTTGATAGTTTATATAATTGTTTTCAGCTTAGTATGTACAAAAAAATATTTTGGCGGTGTGGATCATGAGAAATAGAATAGATAAAATCAGAGTTTTTTTAGAATTAACCAAGAATGATTTCAAAAATAAATTTGCAGGTTCCATGTTGGGAACCTTTTGGGCTTTTATGCAGCCGATTGTAAATGTTACTATTTATTGGTTTATTTTTGAAAAGGGATTGAAAAGCCAGCCTATGGACGGTTTTCCATATTTACTTTGGCTGATTGCAGGAATATGCCCATGGTTCTTTTTTAACGAAGCGCTAAACAGCGCGTCTAATTCATTAGTGGAATATAGTTATATTGTGAAAAAGGTTAAGTTTCCCGTTGCCATTATTCCTGCAATAAAAATATTTTCAGCATTATATGTACATTGCTTTTTTGTCGTGTTAATTAATGTTATTTATATAGGATATGGGAAAGGGATCAGTATTTATGTTCTGCAAACAGTCTATTATTCGTTTTGCGTGCTGGCATTGGCTACGGCAATCTCTTATTTTATAGCGGCGATTTCGGTTTTCTTTAAAGATATGACTCAAATTGTAAGTATTTTTTTGCAATATGCTATGTGGTTTGCCCCCATTATGATTGATGAACGTCAATTTCCCGAAATAGTGCAAAAGCTTATGAAGTATAATCTAATGTATTACCCAATATGTGGTTATAGAGATGCAATGATTAATAAGGTATGGTTTTGGGAACACTTAGAACTGTCTTTATATTTTTGGATATGTACATTTGGATTATTTGTATTTGGATACTTTGTTTTTAAGAGAATGCGCCCTCACTTTGCGGATGTGCTTTAGGGAGTTGAATAATTATGAAAGAAAATATTAGAATTAAAGCGAATGACTTGACAAAGATATTTAAATTATATAATAAGCAGACAGATAGGATCAAAGAGGCGCTTAGCCCAAGGTCACAGGTATATCACAGGGATTTTTACGCCTTGAATCAAATTTCATTTGAAATAGGCGCAGGGGAAACGGTAGGGATTGTCGGAAAAAATGGCGCTGGGAAGTCTACCTTATTAAAGATATTAACTGAAGTTCTAACGCCGACTACAGGTGAGATGGTAATTAATGGAAAGGTATCCGCATTATTAGAGCTGGGATCAGGTTTCAATCCGGAATATACAGGATTAAAAAATATTTATTTAAATGGAACGATTATGGGACTGACCCGATCAGAAATCGACGCAAGGGTTGATGATATTGTGAACTTTGCTGATATAGGCGATTACATATATCAACCGGTAAAGTTATATTCCAGTGGAATGTTTGTTAGGCTGGCTTTTGCAGTGGCAACGAATGTTGATCCTGATATATTGATTGTGGATGAAGCTTTAGCTGTGGGCGACATTCGCTTTCAGTTAAAATGTATGGATAAATTTTTAGAATTTAAAGAAAAAGGCATTACTATATTATATGTCAGCCATGATGTCAATTCCATAAAAAGATTTTGCGATAGGGCTATTTGGCTGAATGAAGGTAAGATTCAACTGGATGGGAACGTTGATTATGTAACAGATCAATATTTAGATTATTTGAAGATGCTGGACAATAAAGTTGCAGAAGAGAAAAGCCATCATATTCAAGTGGTAAATCAAGAAAAAGAAGAAAATATTATAAACGGTAATATTGACATTGCCGCTTTATATAAAGTTAGAATTTTAAATAGCAAAGAGGAAGAAATAGACAGGATCCAACATGGAGAAGAAATTATTGTTGAAGTGGAATATATTGTCAACGATATTTCAGTGGAAAACCCTGTTTTGGGAATTGCAATTTTAAGAATAGATAATCTATACATCTGTGGTGTTAATACATTATTAGATAAGCAAAAGATTCCTTGGAAAAAAGGAAGGAATAAATACCGGCTAAAATATAAGGAATTTACTTTAGTGGGAGGAAGTTATTATTTTGATGTGGCAATTTATGATCAGACGGCGACTGTGCCGATCGATTATCGGAGCAAATATAAAGAGTTTTTTGTGGATATGGAATATACTGCTGAAGGAATTGCGATATTAAATCATAGATGGATCGAAGGATAGGAGGTTGCATGAAATACGAAACAGAGATTGATTTTAATAGTAGAAATACAGTTACCATATTTATTGATTTAATTAAAAATAATTCCAAAGTGTTAGAGTTTGGTGCAGCAAGCGGAAGACTCACCAAATATTTGAAAGAAGAAAAGGCGTGCAAAGTTTCAATAGTGGAAATTGATGAAGAAGCGGCTAAAATTGCGGTACCTTATACGGAGAGCCATGTAATTGGGGATATTATGGATTATGGCTGGATGGATGAGTTTGCCGGCCAGCAATTTGATTATATATTATTTGCAGATGTCTTGGAGCATTTATTAAAACCGGAAGAGGTTTTGGCGAAAGTAAAAAAATTTTTAAAAGAGGATGGTAAAATATTAATATCGCTGCCTAATATCGCATATAATGGTGTGCTTTTAAGTCTGTACGAAAATAATTTTGCATATAGCGAAGTTGGCATATTAGATAATACTCATTTGCGGTTTTGGGCTTTAGATGAAGCTGAGAGAATATTCAGAGGGCTGGGATATGGTATTGAGTTAATAGATGCAACATATAATCCGTTAAGTGTTTCAGAGTTTGGAACGGTATATGAATCTTTGCCCAGTGTGGTTGGGAATCATATAAAAAGCAGAGTATATGGCGAATTATATCAAATGGTTTTTGTACTGTCAAAAAGAAAAGATGTTAAAACGATAGATAGAACATTAAAGCATACGGATTATCTATTTGTGCAATGTTTCTGGGGTGCCGGGGAAGGGTGGGATATATGCAAAAATATTAAGTATCCGGTGACTCTTAATAATTATCAGTTTTGCGAGGAAATTGCCGTTTCAAAAGATGCAAAATTATTTCGATTGGATCCTTTAAATGTTCCCTGTGTTGTTCGGGTGAAGGTTACTGACCAGACAGGAAAAGAGTTATCGGCGGCTAATACCAATGGAAATCAGGTAGAAAATGTTTTCTGTTTCGATCATGGTGATCCGCAGATTATATATCAGGTGGAACCGGAATCGAAAAATATATTGAAAATTGAAATAGAATATATGATGTATAATAATGATACGATTTATAAGTGGATCTGCGATAGTTTGAAAAAAAGGAACAGTATCATCGAACAAAAAGAAAACTATATTGTAGAACAAAGAGAAGCGCTGGAAGAATGCGGAAACCAAATCAAAAGAATGAAAGAAATGGTAGAACAAAAGGAAAATTATATAAATGAACAGAGGGGATTATTGGAACAGCGCGACAATGAAATAAGGGAGATAGGAGGGATAGTGGAACAAAAGGAGAATTACATTAATGAACAAAGGGACATTCTGTTGCAAAAAGAGAACTGTATTAATGAACAAAGGGATGTTCTATTGCAAAAAGAAAATTGCATTAATGAACAAACAGGTATTCTGTTACAAAAAGAAAAGAAATTGAAAAGAATGGAGCAGTTTTTAGAAAAAAAGGGGATGCGATATTTATATAAAATATTAATGGGAAGATATGAGGAAGAAGAGTCATGAAAAATGTTTTAATATTGAATCCATATATTTCAACCCTTGGGGGCGGAGAAAAAACTATGGGGTATTTCTGTAAAAGTTTGGAAGAGTATTATAATTATGATGTTATCATTGATATATTAGTGTTTAATACTTATGGAGTGGACGTTTTTGCAGAAGGGTATATAGAAATAGAAGATTTAAATAAACAGTTTGGACTGAAATTAAAAAGAACAAGAATTAAAAAAATAGATATACCATTTTCTAAAAACAGAATGGAGGCTTTTAAAAATAAGCTGGAAATTGAAAAAGTATCTAGAGGGTATGATATATTTGTTAATTTCATGTTTTTAAGTAAACACATTGGACACGCGAAGAAAAACATATACCAGTGTTTTTTTCCACCCAAAAGATATGCGAAGGAATGGCAGGGCAAAGGGAGAATTATAGGTATTCTTTATGACTTTTTATTTTATAGAAGCTATAACGTATGCATCAGCGACTCGAAATTTGCAAACCATTGGCTAACAACATACTGGAAACCTCATAAAAAGAATATTGTAATTTATCCGCCGGTATTTTCTGAAAAAGAAATGGAAGGACGTTATATTGAAAGTGAAAAAAAGAATATTATTATCAGTGTGGGAAGATTTTTTGTAGGATCCCATAGTAAAAAGCAATTAGATATGGCTAAGTTTTTTATACATAATTCCGACAAGCTGGCAGCCTATGAATATCATATTGTCGGGGCAGTATCGGAGCGGGAAGAGGACAGAGAATATTTAAGAAAGGTAGAAGAGGTCGCAAAACAATCCGAAAATATTAAAATTCATGTGAATTGTAAATATGAAGAGTTGATTGCCCTTTATAGAGCTGCAAAAATATTTTGGCATGCAACGGGCTTTGGTATTGATGAGAACAGGGAACCGGAGAAAACGGAACATTTTGGGATAACAACGGTTGAGGCGATGAGTTTCGGTGCGGTTCCTGTTGTAATCAATAAAGGCGGACAGAGGGAAACGGTAGAAGAGGGAGTTAACGGGTACAGATGGGATGATGAAAAAGATTGTATTGAAAAAACATATAAATTAATTGAAGATGATGATTTAAGAAGGCGTATGGCAGAAGAGTCCGTAAGGAGAGCGAAGGGATATTCTACGGAGGAATATGACAGGCTAAACAGAGAGGTATTTCATGGACTCAAAATATGATGTTTCAATAATTATTATAAATTATAATGGAAAACGATATATAGATAATCTATTCTCCTCTTTTCAGCAAATGAAAAAAGGGGATATCCGTTATGAAATTATTGTAGTAAATAACGGAAGCGATGACGGCTCAATCCGCTATTTGAGAAACAAGTATGGCAGTATGCAGCAACTAAAAATTGTTGAGGCTGGAGGAAACCTGGGATATGCAGGGGGAAATAATTTTGGCGCGGAGCAGGCAACGGGTAGATATTTGATTTTTTTAAACAATGATACTTCGGTGGGAGAAGATTGGCTCGTAAACCTGTACGGTTTTATGAAGGAAAGGCCATTTTGCGGCATGGCTAACGCGAAGCTTGTGTTTTTTTACGATTTTATTTCCATGAAGGTGAAGACTTCCGATAAAATTATTTTAGCGCCTTTTATTAAGATCAATGGGAGAGAGCATAAAATAGACAATAAATTCTGTAAAAATGTGTTGTATGAATCGGATCGGATTGTTTGTTTTGGGAATACAGAGATAGCGATTCCCTTGTTGGATGGAGTTCGTGAAAGCGAGCTTGAATTGTGCTGCCTGGAGGAATGTGGGCAGGGGAATGCCATCGTTTGCTGTGGAAAGGAAATATTACTGGAAGGCAGTCAACAACCTGTGATTTCAATGAACAGGAGCGAGATCGAGAGGAATAAATATAGCTTGATCCAGAATGCTGGTTCCGGCATCAATGAGAATTATGATGGGTATGATATTGGCTTCTGCGAAAGAGACTCGGAAAAATATTGTTCGGCTTATGAAGTTGCTAGCGGATGTGGCGCATCCATTATTATGCTGAAAGAAGATTTTGAGAAATGTGGAAAGTTTGATGAAAAATTTTTTATGTATTATGAGGATGCAGATTTGTCTTACCGATTACGGAAATTGGGGAAATCCATATGGTTTTGTCCGGAGGCGGTGGTGCGCCATATTCACACAGGCAGCAGCGAAGAATGGTCGCCGTTTTTTTGCTATCAGGTGAGCCGGAATAAATTATTATTTATACGGAAAAATATCTCATTTTTCAAGTTTGTGGTCTATTTTTTGAGACAATTAAGAGATGCAGCAAAGAGTAAGAATAAGTATCAAAGATGGGGATGCATAGATGCTGTGAAAATAGGTGTGCTGGGGAAAAAGGTCAGTTTTTTTGATCATTAGATGAGGAATACAAATATGAAAAATGAAATAGAAAAAATGCGGACAACGGCTACTGATATTATAAGATTTATTTTACTGTTCCTGTTAGCATTAGCAGTCATCGCGCCAGTTATAGGCACGGTTTATATCTTTTTTGGCTGGCATTGGGGGAGAGGCGCATTCATAATAAATGTTTTATTGTCGCTTTTTCTGGCCTGCTATTTATATAGGATAGGAATGTTTCAAATCCAAAATTTGAGAGAGTGCGTAGTTCTGCTTATAATCACGATAGTGAGTTTAAAATTATATTCGCAATATTCCCCTGTCTTAAATATTGCGCAGGATCCTTCGTTGTATATGCTGCGGGCTTTGAATTTAGTTAATTATGGGCATGACTATAAACCAATGCTCACGTATAACTATTTCATAGAGAATGGTATTATTAATCCGCAGACAGAATATGGGATGCTCCACAGTGGTACATATTTTAGTTCCCCTAATTTGCATTGCGATTTTTTTCCAGGAGGAAGCTTTTTTTATTCCTTATTTGGTTTAATATCAAAAGACATTATTTTTTATGGACAAACAGCCGTTATGTTAATTAACTCATGGTTAATGTATTTTGCAATTAAAAAAATTTCCGGGATAAAGAGCTGCGCTGTCTCTGGAATATATACATTGACATTTATAGTGGCTCCGCTAATCGTTTGGTTTGGGAGAGGAAGCTTTACTGAACCGGTAGCGTTGTTGTTTTTGCTGTTGATAATGAATATACTGGCAATGGACAAGTCTTCTCCTGTCTTGCTGGCTCTTTGCTTTTTGGCTTCTTATTCGGCAAGAATGGATTATTTTATTATTTTGTTGATAGGAATATTTATTATTTTGTACATCCATATTCCAACGGGTATTCTATATACTGGAGCTGTTGTAGGGCAGGTATTTCTTTACCGAAATGTTTATGAATGTTATTTTTCCAGGATATCAAATGAAATGAGGCTGTTCAAGTATCAAATTCCTATCGTTTTAGCGGTTTTTGTTATTAGTTTTTTGTTTGTAAAATGGAAGAGAGAATTATTGCCTGAGATACTCTATTCTAAATGGGTGAAGTATTTATTAATTGGAATAGGATTACTTTGCATAGGTTTGATGTTTTATGACAATATTGTTCCAGAGGATTCTTACCAAGTTGCATTGATTCATGGACAAATGATGAGAACCTATAAGGAAGAATGTTTAGATTTGTTGTTTTTAGTATTTCCAAGCATAATATTATGCCTGGGCTTGGCGGGAATGTATAAGTTTATTGATCAGGAACGATTAAATTTTGTTACCAGCGTATTCCTTCTTGGCGTAGGAGTGGTTTATTTATATTTATTGTTTGGGGGCGCTAATTCTCCTATGCTCTATTGGCTGTTGCGTCGGTATTATAATAATATCATACCTATTTCGTTGCTGGCTTTTTGCTGCTTTTTTCATAATCTGCATAAGAATCACGCATACTTTTTGGCTGGAGCTTGTATGCTTTTATCGCTGAATCTCTATTTGAACAGCGGACAGTGCGTGGATTATGATGGACTGGATAAGTCGATAAGTGAAATAGAGAGTGATATAAAGGAACAGGGTTATATAACTGTCTATTATCCGGCATCTTTGAAAAAGGAAGTCTCTCCTTTATTTGGATACAGCGATTTGGAATTTGTTCCTATTGACTTTAATGAATATAGAAGATTAAAGGAAAGAAAAGAAGATTTTGATTTATCCAATTCACTTATAATAGCTACGAATCAAATAGAGGGCATGGATCCTCATATATATAATATATCCTATCTAAAATTGGGCGAAACATATGGAGAAATACCAAAAACTGTATATGAAAATAACAGAGAAATACTTGCCTATCCATTAGACGAATATGTATGCAATGGGAATGCTGGAAATATTTATCCCATGGGTTTTACCAAAGAAATTACTGGAATAACGGATGACCAATGGACGGCATCTGTGGCAGAGATTATTTGCGATGATTTAGATATTATGAACGATTCGGAATTGGTTATTGAATTAAAAGAATATTATAATTATTATATCGCGCAAGGGGATATGGAAAGCTTGAATTTAGAAGTAATTGTCAACGATAATTATTGTTTGGACTTCATTAATTATGATGGAAATAATATTTCCTTCGCGCTGGATAAGTTAAAGGAATCTGAAGAGAAACTAAATAAAATCAGAATTACTTGTAATACTTTTTCGCCCTTTGAAACGGGCAGAGATCAGGATGACAGAGATCTTGGCATAGCAATCAACCAAATATATGTGCAATAGAGTGAACAACAGGAAAAGTAATAAAGTAAAATGAACATATGTGCGTAAACTATGCCATGCAATGGACACTTCATAAGTGACACCGTTGCATGGCATATCAGTGATTTACAAAAACTCCAAAGAAATAATACGATATGACATCTCTCTTGCGTCATGTGGGGCTTCGAACGAAAAATTTGTTTTTATATATATTTCTGCAGTCTGTTCTTTTTCCACTTTATTGTCTAAGTCAATTTTTAATGCATACTCTCCATTATCAGTGATCTGTTGTTCGTGAAGAAGAACTCCGTCTATAAAAATTTGCATAATACAATCTTCTTCAGGCATACTTTCAAATTGAGCAACTTTAAACTGAAAATTTAAATACTGGGGATTATCTGTAGTTTTTAATAGTGTTCCGACATTTTTAGAAGCCCATCTTAAATCTCCACTTTTTTCATACGAATGCACTCCTCTTATATATTCATATTCATTCGTATAAATATATCGAGTTTGTTTTACTGCTTCCCAATCATTATCATCAAACGGCCTATACGGATGTTTGTAATTTATTTGGTAAATAGAAATCGGAGTTCGTTTATTAGAATATATTTCGTCATACTCATATAATTTTTTTACATCGGCAAAGCCTGTGGAATGATATGCATATTGATCTTCTACAAGTATTATGTTGCTAAAATTTTCTTTCATTCCATTAATATCGTAAAATGGAATTTCAGCCATAATTGAAATTACTGGTGCTTGATACCAATCAGCCCCACAAACGATGCTATCGGGGTTTTCCTTTACATAATTTTTTATAAATTCGGATGCTTCTAAAATATCTTTTTTAGTAAAGTCATTAATATATTTTGTCTGGCAACAGGCGATCAGTGAACATATTACTGACGAAAAAAACAAACAAATGTTTAGATACCTATTCTTATAGTTTTTATATATTGCATTCCAAGTAAAGGCGGTAACTAATTCCATTAAGATAACGCCGATCAGAATCCTTCTTGCCCATGCTTTTTCCGTAGATGTTATTAATAACCACCAGCCAAAATAAGAAAAAGCTATTAAAATAATTATATCAAAATATTCTAATTTGCGTTGTTTAATGACTCGTGCAATGAAATATATAAAATTTATACTAAGTATCAATACCAGTATAACAAGATAAATGTGGTATTGCGAACAGAAACTTTGTATATGGATCAAAAATTTATTGGTTATTCCGGGAGTATCCTTAAAACCAGATACTATTCCTGCTTGCCGTCCCACATCCTGGATTAAATGTTCTTGTGTGTTTATATATGGTATTATACCGAGTTGGGTTATTTTAAATAATTCAAATGATAAAATTGGAATAAAAAAGCCGAGGATCCAAATTAAAAGTTGCCGTATTTTTATTTGTTTTTCTATAAAACATTTGCTGAACAATACCAATAATAACGATGGTAGTGCAATCAGTATCACTGTTTTTGTAAGAAAGGCAAAACCGTAAAATATACCGCTTAAAAAGAAATATAAATTTTTGTTTTGCTGTTCTGTTTTCAGTAACATATATATGGTCGTTAATAGCCAAAATAATGCTGGTATTTCTCCGTACCCCCGCATTCCATAAGTAGAAAGATTGGGTGTAATGCAAATAAACATTTCTAATAGAAGTAATAACCATTTATTAATTTTAAGTTTTAGGCTAATTAAATAAATGAAAAAAAACATTCCCAATAGATATATTCCATTTGCTATGATACCTTGTAATGGGCCAACACCTAATATAAGAAATATAAAAGCAGTAGGGAGTAACACTGGAATACCTGTTTGGATGCGCGTGTCAAACATTGTTCCGCCATTATACGTAGTTGAATATGTTCCGTTTTTTATGAGTTGATATGGAATTTGCAAGTTCATTCCACCATCAAAATCAACTATGCCACAAAAGCAAAGCTTAATAATATTATATAAAATGATTGCAGATGTAATTATCAAGCAAAAAGAATATACATACCGCTCGTTCTTGGATATATTATTTGGGATCATCATTTCTTTTCTCCTTCTATGTTTATTAAATTAATGATAGATTACCATTGCCAAAGAAGGGGGAAACCTCTTCTTTGGGAAAGTATTGGATAATAGACAGTTATCTATATAAGTTTTATATTTTGATATAAAAAGAACAGCCTTCTGAAACGGAGGTGTTCAGAAGGCTGTTAATTATGTTAATAAAAAACAAACAGGTATGCTATTTTATTTTATTGATCATACTCTTTATATATCGTTCTCTTCCGCCGGCATCTACAACATCACACTCTTGGCAAAATCCCAAACTCATACGTCCGCCTTTCATGGCGAATCTTATTTGCTGAAGTTCTTGTCCCCGCCAAATGTCAACCAGTGATTTTTCACTTATTTTTCCATAGTCGGTTATTTCATAGCAGTCATTGCAGCATAATCCGATTTTACCAGAAGGGAAAATAACAATATCTGTGTATGGATAAATACAGGACTCATTTACATGATTGTTTTTGCGTGGTTTGTTGGGAGCGCTCCCGGCTCTGGTTGCCAATATTTCTTTACTGTATCTTCTGTTAATAGTAATAGAAATATTTTTATATCTTGTCGCATTTTTCCTGATATCTTTATATATTTCCTTTATGTTTTTGGACAGGCGATAGCTGCTTCCATAATCGTTTATTACTAATTCATTGACTCCGCTGTTGCTTAATTCGTAGATTTTTTCGCTATTGAGGAGGGTTCCATTGCTTATCAATGCGATTTGGGCATTGGGAAGATATTTCCGGGCAGTTTTCGCAAACTCCGATATTCTGACGTCGATAAGGGGTTCGTTGTTTACGTTTAGATAAATCTTGCCTTTCCAATGGATGTTTTTTAATTCTTCCATGATTAGAAGGTAGGTTTCCTTGTCCATTTTTTGGAAGGGACGTTTTTCGTCATGTACATTAGCGGGGCAAAAGGAGCATGTACCATTGCAGCGGTTGATAGTTTCTATCATAACGTTATAAAAGAGGGGGGGGGTAATTTGCGCATGGAACCATTGGATATATTGATCTATGCTCTTTTTATAATACCTGGCAGTTACAGAAAGCATGATGCTGGATGTCAGGCCTGAGAAGCGTTTTCTTAAAAACCATGTGGCAATGCCGCCAAAGCTGTTTATTTTTACAGACATATCTTATAACCTTCTTTTACATAAAATTTTTTTTGTTATCTTTCGATGCGAATACATAGATTCTCTGAATATAATAATTTGCAAAATATAAAAGGAACTCAACAAAAATCTTAGCAAATACCTGTGAAATTCCCAATGTGGATGTAATAAATAGTATGGAAAAAGCAGAAACTGTTCCTGAAAGGATAACCAGCATAAAATATTTAACTAACTGGTTGAACAGATGACTGTTGCTTTTAAATACTTTTTTTCTATTGATCCCGAAATTAACCAATGACGAACATCCTCTGGCCAGATAGGTAGCTTGTAAAATACTAATATCCATATTTCCCGCAGTCAGCATAAAGAAGACAATATAATCAATCAATGTGGAAATCAGCGAGGATAATGAATATTTGAACAGAACCGTGTAAATTCTTAACGAATCTTTCAAAGGGTTAAAATGGGAGGTTGGATTTCCCTTCTCATAAATCGTTTGAATTGGTATTTCAAGAAAGTCCAGTCCATGCTCCTTAGCATCCAATAACATATTCGTTTCATACTCGTAGCGCTCTCCAGCGGTACAGCATGCTGTTTCAATAAAGCCGAAAGGAAGGCCGCGAAGTCCCGTCTGTGTATCAGAGACGTTGATTCCACACAGCCAGCCATAAAATTTACAAGATAATTTGTTGCCGAATCTGCTACGAAAGGGGACATTTTTATCATAAAAAGAGCGACATCCTAAAATAAGTTTATTTGATGATTCCATTGCCTTGCTGATTTTTAAAATGTCTTCGATACCATGCTGGCCGTCTGCATCAACGGTTATTGCGCCGGATGCGGCTCCGGGTTCCAATGACAGGCAATAATTAAAGGCTGTTTTTAAAGCTCTTCCTTTTCCCATATTTGTATAATGACGTAATAATACACAAAAATCCAGCTTTTCAATTTCTTGAAAAACGGGTGCAAATTTATTGCCGCTGCCGTCATCCACTACAATAATCGTTTGAAAATGTTTACCGAGATTTTGGCAAAGTAAGATTAACGAAGGGGATGGTTTGTATGCGGGAATAATGATTAATTGTGTTTTCATGGATATGCCTCTTTCTCTTAAGATGCACGTTTTTTTATAAGAATAAGCATTTGTGTTAAAAATAGTTTTCGATTTAATTTAACTGCCAAAACATCGCCATAATGTTCCATATCCTGTTTTACATCCTCATATCTTAAGGGGACTTCATCCCAGAATTGCCACATTCTTGCCAATTCCATGCATTTGCGCCAAAATCTGTATTTACGCGTCGGTGTTGGAAAGGAAATTAAGACATGGCCATTTTCCTTGCAATATTTAAAATGATTTTTTATAACTATGCTGCGCTCTTTTGGACTAAAATGTTCTATTAGGCCAATGCTGTAAACAAAGTCGTATTGTTCCGAAAAAGTTATTTCCTTTGTAAGATCTGTCAAAAAACCCTTATGTGGGACAGTGTGCAGTTCATGCAGTTCAAATAGTTTTACGGCTAATTCGTTATTATCGACAATGTCATAGGCGCTTAAGTTTTTTCCTTTACAGAAATGAGCCGCAAAACAACTATTGCCTCCCCCCAATTCTATGACAGAATATTTGGAAGCTTCATTCGGCCGGAAGGAGTATCCGGTTAATTGATAAAATTCATTGATCATTTCCAAACTATATTTTTGAGTAAAAGTAGAAAAAAAGCTTTTCTTTTTTTGATAATATTTTGTCCAGTCTGTTCTATCTTTGAATTTTTTTGTTTTTGAATTCATACTATTTTGACATTCCTCCCATATATATGTTATTGATAATGATCGCATCAGAAGTTTTTGCTGTTGCCAGAAGTTCTATCTTATCGCATATGATCCCATTGTCAGGCATAAACAGGTAATTCCCGTCGAACATTTCCAGCTTTTCTTCATATACAGTATTTCCATCGCAAACGCCTCTTATAATAAGTTCGGAACCGGACAGGACTCTTCCGCCAATATGGATAAAAGATATTTTCTGAATAGATTCCATGTTTAGACTGATGGTGGTCTGCTTGTTTTTGTCTTTCATAATGACAGATTCGCCATATCGAGGAATTTTCTTATATTCCACCTCATGATTTTGTGTTAAATAATCGATATCATAAGGATATATGATCCAGCGGCTGTCTGTGTCTAATCTCAGGACTTCATGGTTTTCTGACTGGTACAATTTTTTCATATCTGAGAATAAAAAGGCATAACGTTCCAGAATTTCTTTATCAGGAAGTCCGTTGTTGTCCAACCAGACAATTATTCTTTCTCCGTTACATTGTCTGCTTAATACGGTATTTACAAATTTTTGGGCAGTATATGTCCCGCTGATATGGTATGAATTGGTATAGGAATAAGGGAGTTTGGACAGCATAACAGCCCCCAGCATTGTTCCAGGTCCATTGGTTCCAAGATATTCCACATAATAGTTTTCTTTCATATTTAGGCTTAGAATGTAGTCAAAGCAATCCAGACCAGCCTGGGTGATTTCTGCTTTTACCTCATTGCAGGGGAACGGAGAGAGAGTGAGGTTAAATACGTGCTTCTGGTGCAGGAAAAAGATGATACAGCCGCTTAAAGTATACACCAGAATTCTTCTTATGCATAAATTACCGATGAATTTGCCAACTTTTACAATGTATTCGCATAGACAAGCTGTAAGTAATAGGGTTTCTATAAGCAAAAATTTATGCATGGCGTAGCTTCTTCCCGCAAAAACATAAAAAAACAATACAAATATTGACACTGAGAAAAGAAGAAATTCCCATCGCACTTGTTTGTGATTGGACTTCCATCGATATACCATTGCGATAATTCCAATGCTGGCAAGAACCATCCATAAAGCGGATGGCTGACTGGACATCCATGCATGATCCGCAATCGCCGGATTGATATTTTCTGTTTTTTGAAATATCAGTTTAATTTGGCTTGAAATCGCCGGCTGAGGAAGCAGAAGGGTACACCATATAAAAATCCACCCTATACTTTTCAAGGCTTTTTTACAATAATAATAGTAGATGATAAATAACAACAACAATATTCCGGTCGCCAGATAGGAGGCGAGTCCTAGAAAAGCTGCTAAGGGAAGGATCAGCCTGGTTTCTAGTTTGCTCAGTACGTATCTGTCCGTATTACATAAGATGCTGATGATGGTCCAACATATCATCAGGGAAAAAAGGTTTGGGGAATAGCCTGAGGTAAGAAAACCATACCATGAATTATAATTAAAACATGACAGGAAAATATATAAGATAATGGACCAGGAGCTTTGGCTTCGGATCATCAATAAAGGCATGGAAACTACGGTTGCAGCTGATAAGCAGCGCAGTATATGAGTTACATGCAGAATATCGATATGAAAAAGATAAGAAATCAAAGCACAATTATAATGATATCCCCATAAATATGAAAAAATTTCAAATTTTTCTTGCAAAGGGTTCCAGCCTTTATATGACAGCGGCAGAGGATTTCCCTTATAAGGTAAAGGATTTTCTACAGATAATTCATTAAATATAAGGGTATTAATCTGAAAATGATGGATATCATCTACATTTCCATAAATAGGCAGAAATTCCATATTAGTACTGATTAACAGTAAGAGAAAAATAATGAAAAATACACTGAAAAATATGTATAAATTAGGATGGTTGTTAATGATTATCGGATTCACCGTGCATCTGCTGGTACAGATGTAGAAGAGAAACAGTATGGCAATTAGAATTATAAAATTAATTCCTAAAATAAACCATCGGTTCATTTGGCTTCCAGCCAAATAAAAACCGATGATACTACTAACTGTATTGATGGAAAATAAGCTTAATAGAAATATAAAAAATTTCCATATTTTGCTGGCATTAAATGTTTTAGCAGCAAAGCGTATTGATACTAAAATATTGAAAGAAAACATTATGAAACTTAATATTTTATACATTTTATCGCCCTGGGGTTTTACTTATATGCACTTTATCAATAAAAAGTTCTTTTGAGTACATGATTTATTATGGTAACTATAAAAAATAATATTTTAATGAGTATTCATTGTCAAGGATATTTTGTTATTTTTTCTGTTTTTTGGGTATATGATTCAATAAAGAAATGTGCTATACTAAAAACAATGCAAAAAAGTACTATAAGAGAGGAAAAAAAGATGAAACTTATAATTCAGATACCTTGCTATAATGAGGCAGATACATTAAAAATTGCATTAGATGCATTGCCAAAGCAGATAGATGGAATTGATTCCATAGAATATTTAATTATTAATGATGGGAGCAAGGATAATACTGTTCAAGTGGCAAAGGAGTGGGGAGTAAACTACGTTGTCAATTTTAAAAGGAACAAAGGTTTGGCGAAAGGATTTATGGCGGGATTGGATGCATGCATTAGAAACGGGGCGGACATTATAGTAAATACAGATGCTGATAATCAGTATAACGCCAATGATATTGAAAAATTGATAAGGCCGATTATGGAAGGAAGAACCGATATAGTAATCGGAGCAAGACCAATAGACGCTACAGAACATTGGTCTCTGTTAAAAAAGAAATTACAACATCTAGGCAGCTGGGTAGTAAGAAAGGCTTCTAATACTGATATTCCGGATGCGCCGTCGGGATTCAGGGCATACAGCCGTAATGCAGCAATGCAGATGAATGTCATTAATGAGTATACTTATACATTGGAAACAATCGTGCAGGCAGGAAGAAATAAGATTGCAATGGAATCGGTACCGATTAGAACGAATGCAGAATTGCGTCCATCAAGGCTTTTCCATAGTATCACAAGTTATGTCAAAAGATCCATGGTAACTATTATTAGGGCATTCCTTATGTATAAGCCGCTCAAATTTTTTATTTGGATGGGAATGATTCCGTTTATAATTGGGATTGGTATTGGCATGAGGTTCTTGTATTATTTTATTTCCGGAGCAGCGGCAGGGCATGTTCAATCGTTGATTTTAGCGAGTATGCTAATTCTTATCGGCACTATGATATTTACGGTTGGACTACAGGCAGATATTATTGCAGCCAATAGAAAATTACTGGAGGATATCCAGCTTCGGATAAAAAAGATGCAATACGATAAGAAAGAAGAAGAGTAAAAAGGCATAGTGGCAAGGAGTGTAGAAATGTTTGAAAATATGAAGGAAGAGAAAGCAAGGGGAAAAATATTAGAATTGGTAAAGGAATATTGCGAGAGTTACCATAATAAAAAGGAATATCAGAAAGGGGACAGGATCCCGTATGCATCCAGGGTTTATGATGCTGAAGAAATGATCTGTTTAGTAGATAGTGCTCTGGACTTTTGGCTGACTTCGGGCAGATATGCAGACGAATTTGAAGAAGAATTTGCCAAATTTCTGGGGGTAAAATATTGTTCTTTGGTAAACTCTGGTTCTTCTGCCAATTTAATCGCTTTTTCTGCTTTGACGTCTCCGTTGCTTGGCGACAGAAGAATTAAGCGGGGAGATGAGGTAATTACCGTTGCGGCCGGATTTCCAACGACAGTAACGCCAATGATACAATATGGGGCCGTTCCTGTATTCGTGGATGTGACGATTCCTCAATACAATATTGATGTTTCGCAATTGGAGGATTCAGTTTCTGAAAAAACAAAGGCGGTTATGATTGCGCATACGCTGGGCAATCCCTTTGATCTGGCAGCAGTTAAAGCGTTTTGCGATAAATATCATTTATGGCTGGTAGAGGATAATTGCGATGCATTGGGTTCAAAGTATATTCTGGATGGAGAAGAAAAATATACGGGTACCTTTGGGGATATAGGAACCTCCAGCTTTTATCCGCCCCATCATATGACAATGGGCGAGGGAGGAGCTGTATATACCAATAACCCGTTGTTGCACAGATGCATTCGGTCTATGCGTGACTGGGGAAGAGACTGTATCTGTCCATCGGGAAGGGATAATTTATGCGGGCATCGTTTTGATAGAAAATATGGGGATCTTCCTTTGGGATATGACCATAAATATGTCTACTCTCATTTTGGGTATAATTTAAAAGTAACGGATATGCAGGCGGCTATCGGGTGCGCGCAGCTGAAAAAATTTCCTTCATTTATAGAAAGGAGAAGACATAACTTTGCCAGACTGTATGATAAATTACAGACAGTTCAGGACAGGCTGATTTTACCAGAGGCATGTCCGAATGCGGTTCCGAGCTGGTTTGGATTTATGATGACGTGCAGGAGCGGACTCAATAAAAATGAGGTTGTTAAATATATTGAAGAAAGAGGAGTGCAGACGAGAATGTTGTTTGCAGGTAATCTGACGAAGCAACCCTGCTTTGACGAGATGAGAAAGGATGGAACCGGCTATCGGGTGGTCGGCGATTTGAAAGTAACGGATGAGATTATGGATCGTACATTCTGGGTAGGGGTATATCCGGGAATGACGGACGATATGATTGATGATATGGCGCAAGTCATTATAGAAGCGGTTACAGAACGGTGTGGTGAAAGCAGATGAATATTTTATTAACGGGTGCGACTGGTTTTGTCGGCAGTTATATGCTGGAAGCCCTGTTAGAAGCAGGGCATACCATTGCTGTAGTGAAAAGAAGCTTTTCGCAGGTGGATAGAATAAAAAACCATTTGGAAGAATGCAAGGTATATGATCTGGACAAAATAGAAATAGAAAAAATATATGAGGAGAATATGATAGAATGCATCGTCCATTGCGCGACTTATTATGGAAGAGACGACAGACAGTGCATCAAAAATATCGAGTCTAATTTGCTGTTTCCCTTACAGATGTTAAGCCTTGGGATGGAACATGGAGTCAGACATTTTATCAATACGGATTCTTTCTTTGCCAATCAGATTGAAACCGATCAGGATTTGGATCAAAAACTTTATATGTGTGGATATACGCTGTCAAAGAGGCAGTTCCGCCAATGGGGGCGTATGTTTGTAAGCAATTATGGAATTGATTTTATTAATATGAAATTGGAGCATGTATACGGAGAAAGGGACGGAGAGAGCAAGTTTATCCCATATATTGTGGAACAATGCAGAAATAATGTTCCTGTTTTGGAATTAAGCGAGGGAATTCAGGAGAGGGATTTTATTCACGTATCGGATGTAGTAAATGCATATATAGTTGTAATTAATAATATAGAAAATAGGCGTATTTATGGATATCGAGAATATGAGGTAGGAACCGGCTGTAGTCTGAAGCTTCGGGAATTTGTAGAAATCATCCATAGGGCAGTAACGAGCAATACTTTGCTTAAATGGGGAGCAACAAAAATGAAAAGCGGTGAGATCATGAAATCAAAGGCTGATAATGTGGAATTAAAAAAAATTGGATGGATGCCTGAAATTGTGCAGGAAGATCAGATTGAACGTATTTTTGCTAATTGGGGGGGGTAAATGACAGAATAGTGTACTATGCCGTTCCCGGAAAGGCGGCGTAGCTATGAATATAATGGTTTTAGGAGCTAGCGGCTATTTAGGGAAAAAAATATGCAGTTATTTGGAAAGTGCAGAAGATCATATTGTAAGGGTAATTCGAAAAAGAGACGGCGTGCGTGAAGGCGAAAAGGAGAAAGTTATATATGCGGATATCGCGGCGATCAAGCAGGAACTGGAGCGAGGCAGCTATGATTGGGTGATAAATTGTGCGGCCGTATATGAAAGAGGAGGAGCAAAACTGCATGAGGTGGTGGACGCTAATATGGTGTTTGCCATACAAGTTTTAGATTGTGCAGTGGAGTGCGGCGTAAAGAATTTTCTGACGATTGATACGAGTCTGCCCAAAGAATTAAACTTGTATAGCTTTACAAAGAAACAGTTCGCAGAATTCGGCGATTTTTATGCTAAGAGATATGGAATAACGTTCTTAAATATTGTATTGGAAATGTTTTATGGTGAAGATGAACCGAAGGATAGATTTTTAGTTGCTTGTTGCCATAAAATGCTGGCAGGGGAAACGTTGTCGCTGACTGAGGGAAGGCAGGAAAGGGATTTTATCTATATTGAGGATGTTTGTGCTGCAATCAGATTATTGCTGAACGCAAACATGAAAGGATTTCATAACATATCAGTAGGAAGCGGCTGTGGGGTTTCCGTTCGCAAGCTATTGGAGTATATGCATGATGTATTAAGCTCCGAGTCCAAACTGGACTTTGGGGCAGTTCCTCTGAGAAACAATGAACCGAACTGCGTGGCGGATATCAGTATCCTTAAGGGATTAGGATTTGAATTAAAATATCCTTGGAAAGAAGGAATCGAGTATTTTTGCAATAAAATAAGGCAGTCAATAAAATAAGGCAGTTCAAAAGCGGAAGTCTCTCATGGTCAGAGTCTTCTGCTTTTTTGATGTGAAAACTAGCATGGAAGGTTTGTGGCCAGGGCAGTATGCAGGTTGCGCGGCGAGCAGGGAAAGGATTATTTTTTTGTCTAATTTGGATAAAAAGCACTTGACAGACCGCTGTATATTTAAGATAAAACAATGTTGACAATATATGACATATTTAATACTATTATTCGAAATAAGAGACGGATTCTCTTTATGGAAAAATGACAAGTCTGAACGGAGAAAAGAACGATGCTTTTTAATTCGATCGATTTTTTGATTTTCTTTCCAATAGTAGTTCTGGTTTATTTTATCATTCCATTAAAAATAAAACATTTATGGCTGTTAGCCGCAAGTTATTATTTTTATATGTGCTGGAATGCAAAATATATACTTTTGTTATTGGCATCGACGGCAATTACCTATATAAGTGGGCGATTAATAGAGAAGATTAAACATTTCGAATGGGAAGAAACAAAGAAGCTTAAGATGAAAAAATGTGTGGTTGCGGCCAGCTTGCTCATTAATCTAGGAATTCTTTTTTATTTTAAATACATCAATTTTGCACTTGGGATAATAACAAGGCTGTTTGCGAAGATTCATATCGAACTGAATATATCGGTTTTTGATATGATTTTACCAGTTGGAATTTCATTTTATATTTTTCAAGCGTTGGGTTATACGATGGATGTATACAGGGATGAAATATATGCTGAAAGGAATTTCTTTCGATATGCCTTGTTTGTTTCCTTTTTTCCGCAGCTGGTGGCCGGGCCGATCGAGAGATCAAAAAATTTACTAAAGCAATTAGCTGTGCCTAAAAAATTCTGCTTTGAAAATGCAAGAGAAGGGCTGCTGCTTATGCTGTGGGGGTTTTTCCTTAAGATTGTGCTTGCGGATAGAATTGCCGTCTTTGTCGATACGGTGTATGGCGATTATAACACATATCCAGGAACGTATGCTATTGTCGCGACCATGTTATTTGCCGTTCAAATTTATTGTGACTTTGCAGGATATTCTACGATAGCAATTGGAGCGGCCAAGGTTTTGGGAATACAGCTGATGGAGAATTTTGATATGCCTTATTTATCCACATCAGTAGCTGTTTTTTGGAGAAGGTGGCACATTTCCCTTACCTCATGGTTTCGGGATTATTTATATATCCCATTGGGCGGCAGCAGAAAAGGGATGTTTAGAAAATATATTAATAAATGGATTGTTTTCCTAGCCAGCGGTTTGTGGCATGGGGCACAATTTTCTTTTGTTGTCTGGGGAGGTTTGAACGGCTTTTATCAGATTTTGGGAGAAATTTTACAGCCAGTGAGAGATCGGGTGGTAAGCATATTACACCTTAACAGGGAATCGTTTGGACATAAACTGATACATATAATCGGTACATTTCTTTTGGTCGATTTCTCGTGGATTTTCTTTAGGGCAAATAGCTTTAAGGAAGCGCTCGGCATAATTCAGTCTATGGTTACTGTAAAAAATCCATGGATCTTATTTGATGGCTCGCTTTACTTGTGCGGTCTGGATGAAAAAAATTTTCGATTAATGATGATGGGAGTTCTTGTTTTATTGTTTGCAGATTTTTGTAAAATGAAAAAAATAAAAATAAGAGAGATCATTATACGACAGGATTATTGGTTCCGATGGATATTTATATCGGCATCGGTAGGAATTATATTGCTGTTTGGCATGTGGGGTTCTTCATTTGATAAAGCGAACTTTATTTACTTTCAATTTTAGGGGGCATAGCCATGAAAAAAGTCATAAAAATATGGATGAGCTGTATCATAACCCTTGTCTTGACGGTTGGCATCATATATAAACTGGGTGAACTGGTCAGGCCGATTAATACGGATATTGCGTTAAATGCAATTAATACATTTCATGATATGCCGGAAGAAACCATAGAAGTGATAGGTTATGGCTCTAGCCATATGTGGCGCGGGATGGATCCGCTGGAGATGTATGAAAAGTATGGAATTGGCGCATATAATTATGGATGTAACTGGCAGAGAATCAATACGACGGAACTATTTTTAAAAGATTCCTTATTAACCCAGTCGCCGAAAGTGGTTCTGATAGAGACGTACTTGGTAAATAGTGTACTGCAGGATACAAATATAACTGGAGAAATATATTATACTAGAGGGATTTCTGAATTTGAGGGTAAGAAAGAATATTTAAAACAGTGTTTTGGGGATGATAAGGAGCGCTATTTATCATACTATATGCCGTTGTGTGCTTTCCATGATAATTGGGTGAACTTAGTGGCCGGCAATTTTTCGGAAAGTGCAGACAATACGGATTTTTACGCTACAATGGGTTTTTTCAGTAAAAGTGGAATTACTCCTGTGACAATAGGGGATCCATCAACATTTGTACAGAAAGAACTTAGTGATGCAGCGATTGAGGTGTTGGATGAGATGGTAGATATATGTAATCAAAATGATGCAAAAATTATTTTTTATACGGCGCCATATGCAGGAAACTATGAATATGGAGACGCAATGCAGAATTATGCCGCGAGTAATGGATGCGTTTATCTTAACTTATTTGAGTATATGGATGAACTGGAAATAAATTGTGAAACGGATTTTGACGATCCGACACACTTAAATGACAGTGGTTCTGCGAAAGTGGCCGATTTTCTTGGCAGTTACATTGTAAACCATTATGATGTCACGGATATTAGAACAATAAAAGAAAATATTTGGGAAAAAAATATGAAGAGGGGAAAAGAAAGGGAATAATTTCGTTCCGTGGTAAACGTCAAATTCTCCGCCCCTTGATAAACTAAGCGCCGCTTACTTGCGGCGCTTGCTGTAACAGTCAGCCGGGAGAGTTTCCGACCACGGCATGAACGGCTCCAGCATAGATTGTTCTATACTTCCATTCCCATCGATAAGCCGCGGCAATTCTGTCAGCAAATGTTTGATGTAATAATAAACATTCAGATTGTTCGCACGGGCAGTCTCAGTAAGGCTGTAAATGACGGCGCTCGCATGGGCACCGCGGACCGTATTGATCGTCACCCAGTTCTTCCTGCCGATCGTAAAATTCCTCAGCGCCCGCTCCGAGGCTGAATCGTCAATCGGAACCTCGCCGTCTGCCAGGAATACTTTGAGATATCCCTCCTGATTGATACTGTATGCAAGACCCTTTGCCGTTTCACTTTTCGGAAGGACCAGCCCCTGCCTGAAAATGTCTTTTATCCACGCGAAATATTCCTCCACCAGCGGTCTGATGGAAGACTGCCTCCCACTCAGGCGGGCTTCGGGAGATAAGTTTTTCAGGGTCCCCTCCAGATCGTAAACAGCCCCGATGCGCACCAGCGCTTTATATGCTACGGATGCTTTGACCGATTCCCCGTTCCCTTTGCCCATTGCCTTGATGGCATTGGCAAAGTGGCGCCTTGCATGTGCAAAACAGTTTGCATCCGTAATGCCTTCCTGTTCCCGGGCAAGCTTATGGTACTGCTCCAGGCCATCCGTCATCAGGATCCCTTTAAAATCCTTATAGTATTCCTTCGGGTGGTCGCTATGCCGCGTCTTCTGATACTCATACACAACGATCTTTGGACCGGGGCTCAGTTCGCCGGTGAGATGTACCCACATGTAACTTTTGCTGCCCGCCGGCCTGTCATCGCGGATCACCTCCAGCGGTGTCTCGTCACACTGGTTCACATGCGCTTCCAGCTGCCTCTTTTTCATCAGGTCATATACCGGCTGGAAGTACCGTTCTGCCGACCATACCGTCCAGTTGGACATGGTCTGCCTGGAAAGGTTCAACCCATTTGCCTGAAAACCACGGGCGATACGGTCCAGCGGGTTGCTGTTGGCGTACTTTGCATTGATGACCGCCGCTTCCAGCGAAGGGGTTGCTATGCTTCCACGGAACAGGGTTGCGGGATGGTCTCCGCGCAGGAATTCATCCTGATGCGGTCCATCTGTGCCGACATACACTTTGACCACATGCTTTTCAGCGATCCACCGGGCTGGTTCAAAGCGGAGCTGCCAGAAGATCTCATCCGGCATGCTCTTCCAGTTCCCCTCGCCGAACGCACGGGAAAGTTCTTCCCGTGGGACATCATGCTCCACTTCTTCCTGTGGGAAATCCTTCAGCTCCTCCACACGCTGTCCCTTCTTCTTTGGACTGCGGGGTTGTTTCACTGCGGCAGCCACCGTCTCATCAATGGTCGGTTCCGGACGGCTTTCATCACAGTTTTCTTCTGCTTCATTAAAAAAGGAGAGCTGTCCCTCAATCTCAGAAAGTTTTTCCGTGTGACGGCCAAAACGCTGCTGGTCTGCAAGGCGTATCTGCCCGATCAGATTTTCGTAATCGTGCTCCAGCTTATCAAGACGGTCCTGCATCTGACAGATGACATCATTCTTGGTCTCATGATCCATGGTATTCAGTTCATCCGGGGTAAATTTCCTGCACATACTGACCGCCTTTCCGATAGGCCAAGTATAGCACAAAATCCGGAAAATGGCGAATCCCGGCAGAAACCGTCACCGTCATTGTGCCACCATGCCAGACCCTTTCAGACGGTCCGCCGGGGCGTGGGGAAATACGGGATCTGCAAAATCCCATTTTTGTGCAATGGACAGCCTCCCGGGACATCACAGCGTATTCTGTCCGGCCCGCTTCCCTTATTGGCCCGCCCCCTGTACATGCAAAAAACAGAGAAAAATTTTCTCTGTTTTGCACAAATGTCAGCATATTTTTGACGGATCCACATCCTTGATCTTGAGATCCAACGGGTTTAAACCCAGCATGAGGTATCGGTATTGTTCTTCCGTCAGTTCCGCGGCTTGTTCTGTATTTCTCGGCCACGACATACGCCCGTCCTCAAACCGCTTATAGAGGAGCAGGAATCCTGTCCCCATCCACAAGAGCCCCTTGCATCGATCCGAACGTTTCCCACAGAACAGGAAGAGGGTTCCTTTCTCAAAAGGGTTCTGCTTATATTTGTCCCCGATGACCATTGCCAGGCCATCGATCCCCTTTCTGAGACCGACCGTGCCGCAGGCAAGCACTACACGGCGGATCCCCGCGGCATCTTCAAGCATGGGACACCTCCCTTAAGATCCGTGTAAGAACCGGGTCCGAAATATCATTCGTGATCTCTATCCTCACGGAAGAAGTCTGGATCACAGCAACGCCGGAAACGGTTTCCACTGTATCTTCCGCCACCGGCTTATAAGGGATCTCCACGAATGCAATATCCGCATTTTCCGGTACTGCCGGGACAGCAGCGCTTTCTTTTATCAGTCCATAAGCCTGTTTTCGGAATTTTCGCTGCCAATGATAGTAACTCTGTTCACATATGCCGTTTTCGTCCATCCAGCTTTTAGCGGACTGACCTGCGGGACGCTGTCCGCAGGCTTTGATAATGCCTTTCCAGTATTCGGCGCGTACTTCATGAGTGCACTGATCCATAATCATTAGCCTCCTTGAAAAAATCTATTGTTTTTTTCAAGTATGGACTAAAAATGGTTTTAGGAAAAGGCGGGGGATTTGACGTTTACCTTTTTTGCTTTCCATTCCCAGAAAATAGTCGTTTCGTGCCATCGGGTGAAAAACAGAAAATTTTCATGGTATAATTCAGTGGATGCCTTTACTTTAGCGGGAACGGCTTTCTGCCGAAGTAATAGGAAACAGCGGAAAGGGTGATATACGGATGTATGATGTGATAGTGGTCGGGGCGGGACCTGCGGGATGCACGGCTGCCAAGGCTTTAGCGGAAAAAGGCTATAAGGTTCTCTTGGTGGAAAAGTTCAAGATGCCAAGGTACAAGTCCTGTTCGGGCGTGCTGATAAAGAAATCAATGGAGCTTGTAAAGAAGTATTTCGGGGAGGCCGTACCGGAGTATGTCATGTGTACCCCGACAGATAACAGGGGCATGATCTTCACAAATGATGCGGGGAAGGAATACCGCTTCGAACAGGAGGGGCTTAATGTATGGCGCAGCCATTTTGATGGGTGGCTTGTGGAAAAAGCAAAGGAGAGCGGTGCAGCGGTCAGGGATGGCGTGGCGGCTCTTTCCTGCACGGAAAAGGACGGGTTTGTGGAAGTCAGCCTGCATGGGCAGAGGAATTTTACAGAGGGCGCAAGGTATGTCATTGACTGCGAGGGCGTTGTCGGGGCATTGAAGCGGAAGATTACCGGGGAGGTTCCCGGATACATAACCACCTTCCAGACCTTCAACGAGGGCAGCATAGATTTAGACCCGCATTACTTCTATGCGTACCTGCAGCCGGAGCTTTCGGAATATGACGCATGGTTCAACGTGAAGGATGACCTGCTGGTGCTTGGGGTGTCCGTGAAGGATATGGATAAAATCAGATATTATTATGGGCGATTCATTGCCTATATGGAGGAAAAGCATTACCTGCGGATTGACAGGCAGACGAAAGAGGAAAAGTGGCTGATGCCGTATATCCGTCCGGGATGCCGTGTGGACTATGGCGTGGGGCGCATCCTTTTTGCGGGGGAAGTCGCCGGGTTCTTAAACCCGATGGGAGAGGGCATATCTGCCGGGATGGAGAGCGGGTACTGTGCCGCCAGTGCAGTCATGAAACATTTCGACAACCCGGAAACAGTCCGGGAGGCATATCGGCAAAGTACAGAAAATCTGAAATCCTATATGCAGCGCCAGTGGAACTTTGTGGGTGGAATGGCTGGCACGTTCAGAGAGATGGAGTAATTGTAAGAAAAGGGACTGCTTTGGCAGTCCTTTTTTCGTTGTTTTGCTAATACATATGCCCAAATGAATCCAAATTTGTACCCTTTATGGGAAATTACATCAGATGCGTGTCGCTCCAGCTTTTCATATCTCTCAAAATAGGGATGAAACTTTTCCCCAGGCCAGTCAGGGAATACTCCACCTTCGGCGGCACTTCCTGATAGATATAGCGGGAGATGAAGCCGTCCTGTTCCAGTTCCCGGAGCTGCTTGGTAAGGGTGGACTGCGTGATGTCCCCAAGCCTCCGCCTCAGTTCCCCGAACCTCTGCACTTCATATTCCGCGATGTACCATAATATCGTTATCTTCCATTTCCCGCTTAAGATGTTCTGTACCCTGACCATAGCCGCGCATTGGGGCAGCGGCGCTTTCATGTTGCTCATAGGCGTTCCTCCTTCTAACGGCATTATACTATATCGGTCCCATCTGTTCAAGGTACTATGATTTTTGATACCGGTATCATTTTCCGCACTATAAACGAAAAAAGACAGTACTTTTCTTTTACGCGCCAGTTGCTATAATGTGATTCAGGAAGGAGGCGGACGGGATAAACACATCAGTGGATATAGCGGGCATCAGGTTAAAGAACCCGGTGATGCCTGCGTCCGGGACATTCGGCTCCGGGCAGGAATACAGCGGGTTCGTGGATTTGAACCGGCTAGGCGCGGTGGTCACGAAAGGCGTCTCATGCGTCCCGTGGGAGGGGAACCCGGCCCCAAGGATCACGGAGACGGCCAGCGGGATGATAAACGCGGTGGGGCTGCAGAATCCGGGGATAGACGTCTTTATAGAAAGGGCCTCCCTTTCCTCAGACAGTTTGACACGAAGGTCATTGTGAACATATGCGGCGGCACCGTGGCGGATTACCTGGAAGTGGTGGAACGGCTGTCCGGGCAGGAGATAGACATGCTGGAGGCAAACATCTCCTGCCCCAACGTGGAGCATGGCGGGATCGCTTTCGGGCAGGAGCCGGGGATGGTGGAGTACATCACGAAGGAGATAAAAAAGAAAGCGGCGCAGCCCGTTTCCATGAAGCTGACGCCGAATGTCACGGACATAACGGAGATCGCAAAGGCGGCGGAGGCCGGCGGCGCGGACGCGCTCTCGCTGATCAACACCATCACGGGTATGAGGATTGACGTGAAGAAAAGGGCGTTCTGCGTGGCAAATAAGACGGGCGGCCTGTCCGGGCCTGCCATAAAGCCGGTTGCGCTGCGGATGGTCTGGCAGACCTGCCGGGCGGTAAGCATTCCGGTCATCGGGATGGGAGGGATTCAGACGGCGGAGGATGCGCTGGAGTTCATCATGGCCGGTGCCGCTGCGGTGGCGGTGGGGACGGCGAATTTCAGGAACCCCTATGCCATGCCGGAGATCATCGGCGGGCTGGAAAAGTACATGGAGGAAAACGGTATCCGGGACTTAAAGGAGATCAGGGGTATCGTCAGTTAGATTTTTACAGACAGGAAGGAGAGATGGTTCATGCATTACACGGGAACGATATGGAGGCCGCCCTATGAGGCGGGGAGCGCACTGGTACAGGCGACGGCGGGCTGTACCCACCACAAGTGCAAGTTCTGCACGCTTTATGAGGACGTGCCGTTTAAGTTCCGTATGTCGCCTTTATCCGAGGTGGAGGCGGACTTAAAGGAGATCAGCCGCTACTACCGGAACGCAAAGAGGGTATTCTTCACCGGGGCGAACCCGTTCGTATTAAGTTTTGACAAGCTGAAAACGCTGGCGGAACTGGTACGGAAATATTACCCGAAAGTGCAGTCCATCGGCTGTTTCGCCCGCATCACGGACATCACGCCGAAGACCACGGAGCAGCTACGGGAGCTGCGGGGGCTTGGGTACAACAGCCTTACCATCGGCGTGGAGGCGGGAGACGAGGAATCCCTGTCCTTCATGCATAAAGGGTTCGGCACGAAGGAGATCATAGAAGAATGCAAAAGGCTGGATGAGGCAGGGATGGACTATAACTTCTTCTACCTTGCCGGGATATACGGCTCCGGGCATATGGAGGAAGGGGTAAAGAACACGGCGGAGGTGTTCAACCAGCTCCACCCGAAGGTCATTGTTTCCTCCATGCTGACGGTCTACCCGACCTCGGAACTGTACCAGGAAATCCGGGATGGGAACTGGACGGAGGAAACGGAGATAGAAAAGCTGTATGAACTGAGAACGCTGATCGGCAGCCTTGACATAGACACCTATTTTGCAACGATGGGCGCATCGAACTGCATCAACGTGGAGGGGCATCTGCCGAAGGACAGGGGACGGATGGTCAAGTGGCTGGATGAGGTCATCGGCGCTGTGGACGAAAAGGAACTGCGCAGGTACCGTGAGAACCTGCGGCACCTGTAAGGAGGGGAGCCATGATACAGGATATCTCCCCTTGCAGGCTGGATATGGCATACCGCGGTACAGCCCCGGCCCCGGATGACTGCTTTTTCTCCTTCCGGGGAGAGGATGTGCTTTTGCGGGATATGGGGGACGGGCGCAGGAACCTCCCGTCCTTCCGGGATTTGGGATATCCGGCAGGAAAAATGGAAAGCAGGGCGGTATTCCTGTTCCGGGCGGGCAGAGAACCCGTTTACCTGCTGGGGCAGGAGGTAAACGGATGCCGGGGGCTTGGGTATTTCCCCATCTGTGAATTAAAGGGCGTCCTGCCGGAATGGGCTTTCTTTGCCGGGGCCACGGCCCTGCACTTAAGCCGCTGGTATGAAGGGAACAGGTACTGCGGCAGGTGCGGCGGGAGGATGGAAAGGAAGCCAGGGCAGAGGGCGCTTGCCTGCCCGGAATGCGGGAACACGGTATATCCCGGCATCGCCCCGGTGGTAATGGTGGCGGTCACGGACGGGGACAGGCTGCTGATGACAAAGTATGCAGACCGCTCCCTCCCGCAGTGGGTACTCATATCCGGTTTCGTGGAGGCGGGGGAGACGCTGGAGGAAGCGGCGGAGAGGGAGGCCTATGAGGAGACAGGCATCCGTATCCGGGATTTGCAGTATTTTGGCAGCCAGCCGTGGGGGTTCTCCGGCTCCGTGATCGCAGGCTATACCGCAAGGCTGGACGGCCCTGATGGGATACGCCTTGACAGGAAGGAGCTGGCGGCGGCAGAGTGGCATCTGCGTTCCAGACTTCCGGATGAATTGACGGATATCAGTATTGCCCATGAGATGATTGAATCATTGAGACTTTAGAGGAAAGGCTGGATAAAGATACTGTACTAAGGATAAAGAGGAAGAGGGCTCACAGGCCCTTTTTCTATGTGCGGCGGTCTGCCGTTTCCGCAGGCAGGCCGGGCGGCCTGATTTGGAAAGCGGGGGAATCAGAGTTAATATGCTTACACGGCGGTTCGCGTTTGTGTCGCCCTTGCGTGGGATGAAGGCATTTTTTTTGAAATGTCCAGTCACTACCGCCAAGTGTCCAGATACAACACCCGTTCTTCCTTTTTGCTGGTATCTGCCGATAAAATAGGTGGACGGGAAATAATAGTCCTTATTGGCAATAAAACATTGATATGGGGTGAATCAGATTGAACATAGCGGTTTGCGATGATGAAGAAAATATCCGTTATTTGATAAAACGGCTGATAGAAAAGCAGGATGCATCCTGCCGGATTATGGAATTTTCGTCCGGGGAGGAACTGCTGCGGTTTTGGGAGCAGGAGGACAGGGAGCAGTTAGATATCCTGTTCCTTGATATTTCTATGGATGGAACTGACGGAATGGAAACGGCGGAACAGATCAGGGACTGGAAGGAAGAAAGGGAAGAAGTTTTATGGGGGAGCCTGCCCCTGCTGATATTTGTGACAGGTTACCCGGAGTATATGCCGAAGGCTTTTTCCGTCAATGCCTTCCAATATTTAGTGAAGCCTGTAGACGAAAAGGAATTTGAAGATGTGTTTGCGCGGGCAGTCAGGGAGTGCCGCTGCCTGAACAGGAAAAAGAACACTGAGCCAGGGGAAATACTGGTCAGGAGCGGGAACATCACAGGGAATGTCCCGGTTGATGATATTTACTATATTGAGAGCAGCAACAGGAAGATCATCGTATCCATGCGGGATGAGGAAATAGAATGCTATGGAAAGATAAGTGAGATGGAGGATGAACTGCGGGAAGGCTTTTTCCGGATTCACAAGGGGTATCTGGTCAATATGAAATATGTGGAAAGATACAGCCGGACGGAAGTGCAGATGAAGAACGGGAAACGCCTCCTGATCTCCAAGTACAAGTACCAGGATTTTATAAAGGCGTATCTGGAATTCATTGCGGAGGACGGCAGATGAGTCAGGAGGGTTATAGATTATTCATAAATATATGCGACTTATATCTTGTACTCCTGCAGGTCATGCTCTTTTTGGTGGTTTGGGACATTTTTTTCAGGCCGGAAAGGGGAAAAAAGGAAGCGTTGTCCGCAGGCATATTTGCAGCAGCCAATGTACTCCTGCGTTTATGCCCCGGTGTTCCGGGATGGGCGAGGTATGCGGTATCGGCTGCTGCTGTATTGGGGTACTGCCGTATCAGATATAAGGGCTGTCTGGAAAAGGCTGTTTTCACGCTGCTGCTGCTTTACAATTTCCACGGGATGAGTTTTCTGGTCTCAAACAGCCTTTACCAGTTTTTAATGGATGGCCTGATGGGGAGGCTGGACGTCCGGGATGCAGGGTATATGCTCCATATGTATAAGAGCCAGGTGATAGGCCAGGGCTGTAATTTTTTAATATACACGATCTCATTTGTTTCCATGGTCTGGATTCTGAAAAGGATTGTAAAAAGCCCTGTGTCCATGAGCTGGCAGGATGCCATTTTCCTTTCCGCCCTTAATGTCGTTGGCAGTATGCTGGTATGGATGATTATGGATATTTCGATGGTTCAGATTGATAAGGAGATATTTTTCCTTTTTGCCCAGAGGAAGGAGATGGTGTGGAAGATACCAATGATCGCGGTCCTTCTCAGCGCCGGGGAAATTTCGGCAGTCTGTATTTTCCAGAAGAACAAGGAACTGCAGGGCGAGAGGGAGAGGCATTTTGCGGAAGAACAGCAGATGAAGGCCATGAAAAGGAGGCTGGAGGAAGCGGAAAATTTCTATGGCAGCATCCGTAAAGTAAGGCATGAAATGAAAAGCCACATGGCAAATATCAAAGGCCTTGTCGCCGGGGAAAAATACGGAGAGGTGGAGAGGTACATTGACAAACTGGATGAGACCGTGCAGGAGCTGGATTATAAGTTCAGCACGGGAAATGCAGTGACGGATGTCATCATCAATGACAAATACCGGAGGGCGGCAAAATCCGGGACTGCATTCCGGGTGAAGTTTGAATACAGGGAGACGGATACCATCTCTGCCTTTGACATGGGGATCATCCTGAACAATCTTTTAGAGAATGCCATAGAAGCCTGTGAGAAACTGGAACAGGAGAAACGCCGCATCAGCCTTACGCTGAAAAGGAAGAACCATTTCCTGCTGGTGGAGGTGGAGAACAGTTTTGACGGGAAGCTGGAATGGCAGGACGGGGAGGCGGTACCGGCAACGGTGAAGCACAGCAGCCTGCCGGAGATACTGATGGAGCATGGCGTTGGCCTGAAAAATGTAAGGGACGTGGCGGAACGCTATCTGGGTTATATGGATATCAAGGCGGGGAGGGGTGTGTTCAAGGTCACGGTCATGCTGCAGCAGAAGGAAATATAATAATAATTTTATGAAAAAGGAAGGAGAATGTGACAATGGAAGTAGGTACAGTTTATGGCGGCTATTATGGGGCAAAAGGCTATGAGGGCGTGAGGAAGGAAGAAAAGCGGGCAGATGCCGGATTCGCGGGAAAGGTTGCGGAGAAAGGCGCTGTTTCCCCAAAGGACATGACGCTGGATGAGTACAAGGCATATTTTAACGAGAAGATGAACAGCCTGTATACCCATCCCTCACAGCGGAATATGAATGACGTAATTGACATAACGGACGCAGCATATAAGAGGATGCAGACAGACCCGGAATATGAGAAGAAGATTCTGGATGCGTTGGCACAAAATAAGGCTGTTAATTTCGGGGGAAATATTCCGGTGATTACATATATGCACATAGACGACACATGGGAAAAATGCTACGGCTATACGCAGGGCATGAAGGAGAATGTGGGTTATTCCGGGAGTTCTTCCGCAAAGAAGCCTGATGCCGGGCGGGAGAAAAAGGCAAGGCAGAAGGAACTGCTGGAAGAATATCTGGAAAAGCGGGCGCAGGCTAAGAGACAGCAGCAGGAGTTATTGGATGAAAAGGTTGCAAAGGCGGAGCAGGAGAGAAGCAGGCTGGCAAAGGCGTGGGCTGGTGAAAGGCAGATGGCGGCGGCATCCAATGCTTATGATGCAAATACGTCTGTTAAAAGCCAGAAAGAAACGTGAAGAAAAGGCCTATTTCGCAGTGGCGCATAATGCTTTGCCTCTGCGGACTGCAAGGGTGCAGGGGCGGCTCTGAGCGGGTGAGGGGACGCGGGATTAAAGATAATTTGAGGAATGGAGGATTAACAAATGTCTATTAGTGGAATAGGACTTAAATTTTATCAGAACAATGTAACAGCGACAAAAAGTACAAAGAGCATAAACGGAACAGAAGAAACAAGCAGTGTGCAGGAAGTAACAGAAGCGGAGGAAATGGCGGCATTCAAAAAAGAATTTTATGCCGAGCTTGAGAGGATACCAAAGAATAGCACGATTGTTAATTTAGCTATCAACATATCAGAGGAAGCCTTTGAAAATATGAAGGCTGATCCAGAATATAGGGCGAAAATAATGTCAGCGCTTCAGCGTGATCTGACTTCATCTTTTGCACCGTTAAAAGCTTCTTTGCTGCTTACTGTAGGAGCAACCGAGAAAGATTATAGAGGGGATTCGTGGTCTGGCCCCAATAATGATTCGGAGTTTTTTGCGCGTTCGCAGAATAGCTTTTATAAGAAAACAAGCGGACAGAAAGATAATCAGAAAGAACTTCTGGAAGAATCTCTGGAAAAGCGGGCGCAGGCGAAAAAACAGCAGCAGGAAATGTTGAATGAAAAAATCGCAAAGCAGGAGCAAGAGCGAAGCCGACTGGCAAGGGCATGGATTAGTGAGAGACAGATGGCGAAAGCGTTCAATGCTTATGATGCAAGTGTCATGACAGAAACCGTGGCGGGTGGCGATTCACTGTTTGATTAAATGAGACATTTGTCCAGAATTATTAGGGGCAGGGAGGAATATGTATGTCAATTAGTATTTTCGATTATCGTGTTTATTTACAGGATGATCTTAAACTTAATAGAGAGTATTTGAAATCTCAGGGAAGTCAAAATGAAGGCCAGAAAGTATTTGATAGAGATTCATTAGAGAGCTGGAATATTAAAAGAAGCCAGGGAAGAAAAAGGGCAATATGGTTATTCGGATGTTGTGAATGCCTGCGGGCTGAGTTATGCAAGGTTGTATTCTGAAATTGAACAGCGCCATGAAAATGAACAGTATTATAAGGCAGATGGGACGCCACTGACAAAGGAAGAAGAAATTGAATGGCTGGATATGCAATATGAGCAGGAAGTGGCATGGCAGAAATCCTGTGCCAGAATAGCAGCCCAGGGGCAGGTCATTCAGGGGAATATTCCTGAAATGCCAACAAAAGAGATTGAGGAATTGGAAGACAGCTTTTATCAGGCAAAGGATGCTTATATGAAGCTGCATCGAGAAAGCGGGCAGGTGGGGAAGCCGCTTGTTTTGCAAAATTATATGTTTGGCAATGGCCGGATGTATGAAATGATCAACCGATTAGGAAATTTACAGGAGAGGGTGAAATAATGCAGGTAAGTTCGTCCAATGGATTGCAGAACAGATATTTTTCGGGAACAGGCAGTATAGGCGGTATCCATCTGCCCGACTTCAATGACAAATATGTTTTCTCCAAAAAGAAAAGCGGCATCAGTGATGAGGAATACC
>OFEZ01000241.1_pt1 | contig 42117 bp, 36 predicted proteins | sample 1521241 | NCBI WGS metagenome assembly OFEZ01 (sample SAMEA3504099, study PRJEB24116) | mouse gut metagenome | biome: mouse gut; feature: mouse-associated habitat; material: faeces | place: Denmark | collected 2011
CTGTAGTTCACTCCTCTCAGCAAACACCATACATGAGCCAGCAAGGGCATTCAATCCAGAAGAAATGGCAAGGCTTGCCGGAATTGAATATACAGGAGATGATTTTGAACCGAATATCAAGGCAAGGGATCCCCGGACCGTTCCTGAGTTTGTAAAGCTCACCCAGGGGAAAATCACCCAGACCGCTGCCCTTGCGGCAATCCGCAGAGTGATTGACGGGGACGCCACAATCATTACCGCAGGGGGCTCCCTCCCAAGCTGTATGCAGAGAATGTGGACAACGGATAAGAGGGGAGGATACCATGCGGAATATGGTTATTCCTGTATGGGCTACGAGGTTGCGGCCACTCTGGGCGTTAAATTTGCAGAGCCGGACAACGAAGTGTACTGCGTAGTGGGTGATTCCAGCTTCCAGATGCTCCACAGCGAGGTTATGACCATCATGCAGGAACGCAAAAAAGTAAATATCCTTGTATTTGATAATTGTGGCTTTGGCTGTATCAATAACCTGGAAATGAACCATGGCATCGGAAGCCTTGCAACGGAGTTCCGTTACACAGATGGAAAGAAGCCCTGTGGGGAGCTGATCCCAGTTGACTATGCCAAGGTAGCGGAAGGTTATGGTCTGAAATCCTACACCTGCCGGACCATTGCCGAGCTGGAACGCCGCAACGGGGAGCAGGCCAGCCGTCTCCGCAACCTTCGCGAGCAGGAAGCCGCCTTGCGCCATGAGAAGGAACGGGCCGAAGAAGAGGCCCGCCGTCTGGTCTGCGCCTATGAAGCGCTGCGCCGGGAACGGGACCGGCAACCTCAGGCCGAACCGAGGCCGGGGCGCGCCCTTGAAGCGGAAAGGGATTCCCTGCGCGCCGCGCTGTCCTCAGCCCACCGCCGTCTGGAGGAGCAGGAACGCCTTGTTCGTGATCTCCTGCGCGAACGAGGGGCGTTTGGTCCGCGCGTCGTTTCCCCGGTCTGCGGGGAAGCCTGCTGCGGCCGGGCCTGCGACGACACCTGCCCCTCCTTTGATCTTTGTCAAAAACGTGTCCTCATTGTGGGCGGGGTGGAGCGCATGGAAACCCTCTACCGCAGCTTTATCGAGCGCGGCGGGGGCGAGCTTGACTACCACAACGGTTCTTTGCAAGGCGGCACGCGCCAGCTCGAAAAATGCCTTCGCCGGGCGGACATCATCCTCTGCCCGGTGAACTGCAATAGCCACGGCGCCTGCGTGAAGGTCAAAAACCTCGCCAAAAAACATCATAAAACCTTTTACATGCTCCCCAACGGAAGCCTCAGCACCATTTCCCGGCTTCTCGGCGGGCATGAAGGAGAAACGTCATGAGTGCCGATTTCCAGATGAAATTCCGTCATAACAACGACAACCTGCACGTGAAGATGCTTGGCGTCTTCGACGGCAATTCCGCCCACGAGCTGCTGAACCTCTTCCAGCATGAATACCGGGGCGCAGGTCGCGTGTTCGTGGACACCGTAGGGCTGCGGGAAGTTCTGCCTTTCGGCACACAGGTCTTTCAGGCGCGGCTGTGCCAGACCCCGGTCCCGGCGTCGCAGCTCTTTTTCAAGGGTGAAAAGGGTTTCAGCATCGCGCCCGAAGGAAGCAAGGTGCTGCTGGTGCCCGATCGCAAGAAGAAAAACGGCTGCTGCGGGTCGTGCGCCCATTGCACGTGCCACGGCCAGCACGGGCAGGAGCATTAGAAAATACCGGCTTTGCGGTCTGGCGGTTCCTCCTCTCCCGGCGAGAGGAGGAACCGTTTTGTTTTAAGGGGAAGCGCAGAGGCCAAGGGAAGGCAGGGGGAGGGCTTCTTTGTCGGGGAGAGGGAACAGCGGCTCTCCGCGAAACGGGAAGGATAGCAAAAACGCCCGCCGCTCCTACACTCCGTCCCCATACCGAGGAAGGAAGCCGACATCTCCCCCCGTGTCCGGAAGAGGGCCTGCCTCTTTGAACGTTCCACCGGGGCAGTGGCTTGATCTGGGCTCAAGTGCACCTCAGGGCCGGACTGGAAGCGGTCCTGAGGTGCCGCCGCAGGATTTTGTTGTCGACGCGCCGTTTCATGGAGGGATGAGGCCGTGTAACGGCTTTTTTACGGATCATGTCCGATTTATTTATGTAAACAAGAACTATTCCTGAGTTTTCTTTCCTATACTTTCATAATATACTGATAAAATAGATAAATAAGTAATAGTTGAAAAGTAGTATCATTTATATTGACAATAAATTTCAATAGTGGCAGGATTCGTTTCGCACTAAAGACGGACATCGTGAAAAAAAGTTTGCGCTGGGGGCGGAAGGCACAGCGCGTTACACGCAAGAAACGATCCCGGGGGGCTTCTCTGCTAGGGCGGAATAAGGCGGGTAGCGCACGATGTGGAGCCGTGGCTCAGGAGGTTTTATTGATGAAGAAATTCAAAATCAATAAGGAGAAAATCATGCACAAGATAGGACTGCGCCAGATGCGGCAAGGGCAGCGGGGCAGCATCGTCAGCGTAGAGGCCGAGGGGGAACTCGGTCGGCGTATCCGCGATATGGGGCTTATCCCCGGCACGTCCATTGAAGTCGTCGGGCGGGCCCCTCTGCGTGATCCGGTGGCCTTGCGTCTTTTCGGCGTTACGCTGGCCCTGCGCAACCGTGAGGCCGATCATATCATGGTGGAGGTGGACGCATGACGCAGGCCGCCGCTGATTTTACCCGTCGCCGTCAGGACGGCGGGGAAGCCAACCCCATTCATTTGCAGGAAGTCCGCATCGCGCTGGCCGGAAACCCCAACTGCGGCAAGACCACCGCGTTTAACGAATACACCGGCACCCATCAGCATGTGGGCAACTATCCCGGCGTGACCGTGGACAAGAAAGAGGGTTTCATCTCGCTTGACGGCGTAAACGTGCGCATGGTGGACCTGCCCGGCACCTATTCCCTCACCGCCTACTCGCAGGAAGAAATCGTCACCCGGGCCGTGCTCGCCCCGGCGCGGATCGAGGAGAAGCCGCTCGCGGTGATCGATGTGGTCGATACCTCCGCCCTTGAGCGCAATCTTTTCCTGACCGTCCAGATCAGAGAAATGGGCCTGCCCGTAGTGCTCGCCTGCAATATGATGGATGAGGCGCGCAAGGCGGGCATCCATGTGGATGTTAAAAAGCTCAGCGAGCAATTGGGCATTCCCGTGGTGCCCACGGTGGCGCGTTCCGGCGAAGGGCTCAAGGAAGCCCTGCGCGAGGCCATAGCGGTGGGGCGCATCGGATTGGAGCCGCTGAATATTTCCTACGGGCCGGACCTTGATCCCGTCCTGACGCGCATGGAACGGCTGATCACGGATAAGGGCCTTTTGACCGACCGCTATCCGGCGCGCTGGGTAGCCCTGAAAATACTGGAAAACGACACCGTCGTCCTGGAGGAAGTCGGACGGCTCATGCCTGATGTCTCCGCCGCATTGCTGGCCGAGCGTGAAGAGGTGGCCCGGCATGTGCAGGATACCTTGCGTACGTCTCCGGAGGCCGTCATCGCGGATTACCGTTACGGCTACATCCGCAGCGTCCTGCGCACCGGTGCCGTGCGGCGCGAATCCACCCGCGATCGTCTGGCCTTCACCGACAAGCTCGACAAGGTGCTCACCAACACCATTCTTGGCCCGATCATCATGCTCGGCGTGCTCTACGCCATGTTCCAGCTCACGTTTGTCCTCGGGGCCTATCCGCAGGGATGGGTGGAGGAGGGCTTCGGCTGGCTCGGCGATAGCGTGAGTGCGCTTTTGCCCAACGGCTTCGTCAAGTCGCTCATCGTCAGCGGCATCATCGACGGGCTCGGCGGCGTCATGAGTTTCGTTCCGCTCATCGTCATTATGTTTACGCTGGTCGCGCTGCTTGAGGATTTCGGCTACATGGCGCGCATGGCCTACATGCTGGACCGCGTCTTCCGTGCCTTCGGCCTGCATGGTGCTTCGGTCATGCCCTTCATCATCGCGGGCGGCATTGCCGGCGGCTGCGCCATCCCCGGCGTCATGGCCACGCGCACCCTGCGCAGCCCCAAGGAAAAGCTGGCGACCCTGCTGACGCTCCCCTACATGGCCTGCGGCGCGAAACTCCCGGTTTTCCTGCTGCTCGTAGGCGTTTTCTTCCCGGAAAATCCCGCCCGCACCATGTTTCTGCTGACGTTGGCGGGTTGGGCGGCGGCCCTGCTCATGGCCCGCATCCTGCGCTCGACCATCATCCGGGGCGAGTCCACCCCCTTTGTCATGGAACTGCCCCCCTACCGCACGCCCACTCTGCGCAGCGTGCTCACGCACTGCTGGGAACGCACGTGGATGTATCTCAAGAAGGCCGGGACCGTGCTCGTGGCCGTGTCCATCCTCATCTGGGCGAGCATGACCTTCCCGACGCTCGATCCGCAGCAGGCCGCCCCGCTGGAGGCGCAGATCGCCGCGCTTCAGGAAAAGGTCGATGCCCTGCCCGAAGAGGACGCCGCCCGTGCTCCGCTGGAGGACGAACTTGCCGCCGCGGAAGCCCGCCTGTCCGAGGAAGCCCTCCGGTATTCCTTTGCCGGACGCCTCGGCATGGCCATTGAACCCTTCACCCGGCCCGTGGGCTTTGACTGGCGCACCGACGTGGCTCTGCTCGGCGGTATCGCGGCCAAGGAAGCCATCGTGTCTACACTCGGCACGGCCTACTCGCTGGGCGAGCAGGACCCCGAGGAGGCTACCTCTCTGGCTGAGCGCCTTGAACAGGACCCCAACTGGAACAAGGCGGCCGCGCTGTCGCTGATGCTCTTCGTGCTCCTCTATTCCCCCTGCTTCGTGGCCCTCGTGGTCATCCGGCAGGAAGCCGGAAGCTGGGGCTGGGTCGCCTTCAGCATGATTTTCAACACGGCCTTCGCCTACGCCGTCTCTGCGGCGGCCTACAGGATCGGCATGGCGGTTTTCGCCTAGGCATGTTTTTTACCTTAAAATTGATAATGAAAATTTAAATCAAACAAGAAAACGATGTCGGTCTTTTCCCCGCAGGCCTATGAAGGAGGGAAGGGAGAGGGCAGAGGGCCGCGCGAAGAAGGGTTTCCTTTAGCGCGCAGGGGGCGCTTTCCCGGTTGGCTGGAACAGCTTGCTCGTGTATGGCTTTTCGGCCGTAAATGCCCCCGGGGTGCGTGCGGCCTCGGTTGAACCCACAACGAAATCGCCGGAGAATGGGATTTCAATTTCGAATGGAACGACATGTCCTCCGGGGCATCGCCAGGTCTCGTAGCCCGTCATCTCTCTCAGGCGTTGCGAGCGGCGGCCGCGCAGGGCGTCGAGCCTCACCGCTGTCCGCTTTTCTTCCCGCTGCGCCTCCGCGAAAGGAGATTCTCCCCGTCCGAGGGGCGCAGGAGCAGGAAGACAAAGGCCGCAAGCAGGGTGATGCCCCCGATGGTAATAAAGGTATAGTGGAAATGCTCCAGCAGCGAGCCTGAGGTGAAGGAGTTGTAGAAGCGCAGGACCACGGTACTGCTGGCGACGCCGAAGCTGATGGAAAGCTGCTGTGTGACGGAGAGGAGGCTGTTGCCCGTACTGGCGTTTTCCGGGGAAAGGTCGCCGAGGGTGATGCTGTTCATGGCGGTGAACTGGGTGGACATCGCCATCCCGAGCAGGAAGAGTTGCAGTATTTCCAGCCACAGGGAAGCGTCGGCGTCTGAAGGGCAAACTGGGCGATCATGAGGCCGATGCAGGCCGTCACCCCGGTCAGGGTGGCGCGGTAGCCGAAACGGTTGAGGACTTTCACCACAAAGGTTTTGGCCGCGATGGAACCGAGGGCGGTGGGGGCCATCATCGCCCCGGCCACCAGCGCCGGATAGCCGAGGCCCACTTGCAGCATGAGCGGCATGAGGAAGGGGACGCAGCCCGTTCCCAGACGCGAGAGCACGTTTCCGGCGATGCCCACAGAAAACGTGCGTGTACGGAAGACGCCCAGATCAATGAGCGGGGCCGCGTTGCGCCGGGCATGGCGGACATAGAGGACGAGGAGGGCGAGGCCCGCCGCGAGCAGCACGGGCGGAAGCAGCGCGGGTCCCACCCGATCCCCGAAGACCTCAAGCCCGCTCGAAAAGGTGACGAGGCTGAGCCCGAAGAGGAAGAACCCCGTAAAATCAAAGGGGCGGCGCGGGGCCGTGAAATCGGGCATGACCCGGTAGGCATAGAGGATGCCGATGACGCCGATGGGGATATTGATGAGGAAAATCCAGTGCCATGTGGCGTAGGTCACGAGCCATCCGCCGAGCAGGGGGCCAGCCACCGGGCCGACCAGACCGGGGATGCTGATGAAATTGAGGACGCTCACCAGTTCCGCGCGCGGGTAGGCCCGCAGTACGGCAAGGCGTGTCACGGGCATCATCATGGCCCCCCCGATGCCCTGCACCACGCGCGAGGCCACGAGCATGGGCAGGGAACCCGAGAGCGCGCACAGGAGCGAGCCCCCGCTGAACAGGCCGACCGCGACCACGAAGACGCGGCGCGTCCCGAAACGGTCGGCCATCCAGCCGCTGATGGGGATGAGCATGGCCACGGTGAGGGTGTAGCCCACCACGGCCAACTGCATGGCCAGCGGCGAACGGTCAAGGCTGCGGGCGATGTCCGGAAGCGCGGTGTTCAGGATTGTGGCGTCAAGGGCCTGCATGAAGAAGGCCGCCGCCGCGATGGCGGGCAGCCCGGCCATTTTTTTCAGGGAGAAACGCATTGTCGTGCCGCCTTTGCGGAAAGGGGCACGTCCGGCAGGCGGCCCCGTATCCGGGAAAGAAGGATCATTGCGGAAAAGGAGGCGGCCCCATCGGGGCAGCCCCGCAGTTGGGAAAGGGGATGGAGAAAAAACGTCTTCAGAAACCTGCCCGTCTTTGCGCCGAAGAGCAAGAGGTGAGATGCGCCGGGGGAAACATCCCGGAAGATCGGGCTGGTACGATGTCCGCGCGGAAGGGCCGGGGATGCCGGGCATGAAAAGGATTCGGCGGAAGCCCTGCCAGTGCATGAAAAGGATTCCAAGGAAGCCGGGCCGGTGTCGGAAAGCCTGCAGAGAAGAAAATGGACTGTGGGATGGGCGGAGGAAGCCCGGCTTTCAGGCAATGGCATGGACTTATCCGCCCCTTTTTTCCCACTGGCTGTCAGGGAAGGGATTCTTGGTGTCCACGGAGAGCGTACTCCGGCCTGTCCGGGGTGGCTGGGTCTTTCGAGGGCTTCATGGCGTCCACTCCGGGGTGGTCGGGCCTTTCGAGGGCTTCAGGGCGTCCACGGCGGGAGTGGCACTTTTCCTGTGTCTGTTTTTTTCATGGCGCTGCGCTCCATCCTGCGATTTGCCGGCGTTCATGGGCCCGTGGCGGGGCCTCCGATCTCGCCGTGTTTCGTCCTGCGATTCGCCAAAGGAGACGCGGCCCGGTTTGAGCGCGAACGTGGAGCGGGCCATTCTCCGGCTTGGGCGACGAAGCTCGGGCCCCTTCCGGGAGGCCCTTTCCCCCGGCAAAGGCTGCTGCGCGTCTGTTTTTCCGGGCTATTGAGCGGGGTGTAGACCGCCGTGTCCGAAAGCTATGGACCTGCAGGGGATTTTGAGGAATACTCGGCCTTCCTTTTGCGCCGCTTCCTTCGGGAAGGGCCGGCGGCCCTTCGGTTGGGCGCTTCCGCCGGTCGTGTCCGGGCGATCCGGACAGGTGGGCCTTGCACTCATAAAACCTGCGTTGCGCGGGACTGGAGAGGAGAGATGATCTCCACGGAGAAACACGGCATTCTGGGCGGAACGATGATCATTGCCGGAACGGCCATCGGTGCGGGGATGCTGGCCCTGCCCATGATTTCGGCGGGCATGTGGCTGTACTGGTCCCTGCTGCTTCTGGGGCTGACGTGGCTGCTTATGCTGCGGTCGAGTCAGGCCATTCTGGAGGTCAATCTCCACTATGAGCCGGGCAGCAGTTTCCACACGCTGGTGCGGGATACGCTCGGCCCGGCATGGAGCGCGGTCAACGGCTTTTCCGTGGCCTTTGTGCTCTATATCCTCGTCTACGCCTATGTCAGCGGGGGCGGTTCCACGGTCCAGCAGACTCTGATGGCCGTGGCGGGCGTTGATCCGGGCAGCCTCGTTTCCGGGCTCGGCTTCGCCCTTGTCCTCATCGCCTGCGTGTGGTGGAGCACCCGTTTCGTGGATCGGCTGTCCGTGATCCTCATGGCCGCAATGGTCCTCACCTTCGTGCTCTCCATGACCGGGATGCTTTCGCAGATACGCCTGTCCTTCCTGACCGCCGCCAGCGGCGCGGGCACGGACGGCGACAGGGCCATCTTCATATGGTGCGCGCTTTCCACCTACCTGACCTCCTTCTGCTTCCACGCTTCGGTGCCCAGTCTGGTCAAGTATTTCGGCAAGGAGCCCGTGCGCATCAACAAATGCCTCGTCTACGGGACGCTTATCGCCCTGACCTGCTATGTGGCGTGGATCGTGGCCGCCGACGGCATCATCTCCCGCGAGCAGTTCAAGGGCGTCATCGCGGCGGGCGGGAACGTCGGCGATCTCATCCGCGCCGCGGGATCGGGCATCGACAGCAGCTTTATCCTGCGTATGCTGGAAGCCTTCTCCTTCTTTGCGGTGGCGACCTCCTTCCTTGGCGCGGGCCTCGGGCTTTTCGACTATATGGCCGACCTGTGCGGCTTTGACGACACTCATTTCGGTCGGGCCAAGACTACCCTCGTAACCTTCCTTCCGCCCACTCTCGGGGCGCTGATCAAGCCGGACGGCTTTCTGGCCGCCATCGGCTGGGCCGGGCTCGCGGCGACCATCTGGTCGGTCATCGTCCCCGCGCTCATGGTCCGAGCCAGCCGCCGGAAGTTTGCCGATGCCGCCTACCGCACGCCCGGCGGATCGCTGACCGTCTCCGCGCTCCTTGTCTACGGCTGCGTGACGGCGGTCTGCCACGTGCTTTTCGTCTTTGAGGTTCTTCCCATGTACCGCTAGGTTTTTGTTTTCCGATATTACACCTAGATCGTTGATAGTTCCTTGGGGGCCGGGCCATCCGTGGTTCGGCCCTTTGCCGTTTTTGAAAGCGGGGCTCGACAAGCCGCAAGCTTGCCCCATACTTCAAGGGCCTTTGAAAGCCGAGCAAGGGGTGCGTCCCCAACAAGGTGGGATTCTCATACCTTTCCGGCGAAAGGAGGGATAGGCTGTGCGAGCTTTCCGCGCGGCCCTTGAAGGGAGCCCGCGTTTTCCGCTTGCCTTGCGGGGGGAAATGGGCTAGTTTTTCGCTGTCAATAATTATTACTTTTAAGAGGGCGCTCCGGTTTTGACCGCGCCGCCCTTCAGATGAGGAGAGACGATGAGCGACGTTTTGTTGTGGCTGCACCCCTTGATGCAGGTTTGTGCCGCGGTGTTGGGCGTATGGGCGATGTGGCAGGGCATGAAGCGTGCGGCGATGCTGTACGGCAAGAAAAAAATGCTCTTTCCGTGGAAACAGCACGTCCGCCTCGGCACTCTGGCCCTCGTGCTGTGGATTCTGGGCGGGCTCGGCTTTTACGTAACGCTGGACCTTTTCGGCAGCACGCACATCACCGGCCTGCACGCCGAACTTGCATGGCCCATCATCGGCCTGGCCTTCCTCGGCCTGATCACGGGCTATATCCTGAACCGCTACAAGAAAAAGCGGACGGTTCTTCCTCTTGTGCATGGGGTGCTGAACGTCGTTTTGATCATCCTCGTGGCTATCGAGTGCTACACCGGCATCGGCGTCTGGGAGAATTTCTCCTGACGGAAGCCTGCCATACGTGGTGAAAAGGCCTGCGTTCCCTCGAGGACGCGGGCCTTTTTCACTGGAATTCCGCAGCAAGGGCAGGCTGTGCCGAGGGAAAGGCCGGACATCCCCCGTCCTAGGGACCGCAGCCCCTCTCCGGCGGGCGCGGCTGATCAGCGCCGCCTTTTGCGCCAGCCGTCAAAGCGTTCCTGAAAGATTTTGGAATCCTGCCGCGTGCGGGTGGAAACCATCCACAGAAAGACGCAGATCAGAAGGACGAGCAGGGCCAACAGCCCGCCGATGAGGTACAGAGAGCCGGTAAACAGGGTAACGAACGTTTCCATCGTGGTCCTCCATGACCCGTTATAGCAAAGAAAAGGCGGGGTTCAAAGCAAAAAAGGCAGGCTTGCCCGCGATGGGCCCACCGCCGCTTCCGCGCCCGTCTGGGCGGCTGCTTCGGGAGGGCCATGCTTGACTTTCCCTTGTTCCGCTATAGTGTGGAGATGGGTGGGGAAGACAACGTCTAGCACTTTTTCTGGAGGCATCATGGAAGTGAAGAAGATTCTCTGCGCGGTGGATTTGGAGGACACGATTACCCCTTCCGTCGATTACGCCAAGATGATGGCCGACCTCTCCGGCGCTTCCGTCGTAGTGGCCTACGTCATTCCGGCCCATACGCCGTATGAGGACGTGTATCTTTCCATCAATCATCATCCCAACGAAGTGGATCAGCCCAACGAGACGGTTCAGAAGTCCATGAATGCCTTCCTTGTGGAAAAGTTCGCCGGTATGGACGTGACGGGCGTGATCCTCGTGGGACGCCCTTCCGAGGAACTGGTGAAGCTGGCCGAGGAAAAGGGCGCCGATCTTATTGTGATGGGCACGCATGGCCGCGCCGGTTTTGATCGCCTGCTCTTCGGTTCGGTCGCCCATGAGGTGGTGCGGGCCGCGCCCTGCCCGGTTATGACCATTCGCCCGGAAAAGCCGAAGGACGCCGCGCAATAAGCGGATTTTTTTTCCATCACGGAAAGGCGCTTTCCCCGTGCGGGGGGAAGCGCCTTACGTGTTTTTGCGGGGTGGCCGTTCTTCCTTGCCGGGCGCGGAGGCGATCATCCCGGCGATTTTGCGCCCTTTGCGGTTGCTCGCGAACTGGCTGACGATGGTGGCCATGATGACGATGGAATACATGTAGGCCGTGAGCGCGATGAGCACGGTGGCGTTTTTGGCCACCCATGAGCGCGGCGCGATGTCGCCGTAGCCGATGGTCAGGATGGTCACGTAACTGAAGTAGAACAGATCGAGCAGGCCACCTTGCCCTTCCGTGATGCCCGAAAAGGAATGGGGCACGAACATTTCCACCCCCACGAAAACGAAAAAGCCGCAATAGCCGATGAGGATGAGCCCGCACAGGGCCGCCAGCACGATTTCCGTATCCACCATCTTGGCCCCGTGTATCTGCCGGAAGACTTCAAGCATCACCCAGCCGAAAAAGACCACGTAGCCGAACGCGAGGGCTTCGCGCAGGTTGAGCGGCGTGAGGCGGTCCAGAAGACGGCCCGCCAGCAGCAGGACGGCCACCGTCGCGATGAGGGTAAGCATGTATTTCCGACGGGCCCCGAAAAGATTGATCCCGGCCAGAAACTGAAAGGGAAGATACGCCGATTGCGGCACGCCGTCGTAAATATCCTCCGGGAAAAAGATATTGATGACGAAGACGCAGAGCAGGGAGGCAAACAGCGTTTCAAAGCGGTGGGCGTAAAGGCGCGGAAAGACAGGGCTGTGGGGGCGTGGCATGGGGCGATCCTCTGGGGAGGTCAGGCGTTGAGGGTAGGGCGGCCCTTCTTGAAGCGGAAGGGTGGGCGGAGGGAAAGTCCGTTTTTCGTGTCTTTTTTTCTGAATACTATATATAACATATTATTTTACATTGCTTTTTAGTGAAGCTGAGGCCGGCAAGCGGCTTGCTTTTATTGAAGATACGTGAAGACGCCTTTTTTTTAAACGCCTTATTGACTCTTTTTGAATGAGGTGTTAAAATTTAAACTTATATATGGCTAAAATAGCGCGATTTTGTATCCCCCCAGCGTCGCGCCCTTTTGGGAAAGTTTCGGGGATAGCTTATCGCACTCCAGCCTGGTCGGATGACCGGGCAGGGGTGCGTTCATTGTGTCTGGTTGAGATGCCGAAGGGATGCACCGCGCAGGGAACCGGAGAGGGGAGCTGGCGGTTGGGGTGAACGGCGAGAGGCCGCAAGAAGACAGAGGGTAAAGATGGATATGGCATTTTGGGAAGGTTCCCACAGAAAATATACCCTCTGGGCGAGCGTTATTGTGGGGTGCCTCGTAGGGTTCCTTTTTTCGGGTATCTCCATTTACAGTTCCTACAATCAGCACGAGAACATGGCCTTTCTGGTCCGCCATCCGGTCAAGGTCTCGGAGGCGCTCTATACCTTTAGCCGCAATATGGCGAAGACGGAAATATACACGGATCGTCTTCGCTATTATAATGAAGAACCCGATGTTCAGCGGGTCAAAAAATTGATTGATGAGATCGTTCCCCAGTCGGAAGCCGCCTTGCAGTACATGCTGAGCAATTATCTGGGGCCCCGTGAACAGACGGAACGGGTCCAGACCCTCTTTGGCGAGATTCAGCAGCAGCGGGCGGAACTTTATAAAGTGGCGGGCCCGATGGACAACGCCTCCGTTTCGTCCTTCATCGACCATCGCCTTGCGCCCCTGTACGTCGAACTCAATGATATTCTGAATAACCAGATACGGACATTCATCGATCAGACGCCTCAGCGCCTGCTCGGTGAATCCACAAGGCTCCTGAAGTACAACATGATTCTTTCCATTCTTGTTGCCCTTCTTCTGCCTGTTGTCGTAGTCGCCGTAGTCGTGGTGATAGTGCGTTCCGAACAGAAACTGATGCAGCGGCGGATGGAGGAACAGACGTTCCGTAATTCCCTTTTCGAGATCATCTCGGAACACGCGGGCAACGTGTTCATGCTGTACAACCTGCAAAAGGGGATGGAATACGTCTCCGCCAACGTCTCGGCGCTTCTTGGTCTTGACGCCTCAAAGGTTGAAAAGGAGCCGCGCATCCTCTTTACGCAGTGTGCTTCGGATTCGGCCGAGGTTTTCGAGCGCTTCCTCTCCAGCGAGGTGCTCCAGACTCCCGCCGAAAAGGAATGCCGCTTCATCAACGCCGTGACGCGGGAAGAAATCTGGATGCAGGTCGGCATCTACCCCGTGCGGGAGCGCGGCGTGGTGACGCGCTATGTCATTTCGCTCTCGGACATGACGGAGATGAGCAAAACGCAGCAGGTCTTGCGCGACGCTCTGCTCAACGCGCAGGGTGCCAACCGGGCCAAAAGTGAATTTCTCTCGCGCATGAGCCACGAAATCCGCACGCCCATGAACGCCATCATCGGCATGACCACCATTGCGGCCACGGCTTTCGACGACCGCAGGCGGCTGGAAGACTGTCTGGGAAAAATCGCGGTTTCTTCGCGCCATCTGCTCATGCTGATCAACGACGTGCTGGACATGTCCAAGATCGAAAGCGGCAAATTCCTCATCTCGAACGAGCCTTTTGAACTTTCCGACCTGCTGCGCAACCTGACCTCCATCGTCTATTCGCAGGCGAGGAGCAAGGGCCTGCATTTCGACATGTCGGCCGAAGTCGAGCACGAGAGCCTCCGCGGAGATATGCTCCGCGTCAATCAGGTGCTGCTCAACATCCTCTCCAACGCGGTCAAATTCACTTCTCCGGGGGGCTCGATCTCCCTCACGATCAAGGAAATCCCCCTCCGTGTCGACAATCGGGTCAAGATGCGCTTCACCGTGACCGATACGGGGAAAGGCATGTCGCCTGAATTCTTGGAGAAACTCTTTACGCCCTTTGAGCAGGAAGGAAAGGCGTCCAAGAGCGGGACCGGGCTTGGCATGGCTATTGCCTCCAATCTGGTTACACTCATGAACGGCACCATCCGCGTAGCCAGCACGCCCGGGGAGGGAAGCACGTTTGAAGTGGACCTTCCCTTCGAGACGGAAGAGCCCTGCGGCAACCGCCACACGGGGACGCTCGACGAACTGAGGGTTCTGGTGGCGGATCACGATCCGGGCTCCTGCGAATACGCGACCCTGATCCTCAAACGCCTCGGGGTGATGGCGGAATGGGTGCTCTCCGGCTCGGCGGCGGTGGACCGGGTACTCAGCGCGTGGAGGCGGGAAGACTCCTACGATGTGGTGTTCATGGATTGGAAAATGCCCGATGTGGACGGCATCGAGGCCACGCGCCGCATCCGCAAGCACGTGGGGCCGGATACGGTCATTATCATCATTTCCGCCTACGACTGGTCGGAAATCGAGCACGAGGCGCGCGAGGCCGGAGCCAACGCCTTCATTTCCAAGCCCATGCTCCAGTCATCCATCTACAATACCCTGCTTTCCGTCACGGGTACGGCCGAGCCGTCCAAACAGGACGCCGGAACCCCGGATTTCAGCGGCAGGCGATTCCTGCTGGCCGAAGACAACGAGCTGAACCGTGAAGTGGCCGTGGAACTGCTCAAGATGGCGGGCATGAGCGTTGATACGGTTGAGGACGGCGGCGAAGCCGTCAAAGCCTTTGCCGCGTCGGAACCCGGGACCTATGACGGCATCCTCATGGATGTGCAGATGCCGACGATGGACGGCTATGAGGCTACGCGCCGTATCCGCCGCATGGAACGGCCCGACGCCATGACCGCCAACGCCTTTGCCGAGGATGTGGCCGCGGCGCTTGAGTCGGGCATGAACGGGCATATTGGAAAGCCCATCGATATTGAAGTGCTGTTCAAGACCCTCAGCGATGTGCTGGAAGGGCGGCCCCGCCCGTCCGGGGAGCGCCCTTCATCCCGGTGAGGCCGGAGAGCGGGCCTGTGCCCCGCCCGGAAAGATGGCGAGCGGTCCCCTTCAAGCCCGCTGCCGTGCCTTCCTGTGAGGCGGGACGTGGGCTTTCCCGGCGCTGGAGAGTGGCAGGCGGTTGACACCGTGCCCCCGAGCGACCACAATCGATACTCCTGTGCCCGGTGCGTACCGGACAGGGAAGGAGCGGCGGCGATGATGACTCTTGAAGATATCCGCGGGCATTTCCGGCGGCACGATCCCTTTTCCGGCCATCTGGGGATTGACATCCTCGAGGTCGGGGAGGGCTACGCCGTGGCTGAAATGCCGCTGGACGCCCGCCACCGCAACGGCATGGGCAACGCGCACGGGGGAGCCGTCTTCGCGCTGGTGGATATGGTTTTCGCGGCCTTGTCCAATGCCGACGGTCTCTATTGCGTCAATGCGCAGACTTCCATCGCCTACCTGAATCCGGGACGGATCGGCCCTTTGCGCGGGGAGGCCCGGCAACTCCGGGCGGGCAGGCGCCTGTCGACCTACGAGGTCCGGGTGACGGACGCCGACGGCACGCTTGTGGCCGCGGCCACGGTCACGGGTTGCGAAATGGGCGTACCCTTACCCTGAGGGGGCCGCCGGAAGGGAGAAAAAGAATGGTTATCGCGGGAATATGGTTTGTCGTAGGCGTGGTCCTTTTCGTTGTGGAGCTGGTTTCGCCGCTTTTCGTCATGTTCTTTTTCGGCCTTGGCGCCTGGGCTGCGGGCGTGGCCGCCCTGTTCACCGATGAACTCGGGGTGCAGGTGCTGGTCTTCGGCGTGGCTTCCATTCTTTTTCTGCTGGCCCTGCGCCGCACGCTGGTGCGGACTTTCCGGGGCCGGGCCAAGCTTTCCTCCGATGCGGCGTCCGAAGGGCTGCCGAGCCTGAATGCCGGAAAGAGCGCGACGGTGACTCGTCCCATCGTCCGCGGGGCGGTGGGGGAAATTTCCGTGGGCGGCAGCTACTGGCGCGCCGTATCGTCCGTGGACCTGCCGCAGGGGGCGCAGGTGCGCGTGATTGGGCATGTCCCCGACGACGAGCTTACGTTGGAAGTGGCGCCCTGCGGGGAAGGTTCCTGCGGGCCGCAAGAGGAAACAACGCTATCTGGAGGGAATGATCGTGTTTGATCTGTCTGGTTTTATGGGGTCTTCGCTGATTGTACTGGTGGTTTTGGCCCTCTTCGTCATCATCGTCCTCTTCAAGACGGCGTTGGTGGTTCCCAATCAGGAGGCTGTGGTCGTGGAGCGTCTGGGCAAGTTCCACGCCGTGATGTACGCGGGATTTCATATCTTGATCCCCTTCATCGACGCCGTGTCCTATCGGCGTTCCCTGAAGGAGGACGTGCTCGACGTGCCCAAGCAGACCTGCATCACCAAGGACAACGTGAGCGTGGATATCGACGGCGTGCTCTACCTGCAGGTCATCAATCCCGAAAAGTCGGCCTACGGCATCAGCGACTACATGTTCGGGGCCGTACAGCTTGCTCAGACGGCCCTGCGTTCGGCCATCGGCAAGCTGGAGCTTGACCGCACCTTTGAAGAGCGCAACACCATCAATCAGGAAGTTATCTCCGCGCTTGATGCCGCCACTGCGCCGTGGGGCATCAAGGTCCTGCGCTATGAAATCCGCGACATCACCCCGCCTTCCGGGGTCATGCAGGCGATGGAGAAGCAGATGCGCGCCGAGCGTGAGAAGCGCGCTCTCATCGCGCAGTCCGAAGGCGAGATGCAGGCCCGCATCAATATGGCGGAAGGCGCGAAGGCGGCGGCCATTGCCGAGTCCGAGGGCAAGTTGCAGGCCATGAAGAATCAGGCGGAAGGCGACGCCGTGCTCATCCGCGCCGTGGCGCAGGCGACTGCGGACGGCCTCCGGCTGGTGGGCGATGAGATGCGGCAGGAGGGTGGCCGGGAGGCGGCCAACCTGCGCATTGCGGAGAACTACATCGAGCAGTTCGGCCAACTGGCCAAGACCAACAACACCATGATCCTGCCCACCGATCTCGCCAATCTTTCCGGGCTGGTCGCATCCCTGACTTCCGTCATCAAGCCTGCCCGCCCTGCCGACTGAGGCGTGGTGGCCCAGAAAGGCGGCTTCGGCCGCCTTTTTTCATGCCCTCCGAAGAGTACGCGCGAGGAGAGGAGGGGTAGCCTGTACGTTCCACGTTTTTCCCTGTCCTCGCGGTATTCCGTAGGAAGGGAGCGGCTCTGCGGTATCCTGCCGCCTTACGCTCGCACTTTCGGTATTGGGGCGGCCGGATACGTGGGCAGGGGGCCGAACATCACGGCGGTATTGTATGCGGGTCTTTCCCACGCGAGGATGCCCGTGCCCGCCTGTGGCCTGAGGGTGGTCAACGTCCCGGTTCTGGCGGACATGTCCGGTCTGACTTCCATCTTCAATCAGATTGCCTTCAATTGAGGCCATGCCCTCGGTGCGTGGATCGATAGTGTCCTCATTGCCCCCATGTCGCCTTGTATGACCTTCCCTTGCCGGAACTTTGGTCAGGGGCATCGCGTTAACCGTCCTCTTCGCCGTGCCCAGCAGCCTGCACAATGGAACCACTCTGTCGTTTGAAAGTGTTACGTATTGATAATAAAAGATATTTTTTGATGCGCTTGCTAGTGTTCCTCCATAAAGCACTTGGAGGCCTGACATGCACAAAAATTGGAGAGAACAATCCATTGGCGAAATTGTGGCCACGTTCCCCTTGTCCTCGGAAGTCTTCCGCTCCGCCGGAATTGATTTCTGCTGCGGCGGAGGGCGGTTGCTCGGAGACGTGATTGAGGAGCAGGGCATTGTCGAGACGAATCTTTATCGGGCGCTGGACAATCTGGCCGAACACTCCGAGTCCGAGGAAGCCGCCGCTTTTCCGGAGATGAGCCCCGAGGAACTGGTGGAACATATTCTCATCAGGCATCATGCCTATCTCTGGGAAGCGCTGCCCGATATCCACGCTCGCCTCATTACGGTCCTGCGGGCGCACGGTGAACGCCATCCCGAACTCTACGACGTCTATAAGCTCCTGAGTGAGCTGACCAAGGAAATGGAACCTCATCTTATCCGCGAGGAAAGCGAACTGTTCCCCTCTGTCCTGAATCAGGAAGCCAATGCGACGCAGCAGCGGCAAACCTTGGTGCGGATTCTCGAAGAGGAACACGAATCGACCCGGGACATCCTGCACCAGTTGCGTCACGCCACCAATGACTACAGCCTCCCCAGCGACGGCTGCGATAATTTTGCGGAACTCTACAAGCAGCTTGAAGCCTTGGAAAAAGACACGGAAGAACATTACCATCTCGAAGATGATTTGCTCTTCAAGAAGATCACGGCGCCCGAATAATCTGCGAAAAATCAGCCCTTTCAGGCCCAAAAGAGGGAGTTACCCCTTCATGTAAACGCCCGCTCGCGAGCGGTTTTCTGCAGGGAGGCGGCTCCTCCACAAGAAATCCGTCCGGTCTGCTTTTTTCTCTTGCCAGCATGGGGGCTTTGCTGTATACATCTCTCCCATGCCGAAGTGGTGGAATTGGTAGACACGCTAGGTTCAGGGTCTAGTCGGGGTTCCTCGGTGGGAGTTCGAGTCTCCCCTTCGGCACCAACCAAGAATCCAATCAAGTCCCGCAAGGTTCAAAAAGCCTTGCGGGACTTGGACTTTTTGGCGCTGGTATGTCCAGCGAGGTGTCGTGGGAAACGGGGAGAACCAACAAAAATGACGGTATTTGCAGCGGTATGAGCCCACATGGAGGAAACGAGGCCCGAAAAATACCGTCACCCTGCAACCCCTTGCCAGCAAAGGATTTTAGCCATGCCACTGACCGACACCATGCTCAGGAATTTGAAGTCCGACGGTACTCCTGCAAAACTGGCCGACTCTGAAGGCTTGTACCTCTACCTCTCCGCTTCTGGCGGAAAATTATGGCGCATGGATTACCGCTATGCCGGAAAAAGAAAAACGCTCAGTTTTGGCGCATATCCCGCCGTATCGCTGAAAGACGCGCGCCGCAAGCGCGACAGGGCCAAGGAACTGCTTGCCAACGACATTGACCCCGGCGCTCAGAAAAAGGCAGCCAAAGAGGAAGCCGAAGCGGCGGCGCGTGAACAGGCGCTGACCTTCGCCGTTGTCGCCCAGGAATGGTTCGCCACCAAGCAGGATTCCTACGCGGCAGCCAATATCAAGAAAAAACAGTGGCTCATTTCCCTGCTCAATGAGCGGATTGGCGAAAAGCCCATCAGCAAGCTTGTGCCAACCGACATTCTGGGCGCAATCAGGCCGGTTGAGGCCGCAGGACATTCGGTCACAGCGCACAAGCTGGCCGAAACCGCCGGACAGATCTGCCGTTTTGCCCGTACTTGCGGCTATATCGTTTTCAATCCGGCTGACGGCCTCAAGGAAGTCCTCAAGCCAATCCAGACAAAGCATTACGCCACCATCACCGATCCCGCCGCTGTCGGTCATCTGCTGCGCTGTATAGACGAATACCAGGGAGGAGCCGTTGTCGGCTACGCCCTCAAGATACTGCCCTATCTGGCGCTCCGAAGCGCCGAGCTTCGCGGCGGCAGGTGGTCCGAGATTGATCTGGACAAGGCGCTCTGGATTGTGCCTGCCGCCAGAAGAGAAAATGCCAAGGATGGCGGCGGCATGAAAATGCGCATCGCCCATGCTGTACCATTGCCCACTCAGGCGGTCAGGCTGTTCCGCGAACTGCATCTGCTCACAGGTACGGGCGAACTGTGCTTTCCGGGACGGCATTCAGCCTCGCAATGTATTTCCGATATGGCGCTTTTGAACGGTATCCGCCGCATGGGTTTCAGCAAGGAGGAAATGACCATCCACGGTTTCCGCGCCATGTTCTCCACCATCCTGAATGAAAAGAAACTGGAATGGGGCTTTGACGGCGACATCATTGAGGCCCAGCTTGCCCACAAAGAGCAGAATACCGTTCGGGATGCTTACAACCATGCGTCATATCTGGATAAACGACGTGAATTGCTTCAGAGGTGGGCCGATTATCTCGACGAATTGCGAAATCAGGATGCATCCAATTCACTGAAATAATTCAGTAAGCAAAATTTCAAATTTATGGCAGGGCGTTGCGGCAGATCGGCTGTGACGCCTTGCCGTTTTTATCTGTGTCCAAAAATTGCTTGCCACAAATTTTTTCTGAAAATTCCCTCTTTTTCATGCACCCATATCGAACTGCATTGGACTGCATCGAACCGCATCGCACGGTATCGTACCGTATCAACAATGTGGATTAATTGAATAAATGTGCTATAGCACTCCGTAAAGACCATTACGATACGGAGGTAATGCTATGGCAACTCAAATACCCGCTACAGGCTTTCTCAGACTTCCCCAGATTCTGAAACTGTTCCCCATCAGCAAGAGCGCATGGTGGAAAGGCTGCGCAATCGGGCGTTATCCCAAGCCCTTGAAACTCGGCCCGCGCACAACCGTCTGGTGCGCCGAGGACATCAAGGCGTTCATTGAAAACGCCGGTAAGAAAGGGGAAGGCCATGACTGATCTTCTCCATACTTTCCATGATGTGCTTGGCCAGCATGGCCTTGTCCCTGAAGAACTCCTTGCTGACGGCAATCTTCATCGTTGCCCCACAGAAGGCAAGCCTCATAAGCGGAATGGCGCGTATATCGCCCATCTGGACAAACCGGCCACCCTCTGGTGGTGCAACTGGGAAACCGACGACCAGGGCACATTCTGCGCCGAAGAAAAGCGGACGCTTTCATTTGCGGAAATGTCCGCATGGCGGGAACGCCAGCACTCCATCCGACGACAGCGGGAAGAAGAATGTACCAGACGCCATGCGGAAGCGGCCCAACAGGCCAGACAGGAATGGAATGCGGCAAGAGTGTGCGACGCCAGCCATCCCTACTTGCGGCGCAAGGGCATTCCAGCTTTGGAAGGCATACGGCAATCGCGGGACGGTGCGCTGCTTATCCCGGTTCTGGATACCGCAAACAATCTGCAAAGCCTGCAACGCATCTACCCTGATGGAACCAAGCGCTTCCTCGTTGGCGGCAAGGTCTCAGGCGGCAGGTTCGTCATTCAGGGGCAGCCGGAAAAGCCCATTGCCATCTGCGAAGGCTTTGCCACTGGCGCAAGCATCCATCTTGCCACCGGCTGGACGGTCTATGTGGCGTTCTCCGCAAATAATCTTGCAACAGTTGCCAAGAGCGCAAAAGAACGGTTTCCAGACAGCTCAATCATTATTTGCGGCGACAATGACGAAACCGGACGCAAGAAAGGTGAGGAGGCTGCCAGACTCGCAAACGCTCAACTTGAGCTTCCCAACTTTACCAGTGGCAATGGTACTGATTTCAATGACCTTCACCAGATTGAAGGCATTGAAGCCGTCCGCTCCCAACTTGAATCGACCCTGACCAAACAGCATGGTCTTATCGCTCTGGATATGAGCGAGTTCCTGTCCATGCAGATACCTGACCGGGGTTATCTTCTCTCACCCATTTTGCCGGTTCAGGGGATAGGCATCCTTTATGCCCCGCGAGGTGTGGGCAAGACCTTTGCCGCCCTGAGTGTGGCTGTCGCTGTCGCCTCCGGCGGCGCGGTGTTCAACTGGCGCGCCCCCATGCCTAAAAAGACACTTTATGTGGACGGAGAAATGCCCGCCACGTCCATGCAGAGCCGATTGTCCTCACTTGTGGGTGGCATGGCCACCCCGCCGCACGCACTGAAAAATTTTTCACTCATAACGCCGGACTTGCAGCCGTGCGCCATGCCGGATTTGTCCACGCCCAACGGGCAGGCCATGATTGAGCCGCTCCTGAAAGGCGTGGACATGGTTGTGCTGGACAACATCGCCACACTTTGCCGCACGGGCAAGGAAAACGAATCGCAGTCCTGGCAGGCCATGCAGGCGTGGCTTCTGGATCTGCGCCGCAGGGGAATCACGGTTCTCCTGATTCACCATGCCGGGAAATCCGGCGACCAGCGTGGGACCAGCGCCAAGGAAGACATTATGGATACGGTCATCAGCCTCCGCAGGCCGAAAGAATACGCAATGGCCGAAGGTGCGAGGTTTGAGGTTCATCTGACCAAGGCCAGAGGCATCCTCGGCGATGACGCCAAACCTTTCGAGGCCAACCTGATTACCGAGGGGAATGCCCTGCACTGGCAAGTCCGGGAAATCGAGGATGTGGAGCTGGATGAGCTGAAAAGGCTGCTTGACGAAGGCTACAGCATTCGCGACTGCGCCGAGGAAATGGGCAAATCGAAATCGGCTGTCCACAGACTGAAAAGAAAACTGGAAGGTCTTGATTGAGCCCATTTTCAGGTGTCCCGCTGTACCGGTGCTTAGACAGCGGTACAGCGGGACACCTGCAATATTCATCGTAGCTGTTATCCTATGAAGTCCAGCCAAATCCGAACATGTTTTCAACTTTTGTACCGCGTAAACTGAAAAAGTGTCCCGCATTCCTGCCACAGAAAGAACGGGACATCCATTGATACAAGGAAGTACTGCCATGTCCTATCTCGTACTCCACATGGACAAATTCAAGAAGGAGGCCATACGCGGCATCCAGAGCCACAACCGGCGGGAACGGGAGAGCCACAGCAACCCCGATATTGACTACGACAGGAGCGCGGCGAACTACGAACTGCACGAAGCCGCTTCATCGAACTATGCCGAAGGCATTCAGAATCGCATTGACGATCTGCTCATGGTCAAGGCCGTGCGCAAGGATGCCGTGCATATGTGCGGTCTGATTGTCAGTTCGGACAAGGAATTTTTCGACAAGCTCAATGCTGATGAAACCAGACGTTTTTTCGAGGAAGCCGCAGCCTATCTCACAGAATTTGTCGGCAAGGAAAACGTCATCTCCGCAATGGTGCATATGGATGAAAAAACGCCGCACATGCACTTCCTTCATGTGCCGGTAACATCTGATGGGCGACTTAGCGCCAACAGTATTTATACCCGCGCCAGTCTGAAAAAGCTGCAAACCGACTTGCCCATCTATCTGCAAAGCCGTGGTTTCGACATCCAGCGTGGCGTCGAGCAGAAACCAGGCTCCGCCAAAAAGCATCTGGATACGCGAGAGTTCAAGCAGCAACAGGAGGCTCTGAACAGACTGATTCTGGAATCCGAAGAATTTGCCCAAAGTTCCCGGCAAATCATTGATGCTCTGGAACAGCGGGAAGAGGAACTGAAAAAAAGCCTCAAAGAGTATGAACGGCAAGCCGAAGAGGCGGAGAAGATTCTTCAGGGAGATTCCTCTTTGCCGAAGGCATCTCTTTTCAACTATCAGTCCGTGCTGAAAAAAGCGTCCTTCATCATTGCCGAACTGAAAAAGGCGCTTGCCGTCAAACACATTGCTCAAAAGCAGAAAGAAAACCTGCAAAAGGAAGTGGAGGAGTTACGCAAAAAGCAGACGCGGCTTGAAGCGGAATACACGGCTCACAGGAAACAAAGCCATGAGGAAAAGGAGGAGCTGGAGGCGCAGTTGAAGAAATGAAAAGGCTCATGGCAGGCTATCAGAAGTTTTTGCGTCAGCCGGAAATCCGACCGCTGCATCTCGACTTTGTGGAGCGCAAGCGAGCCGAACAGCTCCAGCGTCAGCAGGAGAAGGAACAGCAGGAGCGAGAGCGTCAGGAAGAGGATGCCCGCCAGCAGACCGAGCGTGACCAGCATATCATCCGGCAAGAGCCGGAAGCCGTGCCGCAACGCCGTCGCTCAAGGATGCGCTGACCGTCCGCCGGGAATCTCGACTCAGATGTGAGTCATAGCCCACTATGCTTCACTTTCGTGAAGCGTGGGCGACCGTCCCGCTCGACCGGAAAGACAAAACGCCAATCCGGGGCATGGCCCCGGCGAAACACAGGAGAACCATCATGACCATCACCGCAACACAGTTGAAGGAAATCAAACAGGAGTTCACCAGGCTCAAGCCCGCAACCGTCACACTTGACGGAAAACGAACCATGTCTGTGAAGGAGGCTGTTTTCGCCCTTGCCCCGACGCTGGAGCGCATGAAAAAGCGCGGCTTCGACACACAGGAGATCGTCGAAAAGCTGCATGAGAAAGGGATAGAGGTGAAGGCCCAAACCCTGACCAAATACCTGACCGAAGTCAGACGGCAACGGGAAGGCCGGAAACCCCAAAAGAGAGACACGCCTCCGCCGCCTCCGAAACACGAACAGCGCGACAGCTTCATTGTTGCGGATACCCCGGATGATGAACTGTGAACAGGACGCCACCCAGAGGAGAAACCGTCATGGCAGAAACTTACGGGTACATTCGCGTATCCAGTACGGATCAGAACGAGAGCCGTCAGCGCATCGCCCTTGAACAGCAAGCAATACCGGCAAATCGCATTTTCATGGACAAAATGTCGGGCAAAGACTTTCAGCGCCCGCAGTATCAGGCCATGCTCAAAAGGCTCAGGCCGGGGGATTTGCTCTGCATCACCAGCATTGACCGGCTTGGCAGGAATTACGAGGAAATTCTGGAGCAGTGGCGGATAATTACCAAGGAAAAGCGCGTAGACATCCTCGTGCTGGATATGCCCCTGCTGGACACCCGGCGCGACAAAAACCTGCTCGGCACGTTCATTGCCGATCTTGTCTTGCAGGTGCTTTCCTTTGTGGCCCAAAATGAACGCGAGAACATTCGCGCCCGACAGGCTGAAGGAATTGCGGCGGCCAAACGGAACGGCATAAGGTTCGGCCACAAACCACGGCCGCTTCCTCCCAATTTTCCCGAAACCTACACACTCTGGAAGGAGAGTGCCATTTCGACCTCAGAAGCAGCCAAACGATCGGGTATGGCTCGTTCCACATTCCGCATTCGCGCGGAATCCTTCAAAAAAGATTGTCCATAATATGTCGGTAGAGTGTACTTGGCCGCCATCCCCTGTTTGTGTTTGTAAGTACTATTATTAGCCCCAAAAAACCGTTTGGTCAACGTCTTTAGACAACTCAAAATGGCACAGCACCTGCTGGCGGCCAAGTACACTTAGTCGCCAGTGGAAAAAACTTAAGCAGCTGGAGGCATTATGGAAAACCATTTTGATTGTCCCGTGGGCGAGTCTCTCCTTGAAGAGCAGGCCGAGCTCGAATTTTGGAGCAATTTGAACCGTAAGTGCTGTGACCAGGAGAGTGTTGTCAGCTCTGGTGCGTGGCTGGAAGCCGACAAAACCGGTTTTTAGAAGTATTTCATACTTCATATGAAGTAATTTCTGGCCTGAAAAATTTTTAGTGGTCGGACTGGATTCGACCGCGAGAAATTTGTGGTACACAACTTATTAAGCGTGAGTGCCCTGCACCAGCGATAGCGACAGGGCACTCTTTTTAAATATTATGGAGCGATTGAAAGAACAGGATCCTTACAGGACTGTCATACAGATCCGCCGCATACTGGAAGAACTGGGCATATTCATCACAGAATCATGGATTGACAGCAGCGTTTCTTCATTGTTTTCGGTTCGCATCGTAATTTCTGGTACGCAAGTGGGAAGTAACGGGAAGGGTGTTACTCGTATCCTGGCCCTAGCAAGTGCCTACGGTGAATTTATGGAGCGCCTCTCCAATGGTATGTTACTGCAGCGAATGGGAATAGATATTTTCCCGCATTATTCCTGTGGATGCATGCTGCCAATCGATGTGATAGCACAGGGTGGACATCTTATTGATACTCTACTCACAGCTATGCAAACCGAACAAGGGGGGGGGGGCGCACCAGGCAGATGGGCGGCTATCCAATCTCACGTTTCATCCTGAAGAGCGGATACTTGCCTTATCGGCTTGGAATATGCGTACAGGCGCAGATGTACTCTGTCTGCCCTATACAGGACTGCTTTCCGGCAAGGAAGAGATGCTCCCACTTCCCTTCATACATCATTATGGTTCCAATGGCATGGCTTCCGGAAACACAATGCAGGAGGCCATCGTTCAGGCTGTTTCCGAAATCTTTGAACGCTGGAGCCAATACTGCATTTTCACACGGAAACTTACCCCTCCAGTCGTCGAACGCAGTTCCATCAGAGACCGCTTTCCGACAATTGATGCTGTTATGGCCGAGATTGAGTCTTTCGGTCATTTTCATATCGAGATTCGTGACTGTTCACTTGGCCGCGGATTGCCTGTATATTGTGCCTGCCTTTGTGACCGCCGCAGCCATCGCTATGCCATTTCCTTCGGGAGCAGCCCTAACATAGACACCGGCCTGGAGCGCTTGTTCACCGAACTCGTACAGGGCCGCAAACTTGATGAAACAGCCTTGGGCAGAGCTGGTGCTCCGTTACTTATGGAACCTTTCGAATTGCGTAGGCTCTTTCGGAACTCCACCGGCAACTACCCACCTGAATTCTGGCTGAATGAGCCATCCTGGAACGTTGACGAAGAGCTGCTGCTCCGCTCCTGCGAAACCAACACGCAAGCACTGAACTGGTTTTCGACACTTTGCGCGAAGGCCGACACCGACATATTTGTACGTGATTGCAGTGTGTTCGGCTTTCCCAGCGTACATGTCGTCATTCCCGGTTTTAGCGAAGTCATGGGGTGCAGTCCGCTTTCTCTGCAATATTTTTCATCTCTGCGTCATTCTAGTGATATCCTTGACAATATTGCAGCTGTATCCCAAAACCAACTGGCATTTCTACTTGAATTCCTGGATTTTTGTCGCAAGATGAATGCTGCCGATATGCTCCCCCTCACGCGTATTCGTGGCTGGAGAGGAATGATGTTTCACGAAGGAATACTATTCTTTCTTGCGCGGGGATACGCCGAACTGGGGAACTTCCAAAAAAGTGCTGATTTTTACTGCAAGCTGAAGGATATTTCCTTCTCATTTAAAGAGCCTCTTTCCTGCCTCAGGGATTATTACGAGTTGCAAGCTACTCGTGCAGAATCTCCTGCTATGACTCTTCTCTCACATCTCTACGATCCGGAAGTTATCGAAATTGCATGGAAGATGCGGACTATCCCTTTAGGGGCACTTGTTGTTGCAACGGGCTATGAAACACCCGACATCCCGCTTGATGTCATGCGTCTGGTTGAACGTGCAAAAAACTATATACCCGACATCAAGAGGATGCTCTGATGTTTTTCTACTACTTGCTTACTCAACGCTGCAACTTGGCCTGTAGGCACTGTATCCGAGATAATACCACATCGTTTGAGATGGATACGAAGCTTGCTATGCAGTGTATAGATAAACTCCCGTCCAGCTTAGCTAAAAATACACTCGTGCTGACGGGGGGAGAACCGACGCTGCATCCGGATTTCATGCTGCTGCTGCGCTATGCCCTTGAGCGCTTCGACGAAGTTATCCTGACCAGTAATGGAATCTCATCGCTCTATGAGCAGCCGGAAGTTTGGCTACATCTTCAGGCGGCTGGTCTGCGCATTCAGTTCTCCATAGATGGCGATGAGAACTCACATGACCGGCTCAGGGGGGCAGGCAGCTGGCGCAGAACAATGAAGCATTTGATCTCTCTTTCACGGGCAGGTGTTGTCATGTGGGTCTCCACCGTGGTCACACAGGAGAATATCGAGTCCATACCTATTCTACGTGAAGAACTACATCGTCATCGAATCCAGAAGTGGCATGTTAGTCCGGTACAGCCTTTTGGATGCGGAGCAAATCTCTGTGCCCCTTCGATTCAGGACTGGAATGCCTTTGTAGAAAAGATGCTCGATACCTGTTGTATGCGCTTGGGAATACGACGACTTTACGATTTCAACCAATTAGAGGGAATGTCTGATGAGCGTATTGCCGAGATTTCCCGATCATTGACCCAAAAAATGAGCAACCGGAATTGCGGGAGCGGTACTACTAAAATCTATATTTATCCAGATTTTTCAGTCTACGGTTGCACTTGCCTGAGTAGTATTCCCTTCGGAAACCTGAGTCAATCCTCACTGGAAGAGATACTGGATTCGACGCAAGCGCAATATATACGTAGATACAGAGTAGATAATACATCTCCCTGCCAGAAATGCCGTTATCTTCCACTATGCAATGGAGGATGCATTGGTATGTCTCTTCACAAGACTGGTAGGCTGGGTATGGGGGATATACGTTGTCCGCTTTGGCAGCAGTACGCGGCGGAAGCCAAGGGGTTAGTATGAGCCTATCGAGAAAGGCCTTTCGTATTCTCGTAACGGAACAATGCAACATGCGCTGTCCTTCTTGTTTCAACAAGAATATCCGCAGCGGGCGCGAGATGCCAGTTGACAACTTTGCCCTTTTGTGCCGCTGGTTAGCCGACCAGGGGCATATTAAGCGACTCAAGATAATGGGCGGCGAGCCAACAACGCATAGTGAATTTCCCAGTATCCTCGCAGCCGCCATGGAGTATTTTCCACACATCTACCTTTTCACCAATGCTGTCAATGATACTATCACAACGTTACGGCTGCGTGATGAAGACGCGATTATTTACAATCTGGCCTGCCTGCCTTTGTCAGTTTCATTCCAAAAACTGCTCCCTGAACAAAATGTTGGTCATATCTTCGAAACACGCATTGACGCCCGTAGTGATGTGGAGCGTATATGTGGCAAGTTGCGCCGTATTCACGAGTGTCTCGGGCAGCGGATGGCAGTCAATCTTACTCTCAACTGTATAGAGGACATTTTTTCCTTTCGTGAAGTCATCGTACGGAAATGGAATGCTGTAGCACATTTTTGTCAAGAGGACCTGAACATTACACTTAATCTCGATCACGATGCCCCGCTCTGTTTCGTTCAAGGCCTCGACATGCAGCTGACTTCCTATCATCCTTTGTGTTCTCCTGAGTGTGCAGGACTTGTCACGGCAGATTTACACCTGCGCTTCTGCAATCAGACTTCGGAAAATCTTCTATCGCTGAAAGAGGGGCAGAGCTTCATCTCCTACGCCGAGGTGGATGCCTGCCTCAGACAGCAGTTCTCTCTGCGCCTGGAGAACAATCAACGCTATTTCTGCCGAGGGTGCCCGGAGTTTCCGGAAGTCTGCAACGGAAGTTGCTTTGCCCATCGCTTTCCAAAAGGAGTTGGGCATGCAGCGCGTGTTTAATTTAAACTTGCATTATGTTTGCAATAATTTTTGCGTACACTGCATATCACATAATACGAGAGAGAAGACTACGGTGTCACTTGATCTTGATCAGGTGAGAAAAATACTCTCAATCTACAGCCCCAAAGAAAAGGATATCATTATCCTGAGCGGCGGAGAACCCTCGATGTTTCCAAATCTAAGCATGCTGCTCAAGACAATACGTGAGAGCAGTTCTTGCAAGATAGTCATGTACAGCAACGGTGCGGGACTTTGTACGGCGAGTACAGCACAGGCTGTCGCCAGATATGTGGATCGTGTTACACTTTCTTACTATGGGGATGAGATCATACACGATCGGTATGCGGGCCGGAAGGGTGCTTTTGCCATACTGAAGAAGGCAGTGGAAGAGCTGATCAAGGCACGGGAATATCTAACTCATACCTGCGCGTTGGAAGTGAAATACGTTCGTGCAAGTGATGACATTCCCCTGTTGCCACTACTGGATGGCTTGACCACACCGAATCAGGTGGAGAGCGTGGTGCTTTCTCGCATTCTTTCAGTCGAGGTCCAGTGCAATCCGGTATTGCAGCAGGATAGCGCGGCCATGCGCGACATTCTAGAACTGCGGGAGCATAAACGCTGGAGCAGAACAATCCTGAAGTTGGTAGACATCCTGCCATGCAGCCTAGGACAAGAGCTCTTTGATGAGATTCAGGGTGACTACCCACAACGCGCTGTAGAGAATATCATTTTTTTTGACGGGATGTATCCAGAGGGAAAAATGATACGCTTTTCCCCTTTGGCCTTGTTTGACCGACGTTGCTCCTCCTGCGGGCTTCAGTCTGTTTGCGGAACGACGGCTACCTGTTATGGGGCGTTACGCCGTGAGCGGGGGCACTGGTATTATGCCGAAGAATGAACTCAGGGGTGAAAGAAGGCCGTACCCAGTCCTCCGTCAATGGAATAAATACCGCCAGCATTAAATGAAGCTTGTTCCGAACACAAGAAGAGCATGAAGTCGGCCACTTCTTTCGCTGATCCAAAGCGACCGATTTTTTGACGCCGCTGTAAGAACTCCTGTACGAATTCGGGATCCTTTTGCGCGATTTGGTCCCAGCTGTTTCCTCGGAAGTGAAAGGCTCCTGGCAGCACCACACTCATAATGATACCGTTGGCAGCCTCCTGACGTCCTGCAGAACGGCTATACGCCGCGAGCATGGCTTTGAAGGTGAATAGGGTACAGATCCTTGGGCCTCAAGTGCTGCTGCGGAGCCTGTGTGGATAATACGGCCCCATCCCTGTGCCCGCATGGCCGGTAAACATTCTTCGTTGATAAGTAGCGGAATTTCAAACATGCTTCGATACAAACTACGCCATAAAGCAGCTGTTTCTTTCGTTGGCTGTGGTTGTCCCCCCATGCAGTGCACAACTATGTCAGGGGAGAATTTTTGCTCTTGCAAAAAAGAAAATAAGCCCTCTTCCGCTCCCTCAGGCAGCAGATTAATGGCATAGGTCAGCAGTCCCGCAGCAGGTATGCTGCGGTGTAGTTCCTGCAAACCTACTGAACTGCGTGCGACTCCACACACAACTGCGCCTTCATGCACAAGATTTTTGCACAGACAGGCTCCAATTCCGTGCCCAGCCCCAATGATCAAAGCCTTTCTATTTTTTATATTGAGTTCCATACGTTACCCTTGATGGCAGAGAGCAGAGTAGGTATTGTCTCCAGATGATGTCTGGATACTATGCTAATGTTTCAACGAATTTGGGTGTGTTCATAGTTTTGGCTTCACTGTAACATGTCTTTTGTATATCAGGATACAAGCAATAATAGATGGTGACAAGAGTGACGTTAAATTAAATAAAAATTTATGATGTATTTTTTTGAAATTCTCTGAATAAAATATTGGTAAAAAAATAAGGGGAACCAAAAGTTGTGGGTGTCAATGGTAAAATGTTCTAGGACAGGAGAGCTTTTAGATTTTTTTCAAGAGTTGAACTATACACATCTGCCTGTATCTGAGTGATGATTCCAGAATTTTTGATCCTAGCTATAAGGGCTTCTATTGTCGACAGATCAAGTTTTTTTACTATTCGTTTGAGTGCATTTTTGCAGTCTTTTGTACTATGCTCATGAATGAAATCGCTGATCGTCAATGTGTGTCCTGCATATAAAAAATGACGGTGCTGATTGTTCTGTATGATTTTTCCGCCTGATATATTTTTAAAATTACATCTAAAACAGGATCCATTATCAAATACAGGTGCAAGTCTAAAAGTATTCCAGTTTGTCAATATACCCCAATTTCCATTATTTCTGTCATAATTTGCGATAAGAAAATCAATGATAAACATATCCCAGAAACGCTCTACTGCTCCTCCAGCAGCAATTAACCAAGGATGCAACCTGATGATTTCAAGTGTATCCTTAAGATCTCTATTTTTCTGAATCTGCATGCCGGTTTTATGAGTACGCAGATAGTCTTTTTTCAATCTGGAAAAGTCAACAAAATACTCACCTGGACGCTGCATATGTTGACAGGCGACGACAATAAAACCGTCCAGTGTGCCAAGTAGCGTCGTATGAACCGGAATCCCAAGTGAGGCGTATATCTGTGATCCCAAATACTCACAAATAACTATCTCATTATTATATATTTGATTTTTTTCTGAAATATAATAGGGAAGTTTAAGCATGTAAGGCATATCGTTATATATAATACATTGTTTCAGGCACGAAAGTCCTCCATACTCAAAGGGTATCTTCTGGCACAGTGAAAAATCAATCAGCATATCTAATTTTTGTATTTACAAGGTATTTCCATAAAAATATCTCAATGCAAGAATATCAATAATTTCTTTGCACCTTGAATTAAATAAAAAACAAGATATATAAACAGATACTCTAATCCATAAAAGAAGACTTTTGAACATTATTGCGTCAGAAGATGGAACGTTAATCTATTCTTGCGTAATAACTCAACTCGAAGACGAAACTTTTGCTGCAGACCATTATAGCCATCGCAACCATAAATCGCATTACTCAAGCCGTTACTAACTCTATCCCACAGGGGGTAGCTTGCAGTCTCCCCCACCCTGTTCAGCTAAAAGTGCTCATCTACAGCTCTTTCTTAAAAAGACCCCCATTGTGCTACTACTCAAGAAATACCGTCCCCATAAGAGCGTATGCCGCTGCGATTTTGTTGTCCAGTTAACTCTAGGGCAGTGTTCTAAAATATTTTGATTTTTGAGGTATTTTAGTAGGTATCAAAGAAGAAAATACCATAAAAATAATCAACATGGTTAGGTATATAATTTTTATCCGCTTGGGGACGCCAACAGGAAACTGAAGGCGCATCACTTTACCCTGAAAATCAGGGAGTTGTGGTGCGTCTTTTGTATTCTAAGCCCCTCCATTGTAAAGCCCACCCTCCAAGGCTCTCAATCCATTCGGCCCCCTCCCTATCTGCTGTTTTATGCGGCTTTCCGAGGGAGCCTTCCTTTATTTCCAAGTATCTTACTCTGTTTCCTCAATAAAAACTCTACAGAAATTCTCTCTCCGGAGCTTTGAGAAACTATGCTGCTCCGTTGGGTTGGCCTCCCCTTTTGCCTCTTTTTTCCATTCCAAAGGGAGGGCCGTCATAGAGCCTTCCCCAAACCTTCCATCCTCTCAGACAATTCCGCATCTACCTGATGTACGTGCCTTTCCCGTGCTCCGCCCGCCGAGTGCACTCGGCCCCATGTCACGGAGAAGAACCACCATTCAGAGGCACAGACAGCCTTTAAACGCTGCGTCGTTTACACCTTCTGAGATGCCTCATCGCCACTTTCCAACTTCTTAAAAATTATCTCTTTTCCCACCTACATACAAAGAAGAAGGAGAGAAGGAGGACAATCCGCGTGTACCTCCTGCCTCCTTAAATGAAGGTGACCTGCCCTTTTCAAGCGCGCCTGTCGAAAAATGAGCGCAAGACCCTGCACAATCCCTCTATCTCCAAGGGTTTGCTCACGTGGGCATTCATCCCACTGTCCAGCGACTTCTGCTTGTCTTCCTCAAAGGCATTGGCCGAGAGGGCGATGATGGGAACGGTGCGCGCGTCCTCGCGCTCAAGGCGGCGGATTTCTTTGGCGGCAGTCAGTCCGTCCATGACGGGCATGAGAATATCCATGAGGATGGCGTCGAAATAACGTGGCTGGCTGGCGGCAAAACGTTGTACCCCCTCTTCCCCGTTGCAGGCGGATTCAGTGGCAAAGCCGTACTCCTTGAGCAGTTCGCACACAATTTCCATATTCAGTTCGTTATCCTCGACCACGAGGAGGCGTTTCCCCGCAAAGTCGAAACGCTCTTGCGACGAGGGGGCCGTGGGCCTGTTCTCGCCATACTGTTGCATGCTTGCGAGGAGCGTTGAGCGAAAGAAAGGTTTGCGGATAAAGGGAAAAGAGTCCTCTTCCACCCCTTTCTGTCCAAGAGGACGATGGCCCGTCCATATCACCCTCACCCCTTCCAGGCCCGACTGATGGAGGATGTGTTCTTTCACCGCTTCCGTTCCGGGCAGGCAGGCGGCAAGCAGAACGATGTCAAAGGGTTCCCCTTCCTTCACGCTGGCATCCAGAAGGCGGATGGCTTCCTCGCCGTCCGCGGTGCAAACCGTTTTGATGGACGCCGCCTTGAGGATACGGGCTGCCGCGCGGCCATCCTGCGGATTGTCGACGATAAGGACGGTCATCGCTGAAAATCGCGGCGTCTCAGGGATGTGTGAATAGACCGTGCCGAAAGGCAGGACAACGGAAAAAACGCTTCCCTTGTCCACTTGGCTTTGGGCGGTGATGGTGCCGTCCATAAGCTCCACAAGGGACTTCGAGATGGAGAGCCCCAAACCGGAACCTCCGTAATGGTTGGCGATTTCGCTGTTTTCCTGCTCAAACACATTGAAGATGCGTTCAAGGGCAGCAGGGGAAATGCCGATTCCGGTATCCGAAACACGGAATTCCAAGACCGTCGTTTGCCTCCCGCCGGTGAGCTTGCGGACGCTCAAACCGACATGCCCCTGCTTGGGCGTGAATTTGAAGGCATTAGACAGAAGGTTCACCAGCACCTGTTTCAGATGGAGCATGTCCCCTGTAAACGTATCCTCCTCCATCGGTTCCACATCAAGAGAAAAGGTCACTTCCCCGCTTTCAGCCCCGTCGGAAAACATGTCGTAAAGGTCGTAGAGGAAGGCGGGTAACGAGAAAACCTGTGAGGAAAGCCGCAATTTGCCGCTTTCGATGCGCGAAAAGTCCAGTACGTCATTGATGAGCGACAGCAGATACGTGGCGGCGGATTCTATTTTCGCGTGGCAGTTTTCCAGAGCCGTCTTGTTGTCCAGCTCACGCATGGCAAGCTGGTTCATGCCGATGACAACGTTCAGCGGCGTACGCAGCTCGTGCGACATGCGCGACAGAAAACGGCTTTTCGCTTGGCTGGCCGCCTCCGCCTTGGCGAGGAGGGCGTCCTTGATCTGCCGCTCATTGCGATCCAGCAGGCGTTTGTATTCCGTAACATCGACGTATACGCTGTAGAAACCGGGACAGGGCGTGGTAGGGGTCGCGGGACTGTAGTTGACCGTCGTGAGGAACGTCAGCACCTGCCCGTCGCGCCGCTTGATGCGCAGTTCGATAAGCTGGATTTGGCGCGTTTGCTTCGCCCGCTCCAAGGCGGCGGCAGCCGTCGCCATATCTTCGGTCAAAATATAGCCCGCCGTGTTGTTCAGCTCGTTTTGGAACTGCTCTTTCGTGTAGCCGATAAGCTGAAGAAAGGTTTCGTTATGCCAGAGGACCGTCATGAGCCCGTCATCGGCGCATTGGCATACGCCGCCGGGTATGCTGGCCAGCATCGCTTCGAGCTTGTCTTCAAGGGACAGCACCTGTTCCTTGATGTGGGTTATATCGAAAGAAAGTTCGATGCGCGCTTTGCGTCCTTCCCACTCGATAAGTCTATTATAGATGGAAAAATGGCGTTTTAGATACGGGTTCTTATATTCCCACGCATAGATTCTATCATAGCGCAGATATTTATTGGTACAAAAAGGACAGGGCGCGTCCCGTCCCTGTATCGCTTCATAGCATTTCTTGTGTTTATAGGTGTCTGAGGTCAGACCCAGAATATTGAGGCTGCGCTCATTCATGAACAGCAGATCATACGTTTCAAAATCCGCCACATAAATAAACTCACCGAATATATCCAGCAATTGTTCTTGCGCTTTCATGCCGTTGTCTTTCATCATTGTACAACTCAAAAGGCTCGCAGGCTCTTATCCTGCCGGCTATAGTAGAAAAGGCATGCCAGACGGACAGGGGAGGAGCATTCTTCCCCCGTGGCATGCCTCCTTTTTCCTTTGGGGCTGAACAGGATGCCTGTCAGCCATATTTTTTGGCGCGGAAAGGCACAGACCTTCACACGCGCGACCACCAAAAAGTGATTTGCCGTCAGCTATCGGCTGGATTTCAGCGTTTATGGACACGCCTCAGACGGAAGAGTGAGGAAAACGTCCCCTCATCGTTGCAATGGGTCCGCCCGAATGCACCGCTTCGCCCTTTATCCACGTATAGAGCTAGAGGTCCCGCCCAAATCCGCCTGCTCCCGGCTTTACGCGTATTAGTAGCATATTCCCCCTTTGCGTCTCCGTCTACAGGCCGTCTTCTCTAAGCAAAGAGCATACTCAAAAATAAATATCCTGCAATTTAAATAGATTAAAGACAAAATGCCATCGAGAGGAAAGACAAAAAAGAAAAAAGTTCATTTTCTTGCTCCTTTTTCTTGATTTTTGTCATGTTGCGGGAAATGGCTCGCAAAAAGGGTAGAACCGCTGCTGAAATCCCTGCCTTTCCCGCGTGCGCTGCTTCTCAAGACAGCCCTTGCCTTCTCCGGGGAAGGTATGCCGCTCAACAGTCTTTCCCCTTGCGCCTGCCATATCCCCGCCCGCATCCAGCGGCTCGCGGGGCACAGTGGAAAAATCTGCGAAAGCGGAGATTGGAGCGAGACTTCACCTGCTCCCCACGCCCTACGCGAAGCCTGTTACGGAAGAATTCTTGTACATCAAGGTTCTGCGCCGCCCCGCACTTTACGCGAAGCTGAAACGATACGGTCTGCGTCAGGCTCGTGGGGCGGCAAACTCGGTGGGAAGCCCTTCTCTCAAAAAGAACGGCAGCTTCCACGCTGAGGAGGAATCTACCCACACTGTCTTGGTTCCTCATACAGCGGTATGACCGGTAGATGGGCACATCCGTCATATTCCGCCAAAGCAGAGCCGCTTTCGCCTTCCCCAGCCGACAAAGGTATTCCGGCATGGGTGCTTTTTTCAAGGCACGCGGAGACGTTTTGGGCATACAGAACCTGAAAGGGCCTGTCCGTGGGGAAATCTTCTAAGGGCGGAGGGATGTTATAGGCAACCCCATTATTACCTCGCACCGAGATGCGGCCTTTTTCTTCCATCTGCGTCGAGTGTTCAGGGCTGCGGCGCGCTTTCGCCAAAAAGTTCTGTAGCTTACCTTCAAAACTACGGCCCCAAAGCATCCGTCACGAGCCATTGATCTCTTTCTGCCGCTCCTGCCGGAAAGAAGCCCTCCCCTTCTGACTGGCTCCCCCCGAACAGGCCCGGCCCAGAGGCCCCGGCGCTTCCCGGCCATTCGCCTTCGCTGACACGCTCCGTGTGGCCCCCCTCTCTTTCGCTCCAGTATCCCTACATCCAGAGCTACGCCCATCGCCCGTCTAGGGCACCCTCCTTATACCTCTCCCATACCATCCCTTTGAGCAACGCTACAGGCGTTCGCGACGTGAAGGCTCCCGTGAAGCCCTAAGCCGCATTTACATCACGATACCCAGTTTGCGCATCCGGTGCTGCAAGGTGGACCGGGGCACTCCCAGCATTGCGGCCGCCCCGCGCGGCCCGGAGAGGCGTCCCCCGGTCAGGCGCAGAGCCTCAAGGATGTGGGCGCGCTCGTTTTCTTCAAGGCTTCGCAAGGCTGAGCCCCCGTCAACTCCAGCAGGGGCCCGGGCGGGCGCTTCCGGCGGGGCCGCGAGCGCCGGGGACGCCTCCGTTGCCGGGACAGAGACGACATCCCATTCGTGCAGCGTTTCCCGCACAAAAGCCTCGGTAACGGCGCTGTCCAGCGAATGCAGCAAAAGGCGGCTGACCACGTTGCGCAGTTCGCGGATGTTGCCGGGCCAGTCATGGTTGCACAGCGCGGCGAGCACACTCCGCGAGAGACGCGGGGGTTCCATAGACCACGAGCGTGAAAACTGCTTGATGCAATAATCCACCAGTACGGGAATATCGCTCTGCCGCTCGCGCAGCGGAGGAAGGCGCAGCGTGACCGAGGCCAGACGATAGAAAAGGTCTCGCCGCAACTGCCCCTGCGCCAGCGCCTTTTCCAGATCAATATTGGTGGCGGAAAGCACGCGGATGTCCACGCTGATGGAGCGCGCCTCGCCCACCCTCTCGAAGGAATTCTCCTCCATGACCTGAAGCAGCTTGCTTTGCATGTCCAGAGAGAGTTCGCCGATCTCGTCGAGGAACAACGTCCCGTTTTGAGCCATCTCGATGCGTCCCATGCGCTTGGCATAGGCCCCGGTGAAAGCGCCCTTGGCATAGCCGAACATCTCGCTCTCGAACAGGGTCGGGGCCAGCGAGGGACAATTCACCTTGACGAAATTGGCCGCCCGCCGAGGGCTGTGCAGGTGCAGCCAGCGAGCCAGCATACTCTTGCCGGTACCGGTCTCGCCGCTGATGAGCACCGGGATGTGCAACTTGGCCACCTTTTGGGCCACGGACATGACCTTGGCCATAGCCTTCGTTTCAAGCAGGCGGTTTTCCAACGGAAACACGCCAGACTCGGCCTCGTCCGGCGAATCGAGGGCGGCGCGACGGGCCGCCTTGGTGCGGGCCCGGCGCTCCTCGGTGAGGATCACGAAGAGGAAGGTCGTCAGGACCGGGCTCAATTCCAGCAGAAAATTCAAAATTTCCACCACATTGTCCGGCTGGTGCGCAAACGAGACGTGCAGTGTGCCGATGACCTCGCGGTTGAGGATGAGCGGCAGCGCGATGGTGGCGTTGAGGCCCGCCGACACCAGCGTGGACGCGCCGCCTCCCCAGTTCAGCGAAGCCAAATCCTTGATGACTACCGGCTTGCGCGACTGGATGGCCTGCCACGCCACCGTATTGTGGGCGATGCGGGTGTTGGAGAAGACCTCCACCACCGTTCCGTCCGGCGAGGTGAAGGAATTGAGAAACTCGCGCTCGGCGTCATAGAGGAAGATGCTGAAGCGATCATAGTGAAAAAGCGAACGAAATTCTTCGGAAAGGAAGGAGAAAAGGCCGCTGCGGTCCATATTGTCGGGGACCAGTTTGGAAAGGCGGTAGATGATCCGGGCCGCAGCCGTCACAGGATTACCTAAACGCTGCTCATTGTAGGGTTCCGACATGGCGCATTCTCCTGCCCGTATGAGGTGGTTTTTGCTGATATGTGAACTAAAATGCCTATCTTTCAGCCTGACCTCGGTCTCCTCACAAGCGGCACGAAAAGAATCCATAGCAATTTCGCTTAACTATAACGCCACCTGCCTTTGGCACGGTGGTTGCTTATTTAAAAGCAGACTGTCAATGCAGCATCATTTTATGATTTTTTAGCATTATGTGAGAGGAAGATCAAGGCAACCTATATACTATCGAATATCTTTTAAACATTCATTTATATATTTTCTGTGGTCTGAAAACCATTAGAATGCATTTCTATTGCCATAAGAATGCAATTCTAGTGGATTGTTGCGGCCCTGAAACAACCTCTTTTTAACCAGAGGATATTGCCATGTTCTCGCACTACGATATTTTTATCGCTGCCGTCGGCTTTCTTTCCGGCCTTATTAAAACAGGCGTAGGCGTAGGTGCGGGTATTGTGCTTTTGCCCACCCTGGCGTTGGCCTTCCCAGCCAAGGTTGCTCTGGGTCTCGGCGCACCCATGTTGCTCGCTTCGGACATCATGGGCCTGCATTATTACTGGAAGCAGTGGTTGCCGCGCCCCCAGCTCATGCGCCTCTTTCTCGCCATCATCCCGGGGCTGGTACTTGGCGTCGTGCTGCTCCCCCTCATCCCCGGCAAGGCTTTCCGCCTCTGCGTAGGGATTTTCGGCACCATGTACGCCCTCAGCCTGCTCTGGCCCCAATTCCCCGTCGCCGTCCTCCTGAAAACATTCTTCGGCAAGCTCAACGAGCGTTGCATGGCCAGCCGGGATCAAAACCACAAGGGTGCGTACATCTATGGCTTTCTGGGCGGTTTTTCCACGGTCCTCGCCCATGCCGGCGGCCTCGTCTGGTCCCTCTACCTGATCACCGCCGCCCCGGATCGCCGCATCTTTGTGGGCACGACGATCATCCTTTTCTTCATTACCAACATCTACAAGACCATTTCCTACGTCTACATCGACATCATCAGCATCCAGGCCCTCATGCAGGTGATTCCCGCCATCCCCATGATTTTCCTCGGATCGTACTTCGGCAACATCATCAACAAGCGATGTGACCAAGTTCTGTTCAGGAAGATTGTCCTTTGCTTCATTCTCGTCACTTCCCTCTCTTTGTGCATCTGACCCATCCCCAGCCCGAGTGTGAATTTCTTTCACATCCCGTGAAGGCCCCGAACCCGACCCTTTTCTGATGGAGGAAATCCATGAAGAAGACCTGACCTTTGTCCAGGCCCTATTGTGAATAGTTTCACATAATGCCTCTGGCTACCCGGAACTCAACCTTTAATGACGGGGAAATCGTATGAAAAAGATCACTGCGTCTTTGTTTGCCCTTGCCATGTTTCTGCTTCCGAGTATGGCCTTTGCCGCCACCGCGCCCCCACAGGCCGTCAATATGACCCACGTCTACATCGTCTTCGGCGTGCTTCTGATAGCAGCGGTGCTTTTTTTCACAGAATGGATTCCCTTGGCCGTAACCTCCATCCTCGTGCCCTGCGCACTCTCCACACTGGGGGTCATCACCGTCAAGGAAGCCTGGGTCAGCTTCGGCGATACCAGCATCCTGACCATCGTGGGCCTCTTCATGCTCGGCGAGGCCACCTTCGCTACCGGTTTCGCCCAACGGGTGGCGACATGGGTCATCACCCGGGCGGGGGCCAGTGAAATCCGCATTCTGGTCTTTTCCATGATCCTCATCGCCTTCATGTCGGCCTTCCTGAACAACGCCGGCGTCACGGCCATCACCCTGCCCATGCTCATTTCCATTGCCCGCAAGGCCCATCTGTCGCCTTCGCGCATCCTCTTGCCCACCGCGTACGCAGCCAGCTTCGGCGGCTGTCTCTCGCTGGTCGGTCAGGCCCCGTCCATGGTGGCCAACGGCATTCTCGCAAAAATGGCGCCCGAATACGGCCAGTTCGCCTTTTTCGAGTTCGCCTGGTACGGCCTGCCCCTGACCGCGACGGCCATCATCCTCTTTGCGCTGTTCCCCCGCTTCCTCGTTCCCCCGGCACGCGAAGACGTGGCCGAGCTTAAGGAAATGGAAATCCCCGACGGCGGCATCCATATGTGGATTGCGGGTGGCATCTACTTCCTCGTCATCATCTGCATGGCTACGGGCCTTGTGCCGTTGACCTCCGCCGCCATGCTGGGCGCCATGCTGTGCATCCTTACCCGCTGCATGTCCCTCAAGCAGGCGCAGGACGGCATCGACTGGACCACCGTCTGGCTCTTCGCCGGTATGCTCTCCATGAGCTTTGCCATGAACAAGTCGGGCGCGGCCCAATTGATAGCCGACTTCGTGGTCGGGTATTTCAGCGATCCCTATATTCTTTTCGGCGTGCTTATGCTCGTTACCGGCCTGTTGACCAATATCATGTCCAATACGGCCACCACCGCCATTATGGTGCCGCTGGTCATTCCCATCGCGCTGGGGATGCATTTGAGCCCCCTGCCCTTTGTCATGGGCATCGCCATGAGCGCCGCGGCCTGTTTTATGACGCCCATTGCTACGCCGTCCAATACGCTGGTGCTGCGTCCCGGTAACTACACCTTCATGGATTATGTCCGTTATGGCCTTATTTGGCAGATTGTGTCCTTCATTCTTGCCGTGCTGATTATCCCTCACGTGTGGCCTTTCATGCCCTAAATAGAAAACGGGCGTTTTGGCCTGAATGTGGGCACCAGCCGGCCCTTATGTGGGCAGGCAATGCTGGCAAAGATGGTTCCAACCTATAAAAGCATGAAAGTTCAACGCATTATAATGTAAAATCAGGTTGGCACCATCTTTGCTTTTCTTAAGGCAGTGCAGCTACCGCAATCCTTTTATAGGGGTAAGAAGTATGAATGCGGACTACAAGGTTGACTTACTGGTGCTGGGCATGGGAGCCGCCGCAGAGCTTGCGGCCATCTATGCCCACGACGCCGACCCGGACCTGAACATCCTCATTGCCACCAAGGCACTCAAAGGCAAGGGGGGATGCAGCCGTATGGTTCAGGGCGGTTTCAACGTGGTGCTTGACCCGGGCGATTCCCATGAAAAACACCTCATGGACACGCTGAAGGGCGGGCAATACATCAACGATCAAGACCTGGCCCTCCAGCTCGTGGAGCAGGCCACGCCCACGGTCAAGGAACTCGAAACCGTCTGCGGCTGCTTTTTCGACCGCCGCCCCGACGGGCACATCCATCAGAAGGCCTTTGCCGGGCAGTGCTTCGACCGAACCGTCCACAAGGGCGACCTGACGGGCATCGAGATCATCAGCCGTACCACGGAACAGGTCTTCAAGCGCCGTATTCCCGTGCTGGAAGAAACGCGCGCCGTGGAGCTGCTGCTCGACGCCGAAGGCAAGACCGTCACCGGGGCCCTGCTCTACAACATGCGCCACGGCACCTTCCACGTTGTTGAAGCGGCGGCCACGCTGGTGGCCACCGGCGGCGGCCCTACCCAATACCGTTTCCACGCCCCCGGCCCCGAAAAGTCCGCCGACGGCATCGCCATGCTCTATCGGGCTGGCGTGCGGATGCGCGACATGGAGATGATCCAGTTCCACCCGACCGGGCTCATCGTCCCCGGCAGCGTGGTGGCCGGTTCCCTCCTCGAAGAGGGCCTGCGCGGTGCGGGAGCCCACCTCTATAACGGCGAAGGCGAACGCTACATGCTCCGCTACGCCCCGGACGTGGCCGAACGCGCCACCCGCGACGTGGTCAGCCGTTCCGCCTATCTGGAAATGATGGCCGGGCGCGCCTGTCCCGAAGGCGGCGTGCGCATCGACGCGGCCCACCTCGGTGCGGACTTCGTCCTCCGCAACTTCCCCGGCATGGCCGAACGCTGCGCCCAGTTCAAGTACGATCTCGCGCACAACATGGTGCCCGTCTCACCCTCCGCGCACTTCTTCATGGGCGGGGCCGCCATCGACGTGAACTGTCAGGCTTCTCTGGACAAGCTCTTCGTGGCCGGCGAGGACGCGGGC
>OFEZ01000244.1_pt1 | contig 41842 bp, 35 predicted proteins | sample 1521241 | NCBI WGS metagenome assembly OFEZ01 (sample SAMEA3504099, study PRJEB24116) | mouse gut metagenome | biome: mouse gut; feature: mouse-associated habitat; material: faeces | place: Denmark | collected 2011
GGAGTCCACCACGCCCTTGACAAAGCGGAAGTGGTCGGGGAGCAGATCGCCGCACTTGTCCATGATAAGCACGCCGGAGGAATAGAGCTGCAAGCCCTTTTTGAACTCCGTAGAATAATAGTTCATGGGCACATGGCCGGGGACGTACAGCAGTGCTTTGTACTCAAAGTTGCCCTCCGCGGCCACGTGTACGGTGAGCAGGGGTTCTTCCCAGTCGCCAAACTTGGATTGATAAAAATCCGCGTACTCCTTCTGTTCCACCTTGCTCTTGGGCCGCTGCCAGATGGGGACCATGGAGTTGATGGTCTCCCACTCCTTGACGGTCTCATACTCGGGCTTGTAGTCCTCCCCGGCATCCTCCGGCTTCTCCTTCGGACGGCTGTGCTCCATCTCCATACGGATGGGGTAGCGGATGTAGTCGGAGTATTTTTTGATAAGCCCCTGTAATTTATAGGTGTCCAGATACTGGTCGTAGTCCTCCCCCTCGGCGTTGGCCTTGATGTGCATAATCACATCGGTGCCGGGGGTCTCCTTCTCGCACTGGGTAACGGTGTAGCCGTCCGCCCCGTCGGACTGCCACATCCAGGCCTCGCCGCTGCCCCAGGCCCGGGAGATGACGGTCACGTGGTCAGCCACCATAAAAGCGGAGTAGAAGCCCACGCCGAACTGTCCGATAACGTCGATTTTATCCGCCGCCTTGTCGTCCTCACTGAGGCCGGCCTTGAACTGGCCCGAACCGCTGCGGGCGATGGTGCCCAGGTTGGCCTCCAGGTCCTCCTTGCTCATGCCCACCCCGTTGTCGGAGACGGTGAGCAGCCGCCCCTCCTTGTCGGGCACGATGGTGATTTTCAGGTCCTTCCGCTTCACGCTCACGCTGTCGTCGGTGAGGGACTTGTAGGCCAGCTTGTCCTCCGCGTCGGAGGCGTTGGAAATAATTTCACGGAGAAAAATCTCCTGGTGGGTATAAATAGAATTGATCATCAGGTCGAGCAGTCGCTTGGACTCGGCCTTAAACTCCTGTTTTGCCAAAATGGTCACATCCTTTTCAGATTTAGCACTCATTTCTATTGAGTGCTAAATGTTATTATACACCATATTTTCTTTTTTTCAAGAGGGATTATAAAAAAATATTGATCATTGATGATTCTGAAGTGGATCGCGAAGTGCTGAAGAATATTCTGAGTGAGGAATTTTCCACCACGGAAGCAGAGAATGGTTCTGCAGGTGTAGAGAAGATTCTGAAAGAAGGAAACAGCCTGGACGCGATTCTTTTGGATGTATCTATGCCGGTAATGGATGGATTTGGGGTACTGAAACGCATGGAGGAGAACAGGCTTAATAATATTCCGGTTTTTCTGATTACGGCGGAAGCCACCAGAGAAAACGTGGCCAATGCTGCTCAGTATCATATTTCCGGGTTTATCCGTAAACCTTATGACCGGGCAGAAGTGCTGTGGCGTCTGGAAACCAAACTGGGAATGCTGGGCAGAAACAGCCTTACGGAAGAGGATATTCAGGAGACGGTGAAATATATTGCAGATCTGGAGGGGATTTACCGGCGGTTTTTGAAAAATTTTGGGCTGGACTGCGGGCATTATGAACGCATGGCAGATTTGATGGAAATTCTGCTGTATGGGTATTTTAACGATCTGGACGAAACAGATCAGATTTATGTAAAACTGGTAAGCAGAGCAGCATTTTTCTGCGATATCGGCAATATGCTGCTTCCTAATAATTTTAAATTCAAATCTTCAAAACAGGATGAAATGAGTAATGATATATACGGCCATACAGGAGCCGGTTCCAGCATTATTCATCTGAATTATTCCAGACATTGTGAGTATTTTGTACATATATGCGGGGATATGTGCGCCCATCACCATGAGCGGTATGATGGAAACGGATTTCCCCATAAGGTTATGGGAAATCATAATACGGTTTTTACACAGATGTGCAGGCTGGTGGACGAGTTTGATAATATGTTTTACCGTTACCGCGAGCATAATAATATGCAGTTTGAATTTGTAAGAGGGGCTCTGATGCGCGATGTGGGTGCAATCAGACCGGAACTTCCGGGTTTGCTGGTAAAGTGTAAAAGGGAGATTGACAGGTACTATAACGCAGTGAATTAAATGTGTGCGGTGTGGAGGAATATATGGAAACAAACATTAAGAAATTTTTGAGAAACAGCTTTATCAGCGTAATCAGTATATGCGTCATAGTATTCATCGGGCTGGTTCTGATTATGGGGAAAAGAACCTCAGACACTATTGACGAGATCAGCGAGATTTATCTTTCAGAGATGAATATTCAGCTCCAGCAGAAATTCAGTACGGTGATTGAGCTGCGCCTGGACCAGATAGAAGGAATTGTCAGACGTACCCCGCCGGAATCTGCGGTGTACGGCGAGGAAATGCTGCAAGACATTGCTCTTAGCGGGGAAGTGAGAGAGTTTGATTTTCTTGCTCTGTGTTCAGAGGATGGTAAAATGGAAAACATTTACGGTCATGAAATGGATGTTTATGACCCGGAAAGCATTCTGAGTTCTCTGAACAGTGATGGAAATATTGTGGCAATGGGAATCAACGGGGCAGGAGAGAGGATGCTTATTCTGGGGAAAGAAGCGGCATATCCCATGGAAAATGGTGAAGAAAGCGCTGCCTTGCTGGCAGGGGTTCCCATGGACTATCTGAAGGAAGCGTTGTTCCTGGATTCAGGTGAGACTCTTATTTATTCCCATATCATTGATGCGGAAGGGAATTTTGTAATTCGAAGCGGAAATGCATACCGGGAAAGTTACTTTGACCGTATTATCTCGGAAGTGCAGGATAACCGGAGAGGCGGGGCGGAGACGTATGTGCAGGAGCTTCAGTCTGCCATTGAAAAGGGAGAGGCCTATTCCAAGCTGGTTTCCATTAATGGGGAAAAGAGATGTACATACTGCACGCCAATCGCGGAAAATGTGGACTGGTATCTGGTTACTGTTATGAACAGCGAAGCCATGGATACGCCCATCAGCAGCCTGGACGTACAGCGGATAATTATTATGATTGCTTCTTCTATTATGATTCTGGTTGCAATGTCAGTGATGTTTATCAAATACTTTAAATTTTCCATCAAACAGATGGAAGAACTGAACAGGGCCAGAAATAAGGCGATTCAGTCCGATAAAGCCAAGAGTGAATTCCTTTCCAGTATGAGCCATGATATCCGCACGCCCATGAATGCTATTATCGGTATGACGGAGATAGCGCTGAAAAATATCAGAGACCCCGAACGTGTGGTGGACTGCCTGAACAAAGTGAAGCTGTCAAGCAAGCATTTGCTGGGGCTGATCAATGATGTTCTGGATATGTCGAAGATTGAAAGCGGAAAGATGACGCTGAATATGAACCAGATGTCTCTGCGGGAGGCAATGGATGATATTGTAAATATTATGCAGCCTCAGGTGAAATCCAAAAATCAGTATTTTGATATTTTCATACAGTCCATACAGACAGAGAATGTGCTCTGCGATTCCGTGCGTCTGAACCAGGTACTTTTGAATCTTTTGTCCAATGCCACAAAATTCACACCGGAAGAAGGGCGGATTGACGTACACCTTTATCAGGAAGAATCTCCTCAGGGAGAGGAATATGTGCGTACGCATTTTATTGTAGAGGATACGGGAATTGGAATGTCAGAAGAATTCCAGCGGAAAATTTTTGACAGTTTTGAGCGGGAAAATTCCGACCAGGTGGCAAAGATAATGGGAACCGGTCTGGGAATGTCCATTACGAAAGCCATTGTGGATCTTATGAAAGGTACCATTGAGCTGAAGAGCGAACAGAACAAAGGAAGCAGATTCCATATTGTACTTGATTTAAAGAAGTCAGAAATTGATGAAAAAGACATGGTACTTCCCCACTGGGATGTGCTGGTGGTGGATGACAATGAGCAGCTGTGTACCAGTGCAGTTGCCAATTTGCAGGAGCTGGGGGTTCATACGGAGTGGTCTCTGGACGGGCGGCAGGCAATCCGCATGATTGAAGACCGCCATCTTCAGAACAATGATTACGATTTTGTTCTGGTAGACTGGAAGATGCCTCATATGAACGGAATTGAGGTAATCCGGGAAATGCGTAATGTTACCCAGGGCAAGAAAGTGCCTGCGTTCCTGATTTCCGCCTATGACTGGAGCGAGCTGGAGGAAGATGTGGAAGAATCCGAAATCGAAGGATTTATTTCCAAGCCTCTGTTTAAATCCACCCTGTATCTGTATCTGCGGAAATACATGGAAGGTATCACCTACGAAGAAGATGAGGAAGAAGAAATTGACTTCGAAGGAAAGCACATTCTTCTGGCGGAAGATATTGATGTAAACTGGGAATTCATCAGTGAGATTCTGGGCTCAGTGGGACTGGTTCTGGAGCGGGCAATCAACGGTAAGGAGTGTCTTGAGAAATTTGACGCGTCGGAAATCGGTTTTTACGATGCAATTCTGATGGATATTCGTATGCCGGTAATGAATGGCTACGATGCCACTGTGGCAATCCGTAAGCTGGAGCGTTCCGACAACGGACTGCCCATTATCGCCATGACAGCAGATGCGTTTTCCGATGACGCTCAGCACTGTCTTGAGGTTGGTATGGATGCCCATATTGCAAAACCCATTGATTTGAAAGAATGTATGCGTACCTTACAGAAATACCTGGGACAGGGTGAATCAGAATAAAAAGAAAGACGGGGCTGCCGCATCGGGCAGCCCTGTTTTAAAGTCCGGGTGCATGGCGTCAGGAACTTCCGCCAGACAAAAGACCGGAAAATCTATCATTTCCGGCAGGGCAGAAATATTCAGAACAGTACAGATGGGAGGAAACCGATGGAATGTCTGACCACAAAACATTATAAATATATGGATTTGGAAAAACGTTATCATATGATTTATCCGGAAAGCTCCAATGCCACCTATACGAGTCTTCTGAATTATTCCGATGACCTTAATAAGCCTTTTCAGCGGTGGTACCGCTATAAAGAAGGATTTTCCACAGAAATGGTGGAGCAGCTGATACGAGAATATTCCATACATAAAAAAGGTGTGATTCTGGACCCCTTTTCCGGAAGCGGAAGTACGCTGCTGGCTGCAGCCCATATGGGATATCAGGGGGTTGGATTTGAGGTAAATCCTTTTTCCTGCTTTCTGTCCCGCTGTAAGCTGGAATCCTGCTCAGGGGAAGAACGGGAGCAGTTTCGGGAAGCGTATGAGCGGATTCTGGAACAGGCGTCAGAGACAGAACAGGAATATGTGCTGCCGGGACTTTCTATCAGCCATAAAGTGTTTGAAAAACAGGTGGAAGCATATTTCATGAGGGCAGGGCAGCTGATGGAAACGGATCTGAATCTGACAGAAAAAGTGCGGAATCTGCTGAAGCTGGGCTGGCTGTCCTGTCTGGAGCCTCTGTCCCATTACAGAAAGGCCGGGAACGGACTGAAAATAAAAAAATATGTAAAGCCCAGGGTGGTGACTCCGGAGGATGCCCGTAACATGCTGCTGGAGGAATATCGGAAAATATATGCGGATTTGCAGGAGCACAGCCAGCAGGGAAAGACAAAACTGTATCAGGATTCCTGCCTGAATATGAACCGGTATCTGGAAGAAAAGAGTGTGGAGGGCATTATATTTTCGCCTCCCTATGCCAATTGTTTTGACTACACGGAAATTTATAAGCTGGAGCTGTGGTTCGGAAAGTTTGTGTCGGATTACGGAGATTTAAAGAGACTGAGAAACCAGTCCCTGCATTCACACCTTAATGGAGATCTGAGTCCGGAACCGGAGCCGGAAAGCGAGATTCTGGAAGAACTGCTGGAAGAACTGAAAGACAGAAAGCTGTGGGACAAAAAAATCCCCAGAATGCTGCGCCTTTACTACCGGGATATGTTTCAGGTTCTGCGGGAAAGCTGCCGGGTGCTGGATAAGGATGGTTTCTGCTGCATTGTGGTGGGAAATTCCGCCTATGGCGGCGTGGTATTTCCGGCAGACCTGATACTGGCCGAATATGGTGAGCGAACCGGGTTTGCTGTGGACAAAATAGAGGTGGACCGATATATTATCACCAGTTCCCAGCAGTATGAAAAGACGAAAGAAACGGGAAAATATTTAAGGGAGAGTGTGGTATGTCTGAGAAAGAACAAATAGTGGAGGTAGAAACTCTGCCCGATGAAATCATACAGGGAGCCACATATTTTATCCGGCAGTCCAGTCCCAATTCCTACACCCATGGCATGTTTAAATATCCCTGTAAATTTATACCGGAAATTCCCGGATGGGGAATCCGTACCTGCACCCGGAGCAGAGAAGAACTTGTGTTCGACCCTTTTTCCGGGAGCGGGACAACGTTGCTGGAAGCAAACCTGCAGGGATTTCACGCCTGCGGGACAGAGATAGACGACATTGCGAAACTGATTATCAGAGTTAAGACCACCCGGCTGAAAGAAGAACAGATGAAACTGCTGGATGAAGAATTTCAGCGGATTCTGGAATTGTCTTTCAGAGGAAAAGGCCAGTGTTACCGGCCTGAAATTGACAATCTGGAACACTGGTTTTCTCCGGAAGCTATCGGGGACCTTGGACGGATACGGGTCTGTGTGGAGGAAATCCGGGACCAGGAAGTGAGAGATTTTTTCCGCCTCTGTATGGCCTCCATCATAAAAAGAGTTTCCAATGCAGACGATACATCTCCCAAGCCCTATGTTTCCGGTAAAATAAAAAAAGTGCCGCCGCCAGTGGAACGGGAGTTCGTTTCCGTATTTCACAGATATCAGCAGATGGTCCGGGAGCTTTCGTTGGTGGAACATCTGGGAAGCACGGAAATTCTTGCGGGGGACGCACTGAATTTTTCCGCTCCGGGAAGAATCAGCCTGGCAGTCACTTCACCGCCTTATATCAATGCTTTTGACTATGGCAGAACCATGCGTCTGGAAAATCTGTGGCTGGGCACGCTGACCCCCCTTTTGTGACTGTCTGTGGAGCATAAGCTTTTCGCCTCCGATAAACAATTCATATTCCTATCGAGTATCCTTAATATTAAAATGTTAAACAAATTTTCTTGCTAAAAGATTGTTTTCTGATAAAAAATGTATAGCTTTGTCTATCTGCTTCTAGTTGTTAAGATGAACTGTGCAGAATTTATAAAAATGATATGTAATACTATGACTCACTGGGTACCTATAAAAGATATATCCGAAAAATATCAAATAGATCAAAATTGTATTTGTAATTTGATTGTGCGGAAAGCTGTCGCTTCGTCTAAAATCGGGAGAAAGATTAGGCTGATAGACGAGGACTCATTTATTTCCTATTTGGATATGCATAAACAGATAGAAAATAAAAAGGAAATCATTAAGGAGTTGAGTGATACTGACAGAATGTTGGAGGCCGAATTAAGGGCTTGCAGTGAGACCCATGCTGCTTTTGAAGTACAACACAGAGTCTTGTGCCGTTTTTATCGGGCATTTGTGCAGGCTTTTTCCCTGTTTATCAGAAATGAGGAAGAACGCGATATCTTTTTGCTGCTCAGTATGGGTGAACGGCTGGATTTGGTTGCATCAAAATATTCTCATTCCATTCGAACGACATTGAGAATATACAAGAATACCGTTGAGCGTGTTAGTAAGAAGAGCTTTAACTTTATAGAAGAACAGCGGACCAATGTGACAAGACTGGAACAACTAAATCGGAATATGAGGGAAGTGTATCTCGGGTTGAGAAGAGGAAAAATACGGAGACGAGTGATACATGATTCTGAATTGAACGAAAAGGAGCAGGAGGGTACTGAAGTGATGAGGTTGACGAAGCAAAATAAGAAACTTCAGTATGAATTGTCAAAAGAGAGGGATATGGCTAAAATGTTGCGGTTCAGATTGTGTGACTGCGAGAAAGAGAAAGAACAGAAAGCGGAACAGATAAAGGAAATTCAGCAGCAGGGACAGGAACAGCAACAGCAACGGGAAGTGGAGCTGTGGTTGAAGCAGAAGCAAAAGCACGAAGAACGGCTATGGATGGAAGAACTGACGAAAGAAAAGTTCTTGCTGGAGGTACAGTTGGAGCAGGAGAAGGTGCGGGTAAACGATATGCAAATGAAGTTGACCGATGCAGAAAGTGCTTTGGTTGATTGGCAAGGGAGATACTATAAAATGTGGGACAAGCATCAGAAATATGTTGCTAAAGTGGAAGCCGGCTATTTTGTACCGGGAATGAAGCATTTGATAAAGAATCTAAAAAGCTGGTGTAAGGAGTATTTCATCCCTATAATTCTGTTTATAATGCTGGTTGTGTGGATGATAGTATTTCTTCCTTCTTTGTTTTAACTGGCAGCATGGAATCCTCGGAGGAGGTGTGTCCAACGTTTTTTCTGTCATTCTGTAGCGAAGAGTCTGTTGGCATAAAGATGCGTGCATCCGGATTCTTCACATTGAACAGAATGACAAAAGGAGAAGACTGTTGAGGCTTTCGGTTTTTTTTGAAATGTGCACGAAGGCATTCTTGTGCTATTGTATCACCAGTCCGTCCAACAACTCGATATACAGCCCGATAGCTTCTTCTATTTCAGATACCATGATATATTCATCGGCCGTGTGAGAACGTGACGACTTGCCTGGTCCCATTTTTACCGATGGGAATTTCATCAAAGCCTGATCAGACAAAGTGGGAGAACCGAAAGGAACACGTCCCAACTGAACAGCGCGTCTGACAAACGGGTGTCCTGCATCAATGTGAGATGAATTCAGACGGAACGAACGCGCTTTGGCTTCACTCTTGATGTGAGTGCTGATTTCGTGGAATAATTCCTCATTGGAATAACACTCATTGCTGCGGATATCTACCACAAATGTGCAGATATCGGGAATAACATTATGTTGGGTTCCGGCGTTAATCTGGGTAACGCTCATCTTTACCGGTCCCAATAAAGAGGATTCTTTCGGGAAACGATAGTCGCGGAACCATTGGATGTCTTCCAATACCTTATATATAGCATTGTCACCCTCATTGCGTGCCGCGTGTCCTGCTTTTCCATGAGCCGTTACATCGAGCACCATCAAGCCTTTCTCGGCTATGGCGGGTTGCATCTCTGTCGGTTCTCCTACAATGCCCAGTGTGATGGGTGGAAGTTGGGACAACACACTTTCGATGCCGTTCTTACCCGACACTTCTTCCTCGCATGAAGCCAGAAAGATAAGGTTGTAAGCCTGTTCGGTAGTAGACAAATGGCGGTAGACTTGAAACAAAGATACTACACTGGCACCTGCATCGTTGCTACCCAGCCCGTAAATCTTTCCGTTTTCTGCTTTTGGAGTGAAAGGATGTTTGCGCCAGCCGTTCACCGGTTTTACCGTATCGATGTGTGAATTGAGCAAAATGGTAGGTTTGTTCAAGTCAAACATGGGGCTGATGCACCAAATGTTGTTTCCCGAACGGCCTGTCATGATACCGGTCTCTTCGATATAGTTTTGAAGAAAATCGGCGGCAGCTTCCTCTTCCCTGCTTAGAGAGGGGATACCTATCAGTGAATTCAGCAATGTGGTTGCCTCTGAAGTGTAATATGCTACGTCAATCATATAGATTTTATAATTATTGTGGGGCAAAGATACGATTTTTGCTCGGTAAAGTATGCTTGGAAGTGACGATAATTAAGTTATGTATGCAACTAATTTTAAAGATGGGATTCTTGTAACTCTTTGACTGGTTGGTAAAATTAATACCTATTTATGATGGATAATTCCAAATTAAACGATAACTTTGCCGCGTATTTAAAATAATTTATAATGAGCAATTCCCAATTATCTGTCCTGATTCAACGTCAGGCTGAGAAATATGGCGACCGTGTAGCCCTGAAATATCGTGATTATGACACTGAAACTTGGATTCCAGTTTCATGGAAGCAGTTTGCCGAAACGGTGACAACGACTTCCAACGCACTTCTTGAGTTAGGTGTGGGGGTACAAGAAAATATTGGTGTCTTTTCTCAAAATAAGCCCGAATGTCTTTATGTGGATTTTGGTGCCTTTGGCGTTCGTGCAGTAACTATTCCTTTTTATGCCACAAGTTCGGAAGCCCAAGTGCTTTATATGCTGGGTGATGCGGATATACATTATCTTTTTGTAGGCGAACAGTTACAGTATGATGTGGCTTTTCGGGTGATGTCGCTTGGCACACAGTTGAAGCAGATTATTATTTTTGATAAGGATGTGAAACGCGACGAACGTGACACTTCCTCGATTTACTTTGACGAATTCCTGAAGTTGGGCAAAGCTCATCAGCATCAGGCGGAAGTGGACAAACGTATTGCCGAATCGGGCAATGGGGATATTGCCAATATCCTTTATACCAGTGGAACGACTGGCGACAGTAAGGGAGTGATGTTGCATCATTCTTGTTATGAAGGAGCTATCAAAGCACACAATGAACGTTTCCCGCAATTGAGTGATCAAGAAGTGGTGATGAATTTCTTACCTTTTACTCATGTGTTTGAGCGTGCCTGGAGTTATTGGTGTATTTCAATGGGATGCCAGTTGGCTGTCAATTTGCGTCCGGTGGATATTCAGAAGACCATCAAGGAGATTCGCCCGACGGCCATGTGCAGTGTTCCTCGTTTTTGGGAGAAAGTGTATTCTGGGGTTCAGGAGAAAATCAATGAGACAACTGGGCTGAAGAAGAAACTAATGCTGGATGCATTGAAAGTGGGCCGTGAGCATAATATAGAATATGTATGTAAGGGACTTACACCTCCGGCTTTGCTTCATATGAAATATAAATTTTATGAGAAGACCATTTATAGCTTGTTGAAGAAAACTATCGGTATTGAGAATGGTCGTTTCTTTCCGACTGCTGGGGCAGCCATTCCACCTGCTGTTCAGGAATTTATATTGTCGGTAGGTATTAATATGGTGGCGGGATATGGATTGACCGAGTCAACTGCAACCGTGTCTTGTGAAAATGACTTTGATCATGTGGTAGGTTCCGTAGGACGTATTATGCCGCATGTGGAAGTGAAAATCGGCGAAAATAATGAGATATTGCTCCGTGGTGTCGGCATTACGCATGGGTATTATAAGAAAGAAGCGGCAACAAAAGCTGCCTTTACCGAAGACGGATGGTTCCATACCGGTGATGCCGGTTATATTAAAGACGGACATTTGTTCCTGACCGAACGTATCAAGGATTTGTTTAAGACCTCAAACGGAAAATATATCGCTCCTCAAGCCATCGAAGCTAAGTTGGTGGTAGACCGTTATATCGATCAGATTTCTATTATAGCAGATGAACGCAAGTTTGTTTCGGCTTTAATCATCCCGGAATATAAACTGGTGAAGGATTATGCCGAAAAGAAAGGCATCAAGTATGCTTCTATGGAAGAACTGCTGCAGAATCGACAGATTATCGATTTGTTTAAGGAACGGATTGATACGCTTCAACAGCAATTTGCACATTATGAACAAATTAAACGTTTCACCTTGTTGCCTCATCCTTTTAGTATGGAACGCGGCGAACTGACTAATACGTTGAAGATTAAGCGTAATGTGTTGAATAAGAATTATGCTGCCGAAATAGAGAAGATGTACGAAGAATAAAGAATTTGATTCACCTGTATTTTAGGCACGGATTGTACGGAATGCATTGTTCTTTCATTAAAAACAGTGAAATCCGTGTAATCGGTGCCTAAATTGTTATATCTTTGCAACTTAAAAGAAAAAATCCTCAAAATGATAACAATAGAGCAACTGAAAGACGTAAAAGAACGTACCGCTGCCCTCGAAAGATACTTGGACATTGAGAATAAACTGGTTCAGGTGGAAGAAGAACAGCTGCGTACACAAGCGCCCGGATTTTGGGATGATGCCAAGAAAGCTGAGGCACAAATGAAGAAAGTAAAAGAGATTCAGAAATGGATTGACGGATACCGTGAGGTAAAGACTTTGTCGGACGAATTGGAATTGTCTTTTGATTTCTTTAAAGATGACTTGGTGACCGAGGAAGAAGTGGATGCCGCTTATTCTAAAGCAATCACTGCTGTAGAATCTTTGGAGTTGAAAAATATGCTTCGTCAGGAAGCCGATCAGATGGATTGTGTCTTGAAAATCAATTCGGGAGCCGGAGGCACCGAAAGTCAGGACTGGGCATCCATGTTGATGCGTATGTATATGCGTTGGGCCGAGACAAATGGTTATAAATTAAGTATTGCCAATCTTCAGGAAGGGGATGAGGCCGGTATCAAGGCTGTGACTATGAACATTGAAGGTAGTTTTGCTTATGGTTATCTAAAGGGTGAGAATGGTGTGCATCGTTTGGTGCGTGTTTCTCCTTATAATGCTCAGGGTAAACGTATGACGTCTTTCGCTTCTGTATTTGTGACTCCGTTGGTGGATGACAGTATTGAGGTAAATATTGAACCGGCACGTATGAGTTGGGATACCTTCCGAAGTGGTGGAGCCGGCGGACAGAACGTAAATAAGGTAGAATCCGGTGTACGTTTGCGTTATCAGTATAAAGATCCTTATACGGGCGAAGAAGAAGAAATCTTGATTGAAAATACCGAGACTCGTGACCAGCCGAAGAATAAGGAGAATGCAATGCGTCAGTTGCGCTCTATTCTTTATGATAAGGAGCTGCAGCATCGCATGGAAGAGCAGGCCAAGGTAGAAGCCGGAAAGAAGAAGATAGAGTGGGGGTCACAGATTAGAAGCTATGTGTTTGATGACCGTCGTGTGAAAGACCACCGTACCAATTATCAGACATCGGATGTAAATGGTGTGATGGATGGAAAAATTGACGACTTTATTAAAGCGTACCTCATGGAGTTCTCGGGATCGGAGAATGTGTAAAAAGTAAGTAAATTATTTGTTTTCTCCCGGAAACTTTGTACTTTTGAAGACTTCAAAAGAGAAAGTTTAACCTTAAAATAAAATACTTATGGGAAAGAATAAGAAAGCTAATCATAGCAAGCGTGAAGAGGAGAAAGCAAATAAAGTAGTAAAAGGCATATTTATTGGTTTGATAGTATTGGCTCTGATTACTATGGTGGGCTATGCTGTTTATGGATAAGGCCGCAAGAAATAAGTGAAGTCCTGCCGGAAAAATCCGTGCAGGACTTTTTTATTATGTTAATCTGAAAATAAGATGGCACAGGAAATAGAACGAAAATTTTTAGTTATTGATGATAGTTATAAGCAGGAAGCGTACTCTCAAAGCCGCATTATGCAAGGATACATTTGTAGTGCCCGCGGACGTACGGTGCGTGTTCGTATCCGGGGCGATAAGGGGTATCTTACTATAAAGGGGGCTTCTAATGCCTCTGGTACCAGCCGATATGAATGGGAGAAAGAAATATCCCTGCAAGAAGCGGAGGAATTAATGAAACTGTGTGAACCGGGAGTGATAGACAAGACTCGTTATCTGGTAAAAAGCGGAAAGCATACATTTGAGGTAGATGAATTTTATGGTGATAATGAGGGGCTTGTTGTTGCAGAAGTAGAATTGGAGTATGAGAACGAATCGTATGAAAAGCCTCATTTCATCGGGAAAGAAGTGACTGGTGATGTCCGTTATTATAACTCATTTCTTATGAAAGACCCATTTTGTAGATGGAAAATATTATAGTTTATTTAACGCAATAAAAGTAACTACATATTATAGTTTGCCTATATTTGCACCAAACAAACACTTTTTTAATATATGAAAGACAATATTCTATGCATCTTTATCATGCTCTTGGTCAGTGTGACATTTAATGCAAACGCTCAAAAAAGTCCTCAAGGGCAGTTCTCAGTAAAAGGAGTTTTAGTAGATTCTTTATCAAATGAAGGAGAACCTTATTCAACCATTCGTATTTCATTGAAGAGCAATCCGGCCAAACCGGTAAAATTGGCTGTGACAGACACGAATGGAAAGTTTAGTGAACGTCTCGTTTCTCCGGGTACTTACCTGATTAGTTTTTCTTCTGTCGGCAAGCGGACGGTACAGAAAGAATTCACAGTGTCTGATACAAAAAAAGTAGCCGACTTAGGTCAGGTTCAGATGGCGGAAGCAACCGAAATGCTGAAAGGGGTGGAAGTGGTCGCTCAGAAACCACTTGTGAAAGCCGAAATCGATAAGGTTACTTATAGCATTGAAGATGACCCGGATTCAAAAACGAATTCTACCCTCGAAATGCTCCGCAAAGTACCTCTGGTAACTGTAGACGGAGAAGATAAAATTCAGGTGAACGGAAGCAGCAACTTTAAAGTGCATGTAAACGGTAAGCCGAATAGTATGATGAGTAATAATCCCACTGAAGTATTGAAGAGTTTGCCGGCTAACTCTGTCAAGTCTATTGAAGTAATTACTGACCCGGGCGCAAAATATGATGCGGAAGGTGTCGGTGGTATCTTGAATATCATTACTACCGGTGGCGGAATGGAAGGTTATACGGTTACGCTGAATGGTGGTGTCAGCAATCGCGGTTATAATGCCAGCGGATATGGAACGGTTCAGATAGGTAAATTCACCGTTACCGGAAATTATGCTTATAATCATAATACCAGTCCGCGTTCTTATAGCGAGAGTGGTCGTGAAGACTTCACTTCGGATGACTATAAGTATTTGAGTTCGGAAAGTTCTTCCAAGCACAAAGGAAATTTCCAATATGGCAGTATGGAAGGTAGTTATGAGATTGATACTCTGAATCTTATCACTTTCTCTATGAATATGTTTGGAGGTAAGTTTAAAAACAATGGTAGAGGAAGTACAAATATGCTGAACGCCCAAAGGGAACATGCCTACAGTTATAATACGTTGAGCCGCAATGAGTCGGAATGGGCTAGCCTGGGCCTCAATTTCGACTATCAGCGTTCTTTTAAGAAAAAAGGAGAATATCTGACTTTCTCATACCGTTATAACGGTTCTCCCGATAATAGCGAAGCTTATACGGAATATGAAGACGTGAAGGACTATCCTTACAGCATGGACTATTTGAGAGACCAGCATTATGACAATGATGCCCGTACCGATGAACACACTTTCCAGCTTGACTATACCAATCCGATTACCAAGCAGCATCAGATAGATGCCGGTGTTAAGTACATTTTGCGTAGAAATCAGAGTGACAGTAAGTATTTCAAAGCTGATGACAACAATATCTATCAGCCGGATAATGATTTGACCAGTAAGTTTAATCAAGATCAGGATATCTTGGCTGCATATGCCGATTATCAGTTGAAATTGGGTAAGTTTGGCGGTAAGGCAGGCGTACGTTTCGAACATACTATTATGGATGTAGAATATAAGTATATGCCTGACAGGAATTTCGACAGTAATTTCAATGATTTGGTTCCTTCGGCAAGCTTTACTTATCAGCTTGCACCTACCAAAACCATTCGTGCCAATTATAATATGCGAATCAGCCGTCCGAGTATCTGGTATTTGAATCCGTTTAGAGATACAAGTAACCCGACAAGCGTCAGCTATGGTAATCCTGATTTGGACAGTGAGAAATCTCATTCTGTGGGAATGACTTACAGTTCTTTCTCGCAGAAGTTTAATATGAACTTAAGTTTGAATTATTCGTTTGTAAATAATGGTATTGAGCGCTATTCATTTATGGAGAACGGCGTACAGAATAATACTTATGGCAATATCGGTCATACCAACCGCACACGCCTTTCGTTGTGGATGAACTGGAATCCGGGTTCGAAGACAAGAATTTCTATCAATGCCAGTGGTTCTTACTCCGATTATAAGAGCGATAATGAAGAATTCACAGCCCGTAATCACGGTTATCAAGGTAACTTCTTTGGTAATGCACAACAGACATTGCCGTGGGATATTCGTTTTAGCGTGTATGGTGGTGGAGGTACTCCCTATATTTCATTGCAAGGCAAGGGCTCCTCTTTTACCTATTATGGATTTAGTCTGAGTCGTTCTTTCTTGAAAGAGAAACGCCTGACGGTTTCTATGAATGCGTCTAATATCTTTAGCAAATATAATACGTATGATAATTCTACTACGACTTCTACTTTTACTTCATGGAGCAAGAGTAAATCTCCTAACCGTTATTACGGAATCAATATCAGTTGGAGATTTGGTGAATTGAAAGCTCAGGTGAAAAAGGCGGCTCGTAGTATTAATAATGATGACTTAAAGGGTGGTGGAAGCGGATCCGGTACGACTGGCGGCGGTCAAGGAGGTGCATAAAAGTTAATCTCCAACCACCTGTTAACTGTTATATTAGGGGGTAAAAACTGTTACTTGGCAGTTTTTGCCCCTTTTGTTGTTAGTTTTTCTGTCATCCCTTTTACAAGAAGTCGTTAATATTGCAGCAGAAATTAAAAACAGAAAATAACAACTTAAAAATAAAACGTTATGAAGACAGTCGACTTTACACAGCATTTATTGAATGTTCAATCGGAATTATTCCGTTTTGCATTTAAACTGACAGCTGACAGAGAAGAAGCAAATGACCTGTTGCAGGAAACATCATTGAAGGCATTAGATAATGAGGAGAAATTTACTCCCGATACAAACTTTAAAGGATGGATGTATACCATCATGCGCAATATATTTATTAATAATTATCGTAAGACCGTGCGCGATCAGACATTTGTCGACCAGACAGATAATCTGTTCCACTTGAACCTTTCGCAAGAAAGTGGATTCGATTCTACCGAAGGTGCTTATGATTTGAAGGAAATCCACCGTATAGTCAATGCTTTGCCAAAGGACTATCGTATACCTTTCGCTATGTATGTATCAGGCTTTAAATATAGAGAAATTGCAGAGAAACTTGGGTTACCGTTGGGAACCGTAAAGAGTCGCATTTTCTTCACACGCCAAAGATTGCAGAATGAATTGAAGGATTTCCGTTAAGTTGACTCTCTATCTTTATTATATAACTTTGACTTTTATCATTGCGCCGGCTGTTCGTGAAGAATCGCCGGCGTTTCTTTTTAGAATTTGCGCCACAAAAACGGGCGAATCACATAATATCCAAACAAGACGGCTAACAGTACTCCTGTGCTATTAGCTAGAAAATCAAGCCAGTCTCCGCTTCTGTTGGTCGTGAGGTAAGCTTGCATCAGTTCTATGCATCCACTCATGGCTATCGGTGCAATGATGCCTCCCCATATCATATGAGTCCAGTTTATCATTTTGTGGGTTCTTAAATATTCGAACCACAAAATGCAGCAAAGCCCTCCGTACATACAGACATGAACTAATTTGTCAATGTTGGGAATCTCCTCCAAATCAGTCTTTGGTGGAGTGAAAAAGGATAAGTAAAAGATAACTGCCATAATCACCAAGGATAACGGATATCTTCTAAAATAATATAGCATACTTTAAAATATTAGTTATTCGTCGCAAAAGTACGATTAATTTTATACTTTTGCACCCCAATAGGTTTCGAATTATAATAAATTGATAGTTTTTTATGCAAAAAAGCGAAAGAGCAAATTTCGGGAGTAAGATAGGAGCGATACTGGCAGCTGCCGGTTCGGCAGTGGGCTTGGGCAATATATGGCGTTTTCCTTATGAGACGGGTAACCACGGTGGTGCAGCGTTCATTTTAATATATTTGGCATGTGTCCTTGTATTGGGTATGCCGATTATGATGGCCGAGTTTACAGTAGGGCGTCATTCAAAGGCGAGTACAGGTAAAGCATATTCTGTTTTAGCGCCGGATACTCATTGGAAATGGTTAGGTTATTTAGGAGTATTGGCGGGATTTCTAATCTTGGGATATTATTCTGTTGTGGCGGGATGGACATTAGAATATATTTTGGAAGCAGGAGCGAATGAATTTGCCAATAAAAGGCCGGATGATTTTATTCTGGCTTTTGAGTCCTTCTCTCAGAATCCGGTTCGTCCGTTGATTTGGCTGGTGGTATTTCTCCTGCTTACCCATTTTGTTATTGTAAAAGGGGTGAAAGATGGCATTGAGAAGTCCTCTAAGATTCTGATGCCGGTACTTTTTATTCTCATTATAGTGCTTGCAGTGTGTTCGTTGTCTTTACCAAATGCGGAAAAGGGATTAGAGTTCTTGTTTAAACCGGATTTTAGTAAAGTGACCGGTGATGTGTTTTTGGGAGCCATGGGGCAAGCTTTTTTCTCCTTGAGTTTGGGAATGGGATGCCTTTCCACTTATGCCTCTTATTTTGGAAAAGAGACAAAGTTAGGAAACACCGCACTGAGCGTAGGAGTTATCGATACATTTGTTGCAGTATTGGCAGGTGTCATTATTTTCCCTGCGGCATTTTCGGTTGGCATTCAGCCCGATGCCGGACCTTCTTTGATATTTATTACTCTGCCTAACGTCTTCCAGCAGGCATTTGCCGGAATACCTATCTTGGCGTACGTCTTTTCTGTATTGTTCTATGTGTTGCTGGCTTTGGCAGCCCTGACGTCCACTATTTCTTTGCATGAGGTGGTTACAGCCTTTTTACATGAGGAGTTCGCTCTGACTCGCGGGCGTGCGGCTAAAATGGTTACTTTCGGATGTATACTGATAGGAGTGCTTTCATCCCTGTCGTTGGGTGTGATGCAGAAGTATACGCTGTTTGACAAAGGTTTCTTTGATTTGCTGGACTTTGTCACTGCAAAAATTATGCTTCCGTTGGGTGGAATGTTGGTATGCATATTTGTCGGTTGGTATTTGAAACGGTCAGTTTCTTATAACGAATTGACCAATGAAGGTACTCTGAAAGCCGGTTTCTTTAATGTCTATATATTTATTCTGAGATTCATTGCACCCATTGGCATTGCATTGATTTTCATCAATGAATTGGGCCTGATTTAGTGCAATATGTGGAAAGACTTCTTTTATTTCTCTAAGAAAGAACGCAGGGGGATAGTTTTCCTGCTTGGGATGATTGTTATGATAATTGGAATCTGGCTGGTTTCTCCTTATCTGATAGAAGAGTCTGATAAAGATACCAATCAGGAATCATTTGAAGAAATGGAACGGTTTTTGGCCGGTATCAAGATAATAGAGCAGCAAAGAAATGCCTCATTTAAAAAGAAAGAGGTTGTAAAAAGAAAGGTGGTATTGGCACCTTTTGAACCAAATTTGGCCGATTCCATCGAGTTTTTGCAACTTGGGTTGCCTTCTTTTATAGCTCATAATATAATAAGGTATAGGCAGGCAGGCGGAAAGTTTGCTACTGCGGAAGCTTTCTCACGTATCTATGGAATAACGGAAGAGCAGTTTCATACTTTAGAACCCTATATTTATATATCCGAATCATTTCAGAAGAAGCCTGATACTTTGCGTTATGCAAAAGTAGAGAAGCGCGACACTTTGGCTTTTTATAAATATCCCGAAGGAACTTTGGTTGATTTGAACCGGGCAGATACTACAGAACTGAAGAAAATTCCGGGGATAGGGATTGGAATTGCACAGGCTATCGTTGCCTACCGGAACCGGTTGGGAGGATTCTATGATGTTGCACAATTACAGGAACTCAAATGGGTAACTTCTGATATACAACGTTGGTTTAAAGTTGAAAATTGCCCTATTCATCGAATAAATGCCAATAAAGCGAGCTTGGACAGACTGCGTGCACATCCTTACATTAATTATTATCAGGCACGGGTTATTGTTGAGTTCCGGAGAAAGAAGGATAAATTAAAAAGCCTTTCTCAGCTATCCCTTTATGAAGAGTTTGCCGAGAAAGACTTGGAGCGATTATCACACTATCTTACTTTCGATTAATTAGGATAGCCTGCCGCCTCTGCTATTTTCACCGGGATTTCAGTATTGTCTATCCGACCTTGAAATAACTCTGCACCTGCGCCGATGGCAAATACAGGAACATATCCGCCGGAGTGTCCGCCGCTGATCCAGCCTACAAAGGCAATGTCATCCAAAATCTTTTTAGCTTCGGAAGCCAAAGGCTCGTCTTGCTGATATTCACTCTTCTGTAAATCTACATTTTGCTCGCCGAATGATTTATCATATACTTTCTTTAATTGCGCTTCCTGTTTTTCATTCAATTGGATGCTGTCCCAAAAGCCGAAATTATCTTTCAGCGATTGTTTGATTACTTCCCAAGATACTTGGTTCTTGTATTTTTTTCTTAAGCCATTGATGATTTGGGTATAGCCGCTCTCGCTGACTTTTTGTGATTTCAAAGCCTGAAGATTGAGTGTGTAAGGGCCTTTACCCAATACGATGCCACCGGTTTCATGGTCGGCCGTCACTACAATCAGTGTTTCGTCGGGATGTTGTTCATAGAATTCGTAAGCTACTTTGATGGCATCATCCAAATCAACCACTTCATTGAATACAGTTGCCGCATCATTGCTATGGCAAGCCCAGTCAATTTTACCACCCTCAACCATCAGGAAGAAACCTTTGGAAAGGTCTTTAGAAAGGAAATTGATACCGGCGCGGGTTATTTCGGCTAAGGTCATGTCACCTTTCTTGCGGTCAATGGCATAAGGAATAGAACTTGCATCGGTGGCGGAAGTCGGTTGCAACAGAATCATCTTGTCTGATTTCTTGGCTTTCTTCTGATAGTCTTTATAACCGCGTGCTACGCTGTATCCTGCTTTGTCTGCCAGCGTGTAGAGGCTTTCCGAATTGCTGTCTCCTCCTTTTTTGTTAGTGGGGTCAAGGAAATCCGAACCGGCATAGAAGTCATAATTAGCCGCAATCAAATCAAGGCCTACATTATAATAACTGCTTCTTTGTGCTTGGTGTGCATAGAAAGCAGCCGGAGTAGCATGGTCTACACTGACACTTGTGCTGATACCTACCCGGCAGCCTTTGTCCTTGGCCCATGAAGCCACACTGTTTATTTTAGTCTCCAAATCTTTTTTCATTCCCAATGCTCCGTTCTTGGTCTTGCTGCCGGTGGCAAGTGCCGTTCCCGCAGCAGCCGAGTCGGTTACGCCATTGGTGGCGGAAAATGTAGTAGCAACAGTAGCAAATGGAAATTGTGTGAAAAGCAGTGGGGTAATGCCAATCTCTCCTTTTAGCTCGGAGCGATACATTTCTGTCCCCAATACTTGGTTAACACCCATTCCATCGCCGATGAAATAAAAAACGTATTTAGCCTGCTGAGCCTGTACAAACAGGATGGACAGAAATACAAATGTAATAATGAAAGATAGTTTCTTCATGTTTTGTGACTTAAATGATACATAATTAGTAATGCTAGCAAATATATAAATTATTTGTGCATTACAAGGGAAAAGTTTACTTTTTAATGGGTAATGATGAGGAATTATTCTATATTTGTTTTCATATATAGAAGAGAGTATGAAAGAATTTATCAAGGCTTTGGTCAGCAAAACCAAAAGTAATATTGTGCCTGCCGGGTGTAATCTTTTCGGGCATTTCGTAGGAGAATGGGATTTTGAATGGATTGATAGCCATGGAACTGCAGAAGAAAGACACGTCGAGGGGGAGTGGATTTTTCAGTGGATATTGGAGGGTACGGCTATTCAGGATGTTTTTATCTGTCCTTCACGTAAGGAGCGTGTGACTAATTATCAGCCGGATGCCGCTTACGGAACAACGGTGAGGATGTATAATCCGGATACATTGGCTTGGGATATCCTATATGCGGAACTGGGCGGAGCCACTCAACTGGAGGCAAGATGGGAAAAAGATAGAATTGTTCAAACGGCAGTAAACAACAAGAATTTGCGTTGGGTATTCTCTGAAATAACACGGACTTCCTTTCATTGGCAACGCTTAGTGCGCAAAGATGGCAAGCATTGGACGATGGAAGCTGAATTGTTTGCTGTGAGAAGATAAAGATAGGTTTTTGGAGTAATATGCACCACATATTGATTTGTTTTCTATCTTTGTACCCGAAACAGATTAGAAAGAATTGTTCAACTTATGAAACACCAACTCTGTATATAGCTACGCTCCATGAATAGTACTTCCAATTAGGCTATTTGACGGACTATGAATATAGTTCGCCACAGAGTTTTATTATCATTTTATTTATGAGAATGCTATGAGGCCCACTGCTTGTCTGCAAAGGGCACGGAATAGCATCTATTTTCAGTTGAACAATGAATTATACATATAAACAAATTTGGCTCATCAACCTTCCGGTAATGATGAGCATTTTGATGGAGCAACTTATTAATATAACCGATGCTGTCTTTTTGGGACATGTAGGTGAAATAGAATTGGGAGCATCTGCTTTAGCCAGTATCTATTATCTGGCAATCTATATGTTGGGCTTCGGCTTCAGTCTGGGATTGCAAGTTATGGTTGCCCGTAGAAATGGGGAACTTCACTATGAAGATACAGGAAGAACTTTTATACAGGGACTTTTTTTCCTTGTAATATTATCCATGTGCTTATGTGGCTTGTCACAGTGGGCCTCCCCTCACATACTGAAATACTTCATTCAATCTGCCGATATCTATCATTCAGCTGTCGATTATATATATTGGCGGAGCTGGGGACTCTTATTTTCATTTCCTTTTTTGGCTTTCCGTGCTTTTTATGTAGGCATAATAAGAACCAAGGTCTTGTCTTGGGCAGCACTAATAGCAGTTCTTATTAATATTCCGTGCAATTATCTTTTCATCTTTAGCCTTGAATGGGGAATATCGGGGGCTGCTTTGGCATCTTCTTTATCTGAAGCGGCTTCGTTTATAATGATGCTTTTCTATACCTTATATTATATGGACAAGAATAGATATGGCCTGAAGATTAAATATAATGGCCGGCTGTTGAAGAAGCTTTTACAGTTGTCCGTTTGGAGCATGATGCATTCTTTTATCAGTATGGTTCCGTGGTTTTTATTTTTTGTTGCCATTGAGCGTTTGGGAGAAACCTCTTTGGCAGCCTCAAATATAACACGTAGCGTGTCGACAGTTTTCTTTGTTTTGGTCAGCTCGTTTGCTGCAACCACAGGTTCGCTGGTGAGTAATCTGATAGGAGCAGGGGAGGGGAAGCTGATATTTTCAGTTTCCAATAAAGTACTGAAACTGGGTTATGGAGTCGGCCTACCCTTAGTGGTGCTGGCAATGCTTTTTGCCCGGCCGATAATCGGTTTCTATACCGATAGTGCTATGCTGGTGGAAGTGACTTACATTCCTTTCTTCGTCATGCTGGTGAATTATGTTTTCGGATTGCCGGGATATGTATATATCAGTATGGTGACGGGAACGGGAAATACAAGACTTGCCTTTATTTTTCAGGTGGTGACGATTATTGTATACCTGGGATATTTGTATGTACTGAGTTGCTGTTTTACTATGCCGTTGGCTGTATATCTGACGGCTGAATATGTATTTGTCATTTTGCTTGGTGTGCAGTCCTATGTATATCTTAAAAGATATGTAGGTTCAACCGGCCGACCACATGGAAACAAGAGTAAATTAGAAACAACAAAATAGTTATGGAGCATATATTAGAATTAGCCGAAAAGAATCGGCAGCAGGCATGGGAAGTGATACGAAAGACCGACGTTATGAATATTTGGAAGTCGGTCGGGGCGGAGATTAATTTGGTGGGCTCATTGAATATGGGATTGTTGGTGAAGAACCGGGATGTGGATTTCCATATTTATTCCTCTCCTTTGACTCCGGCAATCAGTTTCATGGCAATGGCAAAGTTGGCGGAAAACAAGTCTGTCAAACGGATAACTTATAATAATCTTTTGGATACGGAGGAGGCATGTATCGAGTGGCATGCCTGGTATGAAGACTCGGAGAACGGTTCTTGGAAAATGGATATGATTCATATATTAAAGAATTCCCGTTACGACGGCTATTTTGAGAAGATGGCGGAGCGCATTAAAGCGGTTCTGACTGAGGAAACGAAGGAAGCGATTCTGCGTTTGAAATATGAGACGCCGGATACGGAATTTTGCATGGGAGTGGAATATTATCAGGCTGTCCTCCGGGACGGAGTGCGGACGTATGCAGAGTTTGAAAACTGGAGGAGACAACATCCGGTGACAGGTGTTGTGGAGTGGATGCCTTGATGAAACTGCCACCCAAACAAGGGGGCACATTGTTTTCTTGGAGATTCGACAATCATATCACAAACAAAGGTAAGAATAAGCCGTTTCTTAGGCTCAGCCAAGACCTTTTGAACGGAAGATTATTACAGTCTCCGGCAGCAGACTGTACAGTCCACTGTAGCAGACTGTACGGTCCACTGCAACGGACTATACAGTCCACTGCCGGAGTCTGTAGTAATCCGACGGACAGACGGGCATAACCGAAAGGACGAAAACGCTTAGTCCGACTAATGAAACGGCTTAGGGAATTCTAAACGCATGCAGAGCGCTTGAAAACCGAAGGAGACAACATCCGGTGACAGGTGTTTGATGGAGATTTTAAGTCTTCAAGAATAATGCCTAGCTCCCTTTTTTACTCGAACAGAACTGCCGAAAGAGAAATGCAAACCCCTACCGGCTGAACAATGGGAAGACAACGTTGGACAAATCCAAGGCATGCCAGAGGGAACAAAGCGCAGCAACAGTACATAGAGGCTCACCCCCATGAGGGTGTATCGAAACTCTCATAAACTAACAGTCGAGGATGTGTCAAAATAAAAATGACCCTTTCGAAAGAAGATGTGTCAAAACGCCCTTTTTATTGAAATCACCCTCGCTACAACTACCTGTGGCGAGGGTGACTAGAGCCGTATCGAACTCTGTTTCGAGTAATGATACGGCTCTTTTTCTTGCTTTTTTAGGATGCTCAAGTGTCAGATTAAAAGTTCTTCTTTGGTTTAATCCTGTTTTGACACCCTCAATTTCGATAAAAGGGAAGTTTTGATCCCCATTCTGCGGATGGTAACAGAAAAGCATGGAGGAAAGCTGAAAAGAATGTATTATTGCGGCTGATACACCTGCAAAGGCAGCTCTCCTTTCAATGCTCCCAAAGCGTTGAATGCCAACGAACCCATTTCATCCTCTCCCGGAATCAATACAACAGGTGCCAGATAATCTATCTGTTCACGAAGAGCACCTACACAATAATCGCTATGAGCTATTCCGCCTGTCAGAATAATGGCATCCACTTTCCCGCGAAGAGAAACATACATCGCCCCTACTTGCTTGGCAACCGTATAAAGCATGGCATCCAGCACTCCTTTATAGGGCTCCTCGCCTGTTTCGGCTTTATGGGCAATAGAAGCGACATCATTTGTTCCGAGATGGGCTATCAGGCCGCCCTTGCCGTTCAGCATCTTCTTCACCTGGCGCAACGTATATTTCCCGCTGAAACACAGTTCGGCAAACTGGTCGGCAGGAATAGTGCCTGCACGTTCCGGGCTGAAAGGACCTTCACCGTTCAAGGCATTGTTTACATCAATCACTCTGCCTTTACAGTGAGCACCTACCGAGATGCCGCCTCCCAAATGAACTACAATCAGATTCAATTCTTCATAATGCTTTCCGATGGAAGCGGCATATTTGCGGGAAACTGCCTTACTGTTTAATGCATGGAAAATAGAGATGCGTTCTATCTCGGGGATACCGGTATAGCGTGCCGTCGGCTGCAGTTCATCCACCACTTCCGGGTCGGCAATATAAGCGGGACAACCACATTTCTTCGCCATTTCATCGGCAATTAAAGCCCCCAAATTACAAGCATGCTCCATGCGTGCATGAAGCAAATCGTATTTCATCTGTTCGTTAATGGCATACACTCCGCCCGGAGTCGGTTTCAGCAAGCCGCCTCTGGCAATCACTGCATCAAACTCAATAGGGATGCCGGCCTCAGCCAACAATCGGAATATAAAATCCCTGCGATACTCATATTGCTCATTCACATGATGAAAATGCTGCAAGTCTTCTGAGGAATGGTGGGCACCTGCCGCCCATATCACTTTCTCATCTTCAAAGAGAGCCAACTTCGTGGAAGTAGAGCCCGGGTTAATGACAAATATCTTCATATAACTTTAAGGTTTTATCCGGCCACGCAAGCCAATGCTAAACTGTAATATTTCGAGTTACCTGAGTCGGCGCGTGAAGGGACAACTACCGGAGCAATGGTTCCGCGCAGCATACCGGCCATATTAGCATCACCGAACAGGGAGACTGTTTTATAGAATGTATTGCCTGATTCGATATTGGGGAATATCAACAGGTCAGCATGTCCCACTACCGGCGAACTGATGCCTTTTACCTCACCGCTATGAGCATCACAAGCTGTCTTTACATCCATCGGGCCATCCAAAAACATGGAACCGTAAGCACCGGATGCCGCACGTTCCTTTAAAGTAGCATAGTCAAGGGTATGGGGAAACTTTTCATTTATCTTTTCTGTGCAATGAATCAGCGCCACACGCGGTTCGGCAATTCCCAGACGGCGGCAAACTTCCAAATCGTATTTCAGCATGGCCTCAAACTGGGCCAATGTAGGCCGGGGGATTACTGCCGCATCCGAGAAGAACAATAATTTATTGTAAGTAGGTATCTGAGCCACTGTAATATGACTCAAGACATTTCCTTGGGGAAGCAAGCCATGCTCCTTATTAAGAACCGCACGCAACAGATTGTCGGTATTGATTATTCCTTTCATCAGCACATCGGCATGTCCTTCTCTGACCAATGCCACGCCTTCCTGGGCTGCCTTGTCGGGGCTTGTCGCCTCATAGACTTTTACATGCTCCGGATACTGCAACCGGATATATTCGGCATTCAATAAATGGGGAGTATCAGCCACCAACAGGAAATCGGCGAACCCTTCGTGCAAACTGCGGATGATAACATACTCCGTATGCGGGTCGTTAGGGCAAACCACTGCAACTCGTTTACGCTCTTTCTGCGCACGTAAACGGCTGATTAATCGGGCAAAGTCCTGTATAGGTTCCATAATCATCAGATTTTTAGCAAATATGAAAAATAAATCTGGATTTATCCCTATCTTTGCTTAGTTTCTATGAATAATTTAACTTATGAAAACTTTTCAAACATTTGACATTTCAGCAGAGTACGATGATATACACCGCACATTCCCCTGCTACAAGAAAGCACCTGTTATCGGCTTGACCGGAAACTTTCGGGATGGGGAGTGCACTTTGGCAGAAGGATATTTTACTTCCATTCTGAAAGCAGGAGGAGTCCCCTTTATCATTCCTTCATTCGATGACACTAACAGTTTGATTAACGCGCTTGAGTCATTGGACGGAATCCTGCTGACAGGAGGCGCGGACATCAATCCACTCTTCATGGGCGAAGAGCCGGTAAAGGAACTCCACAGTATTAACCCGCACCGCGACAGACAGGAACTCTTATTGACAAAGTTGGCGACCGACAGGCAAATCCCGATATTAGGTATTTGCCGTGGCATACAGATAATGAATGCCGCCCTCGGAGGAAGCCTGTATCAAGATATCCACTCACAAATGGAAGGAACGCGCATAAAGCACGACCAGGATTTAGAAAGAAGTTATGCATCACATTCGGTTCAGATAGAAAAAGACTCATTACTGCATCATTTATTTGAAAAGGATGCCTTGCCGGTGAACTCTTTCCATCATCAGGCCGTAAAAGAGGTCGCACCGGGTTTCCGTGTGTGCGCCCGGGCTGCCGACGGAGTTATAGAAGCAATGGAGTCTGCCGAATATAAATCAATGTTGGGCGTGCAATGGCATCCCGAGTGTTTCATCTTACGAGGTGACGAATGCATGATGCCACTCTTTAACTGGCTGATAAAGGAAGCCGCTTCTTTTCAGGAAGCCAAACGTCTGCACAGCCGTATGATTACACTCGATTCGCATTGCGACACTCCGATGTTCTTTGACCGGGGTATTGATTTTGCTTCCCGTGACAAGAAGATATTAGTAGACTTGCACAAAATGACGGAAGGAAGACTGGATGCCACAATCATGGTAGCCTATCTGAAGCAGTTGGAACGTACCGACGAGGCTTTGCTGGCAGCTACCGCCAAAGCCGACCGTATTTTGAACGAAATAGAAGAGATGGTTGCCAAAAACTGTACAGCTGTTGATTTGGCTTATACGCCGAACGATTTATTGCGGTTGAAAATGGCAGGAAAGAAAGCCATCATGCTGGGAATAGAGAATGGTTATGCCGTTGGCAAGGATATAAGTAATGTGGAGCGTTTCCGAAACCGCGGAGTGGTGTATATGACGCTCTGCCACAATGGAAATAATGACATCTGCGGTTCGGCGCGCGATAATGCCGAAGGACTGGGAGTCAGTGCTTTCGGAGAAGACGTAATTAAAGAGATGAACCGTGTAGGCATGATGGTAGATATCTCGCATGCCGGAGAAAAAAGTTTTTATGATGCGTTGGAAATCAGCACACAGCCGATTGTCGCCTCCCATTCTTCTGCACGTGCATTGTGCGACCATCCGCGTGACTTGACAGATGCCCAACTGAAAGCTCTCGCTGCCAAAGGAGGGGTAGCCCAAGTGACACTATACGACGGTTTTCTGCGGAAAGAAGGCCATGCAACCATTAAAGACGCCATCAATCATCTGAACCACATGGTGAACATTATGGGAATAGAACATGTGGGTATCGGTACCGACTTTGACGGTGACGGAGGCATCATCGGTTGTGCTTCTGCATCGGAGCTCATCAACTTCACCCGCCAATTATTGTTAGAAAGATATAGCGAAGAAAGTATCCGGCTCATCTGGGGAGGAAACTTCCTGCGGGTAATGGAAGAAGTACAAAGAAAATAATGTAACTTTGCAGCCGGACAAAGTGGAAGATTTAAAAGAGAAATATATGAAGAATAAGAACATTTTAACCATCCTGTTCCTGATGCTCATACTGACCGTCGTTTCTTGCGGAAACAGCAATAAGAAAAGTGACCGGATAGATGCCGTGGAGAAAGAAGTAATCAAAGCACCCGATTTTAATGCAGACAGTGCTTATGCATACGTTCAGACACAAGCGGACTTCGGTCCGAGAGTACCGAATACAAAGGCACACGAAGAATGTGGAGAGTATTTGGCTCAACAGCTGGAGAAGTTTGGAGCCAAGGTTTACAATCAGCGCGCAGACCTTATTGCCTGGGACGGAACCATACTGAAAGCACGGAATATCATCGGAGCCTATAAACCCGAAAGCAAAAAACGCATCATGCTTTGCGCACATTGGGACAGCCGGCCGTATGCCGACAATGACCCCGACCCAAAGAATCATCACACGCATATCCTCGGAGTAAATGACGGCGCAAGCGGTGTAGGTGTATTGCTGGAAATCGCCCGTCAAATTCAACAGAAAGAACCGACACTGGGTGTCGATATCATATTCTTTGATGCAGAAGACTACGGAACGCCGGAGTTTTATACAGGACAGCCCAAACAGGACACATGGTGCCTGGGTTCACAATTCTGGGCACGTACCCCCCACGTACAGAATTACAACGCCCGTTACGGCATTTTGCTCGATATGGTAGGCGGCAAAGATGCGACCTTCTATTATGAAGGCTATTCCTCGGAAACGGCACGTTCCGAAATGAAAAAGATTTGGAAAAAGGCACATGAACTGGGCTATGGCAAGTATTTCGTGAAAGCAGACGGCATTCCTGTAACCGACGATCACTTGTATGTAAACAAATTGGCACGCATCCCATGTGTAGACATCATCAATTATGATGCCAATAACGAGCGTTCTTCTTTCGGCTCTACCTGGCACACGATAAACGATACAATGGATAATATAGACCGCAATACGCTGAAGGCTGTCGGTCAAACTGTGATGGATGTAGTTTATAACGAGAAATAAAATTCAAGACAATGAAAACAATAAATGAACTTCAAGATGAGGTTATAGAGGAATTCAGTGATTTTGACGACTGGATGGACAAATACCAATTATTGATTGATTTGGGAAACGAGCAAGAACCACTCGACCCTCAATATAAAACGGAACAAAACCTGATTGACGGTTGCCAAAGCCGTGTATGGTTACAGGCTGACCTGACAGACGGCAAGGTGATTTTTCAAGCAGAAAGCGATGCATTAATCGTAAAAGGCATCATCGCATTGCTCATAAAAGTCGTATCAGGACACACCCCCGACGAAATATTAAACAGCGATTTCTACTTTATAGAGAAAATCGGTCTGAAAGAACATTTGTCACCCACACGTAGCAATGGCTTGCTGGCTATGGTAAAGCAGATGCGTATGTATGCCCTGGCATTCAAAACAAAGATGGAAGGCTAAAACCGTTTGAACGGTAAACTACCGACGGATTCACTCCATTTATTTCAGGTACAGACTTCACGGACAAACGCGGATTTCTTTTACCCTATAGATTCCGTGTTGTTCGTGCCTGAAATCAACTCTCGCGGCCTGCACGTATTTAATTCACTTTTCTACCCCTTATCAAGACCTTTTGTCCATCCGACAAGGTAGTGGCAAAGATATAATCTTCCCCACCCTCTTTCAGCTTCAACCTTTTCCGCAGTTCGGCTACCGAAGAAGGGAAATTGCGGACAGTAAGATTGGCCTTTTCAAGATTCTGCAAAAAGGCTTTCAGTTCCTTCTTGCCAAAGCCTGTCACCGACTCTACCTTGAACTTCCTTCCGGGAAAGTCAGCCACAAAAGAGGAAGAGGTATATAAATGACTATTCACATGCAACTTCTTTACAGGATATGCCTGAGTCAAAGAACGGAAAGCTCCGGCTTTCAGGATAGACGCATTCGGTTCATATAAATATGTTTCCACTTGCCCGGCCAAAGGACACGACGATAACTTCTCCTGTTCTTGAGTAAACACATAATGCTGGCTCTCCCCTGCTTGTGTACTCAGTTCACAATGAATAAGAAGATTCGATGAAATGGGGCTTTTTTGCAATAGAAGAAGCAGTTCCTTACACTCATTGTTCACAGATACAATATGTACCTCACTAACTGTTTTCAACTCTTTCAGAGCTAAAGACAAGTCCAGCATCGGTGACAGCTTTACCATTACCTTATCGGCTTTCTCAACCAGCAATGACTCCAATGCGCTAATATCCGGCTCACAATCCGAAATAGCAACCGTCTTACCTCCATGCCCGTCCCGACGGGCAGGATCCAGAAATAGACAGTCTACATGAGACATATTACGCAGGTAGTCCACCCCATCCATATGATGAATATGGATATGTTCCAGACCCAATAAAGGGAAGTTATGTGCAGCCAGCGCACATAATTCATCCTGACGCTCCACATAATCGGCATGTGTAAAGCGGCGGGAAATAAAAGCACAGTCAATTCCAAAACCACCGGTCAGATCAGCAAAAGACTCCCCTTCCACCAGATTGGCCTTATACTTTGCCGTCAACTCGGACGAGCACTGTTCCATTGACAAATGTCGGGGATAAAGCAATCCGGACAATGCATACCACGAAGGCACCTTCTGCTCCGCTATTTGTCGTCCGGATATCTGTGTCACAGCCCATGCCATATCCACACCCGGATATTTCTTCCCCTGCAAGGCAAGAGCCCGGACATCATCATGACTATGTTCCTCGATGAAACGGAGGGTTTCTACCGATAAATTCATGTTATATCTTGTTTGTTATAATACGGATTTCAACAAGCCGGGAATTTCAATCTTGCAACATTCCATTTCGGCCAGTACCTTCCGTCCTTCGGCCGTCAATGAAAAATACATCTGCCGTCTGTCATTACTCCCCAAATTACGTTCTATATAGCCCTTGTCTTCCACTGTCCTGATTACTTTGGAAGTATTCGAATGAGTCAGGTTCAGTTGCTCTGCTATCTCTCCCGAGGACAATCGCTCATACCGCGAAAGACAACACAGCAACATTCCCTCATTCAGACAAAGGTGATGCGTCTTTTCAAATCGTGCTTCAAACAATGCAATAGCCCGATAGAGGTCTCTGATTTTACATAATGTATCCATATCTTATTCTTTTGAACAGCTATTGCACAAAAATACTTATTTTTTCAATAGAAACTCATCAATAGCCTTCTTAAAAGCTTCTTTGGGAAGAGCTCCCTGTGCCATTTCCGGCTTTCCGCTCATCGGTATAAACAGGATGGAAGGGATGCTGCGAATACCGAAAGCACTCGTCAATTCAGCTTCTTTATCCGTATCTACCTTATAAATGACAATCTGTCCGTCATACTCTTTTGCAAGCTCGTCCAAAATAGGAGCTACCATTTTACATGGACCGCACCAAGTAGCATAAAAGTCGACAATCGCTGGTTTGTCACCTTCATATTTCCATTCATCGGGATTTTTCTCAAAGTTATATACCTTTTCCAAAAATTCCGCTTTCGTCAAGTGAATGACTTTAGCTTTAGAGTCTTCTGTCGCAGTCACCCGATCTGAATTAGCATTACTATTTGTTCTTCCGCATGCCGCTGTCGACATCAGTACAATTCCCAATAAAAACAATGTGATTCTTCTCATAATTATTTCTCCTTCTTTACTTGTTTATCCGCTTTAAATGAACTTAATACCAATCCTCCCATAGCGGCTCCCCAAATGGAACTATTAATGGGAGAAGACGTTATAGGGCAACTTCCTGTGGAGCATCCCACAAAATGCCAGTACAAGAAGCCGCCCAAGGCTCCCGATACAATGCCGGCAATCGTCCACCCATGCCCCTTAAAAAACTCTTTCATCATAATCTTTACTTTTAATATTAAACTAAGTACCTATACCATATATTATTTCCAATGGAAACTTTTCCAAAAGTATTTCTTGGTTTCCTATAAAACAAATTTCCTTGGGAAAATATTAAAATAATAACTTTCCTTCACTATTCCGGTCATTGTTTCGCCCATTCCAGCACCGTCGGGCTTTGCACATCTACTCCGAATGCAGCTGCCTTTTTCAGAATATTACGGGCTAACTCAGGCTTCTTCTCTTCAGGGGCATAACGAAAATAAGCCTCGGCAGCTCTGACATGAGCCGCATCGGGCATGGGGTAAGCTCTTTCTTCGGGCAAGCCAAAGTCAGAATCACTTAATTCTTTGCGTTCTTCGGTATCCAATCTATCGGACCCTGCCATTTCTCTTCTTTCCATATTGATAATAAATGAATGGTTTAAACAGATAACAGATGACAAAGCCCGAAAGATGGATAGAAAGAAGTTAATCTTACTCAATATTTTATCCGATAGAGACTCAACCTACTATATATTTAGAACTCCTGCCTGTCAATTTACGAATCAAGTTGACCAGTAGCCACGATACGCCAAATGCCACCATAGCTGCTGCCGGAATCTGAATACAAATAGGCACCCCGATGGTACGCATCAAAAGGACACCGGGACCGGTGAAGAAAAAATGAACCATATATACCCCGAATCCGCAGATTGTTAAATTAGCCAACAACTTCTGAACAAATTCCGAGCGCACATTTACTTTCTTAGCCAACAAAAAGAAAGGTATCGTCATCATAACTACATTCAAAGAGTTGTAAGTAAAGAACAGTTCAAGCAGTTCATCGCTATATTCAGGCAAAGAAGTCACATGGCGGAAACCGAAGAAAGTCACCGCAAATCCGACCAAGAACATGGGAATTCCAAAAGCCAGGATTCTGCCCAACGACCAGTCTTTATTGCGCAAATAGTGCCCCAACAATAAATATCCGTTGAAACCGGCAAAATAATAAAGCATGCCGAATGAGTTCCATGAACAGCTACCCCATAGATAAGGCGAAACATATTCATAATAATAAGGTAACAGAGTGGTAATCCCCCAAGCGGCCAAAAACCATAATTGAGCTTTCTCTGATGCTTTCTCCACCCATGCAGAAAAAATGGGTAAGTAAAGATACAGCCCTATCAACAAATAGATATACCACATGTGTACATCTAAAAGAGAAAAGTTCAACGGAATCTCTGCAATATTCTTCAATGAAACGCTCAAAGCCTGACGAGTAGCCTCTTCGCCCGAATAAGGAAAGAAATTGAGAATCACTTCCGGTTTGAATCCCAACAAACCGGTAATCCAGGGAAACAGATTATAAAGTACAGACCAAATGAGAAACGGCCAAAATACACGACTAATCCTTTTCTTATAAAAAACTGACGCTTCCCCCCGCACCGGCAACAGTAAAGCCCCTGTTATCATGACGAACAAAGGAACACAAGGACGGAGAAAGGCTCCGTAAGCCGCTCCCCAAAACTTTATTTGTTCAAGCTCGGCAGAAGGTTCGCCCGAATAAAAATTAAATGGGTCTGCACAATGACAGCAAACCACTGTAAACATTGCCACGAAACGGACAACATCCAACCAAACTACACGATTCTTAGCAGTAGATAATGTACTAGTGTTATTCATAGATGAAAATTTTATTGAAGCCGTAAAGGTATATCTTTTTTAAAGATGTTCCATGACTTTACAACAAAAAAGAAGAGGATGTTCTCACGAACACCCCCCTCGATAATCTAAATCACTATCTTAATGTGTGAAGAGAGCCTCTTATTCTTCAGCAGCTTCGGGATCCATCACAGAAACCGAATAAAATTTAAATTCGGACATTGTCCAGAAAATGCTGCCCGTGTTAGTAGCATTAACGACCAGTCGGATTTGACTGAACGGCTGTGGCGCTTCATAAATCTCGGAAGTAAATGTACCCGTAGAAGTAACCGGAAGTCCGTCTGCCTCTTTGGTAAATTTACGGATAAGAAACCAGTTGGTACCATCCGTGCTACCCACCAAGTCAAAGTCCGTCGGCTTGTTATTACCATTATTACGAGGTGCATAATAAAACTTATAGGAGCCTGTTATTTCTTCTTTCAAATTAACCTGCAGCCAGTGGGGAGCCGGTATGCTGACACTCCATGCTGTATGGAAGAAAGTACCGGTATTGCCATCCAGCAAATTGGCAATAGGTCCTTCACTCGGTTCCTGTGCATTCGTGCTCAGGTCAGCGGCAGTCAAAGCTATCGGTGTGCTCACAAAAGTAGGCAATGCCGGTTCCGAAACCTTGGAAATAGTCTGAACCGCACTTTTATCACCTGTAGGGCTAACCGTTTGTACCGAGAACTGATACTCACCATATTTCTTGCGAGTATCCGGTATTTCAATACTGTCTGCATAAATGCTGGCAGTGCGTACAGCATCTTTTTTCAACAAGTGGTCATAATAGCTCACTTCAATATAACGGATACTTGCATCTTCAGGAGTATCCCAGCGAAGCACAATGCGTCCGGAAGTACTTTCTGCTGTCAAGTTTGTAATTTCGGCCGGTGTAATCCCATCTTCATCACTGCTGCAGCTGATGTTCACCAAGGCAACTCCAACCAGGAGCATTCCGGCATAATATTTGAATGTATTCTTCATCTTTATTCTATTTTGATTAATAACCAGGATTTTGAACCAGATTCATGTTACGGTTGATATCTGTTAAAGGAATAGGCATCAAGTATTGGGTCGGACTTTCAAACTTACGCTCAAAGGTCACTTCAGTTTCTTGTGCAAACTCGTCTATGGTCTTGCCTGCAATATTCATCCCCTTAGCCTTTACACCAAAATATTCTTCGGCCTGCTTCCAACGGCGCAAGTCCCAAAAAGTCTGGTTTTCCAGATAGAACTCAATGGTGCGTTCCTGACGGACAATCTCACGCAGCTTGGCCTGGTCTAATGTAGCAATGCCATTCCATGATGTTTCTACCGTGGGGATACCGGCGCGGGTACGCACTTTGTCCAAGTAAGTCTTTGCAGTATTTAAATCATTACACTCCACACAAGCCTCGGCATATCCCAAATACAGTTCTGCCAAACGAATGACAGGCCATGGATAGAACGGCGGATTATATAAAGAGGTACGCACGTTGTAACCGGGAACCACTCCCTTTTTGTTCAGATAGCCGGTAGGTGAATAGTTATTAGTGCGCAGACTGCTTCCTGCCGGCTGACGAGAAGTATTGCCGCCTATCACAAAGTCGCATACTAATTTTCCTTGAGAGTCATCACTGTATTTATTATAGCTCTCATCATTCTGATAAGCCCCATTACCATCTGACGCACTCATGATTTCAAAGAATCCTCCTTGGAAAGCAACCCATGAATAAAAACGAGGTTCACGATTCAAGTTAAAGCGGATGGTCTTTGCATCCGGCTCACCGATAGCCGCATTTTCTTCACCCAAAGCAGTCACTTCATACATACCGTTGCCTTTCGGGAAGTCGGGGTCCTGGTCAATAGGAAGTCCGTTCTTGGTATAGAAACGCTTCAACATGGCAAGAGTCGGAGACACACCATTGTAAGCAGATCCGTTACAGAATGGAAGAGACTTGTTTTGGACACTATAGGCACCTTCCGAACGGCAATCAGCCCAGATTACTTCTTTATTGGCAGGTTCAATAATAGTATAGCGCAATCTGTGTTGCACAGGGTCGACAGGTTCTGCATTGTCATATCCGTCCAACATATAATCTGTATTGGTATAAAGACTGTGTCCAGCTCCTTCTGCCGCACGAATCGCTTCTTCATAAGCCACCTTAGCCTTCTGCCATTTCTCTGCACTATATGCTTGAGGCATCAATGCCGCTCCGTCTTTATTGACAAAGTTGGAATAGAATTCGCTGTTTCCGTTAAACAAAGGGGAAGCGGCATAAAGCAGCATTCGTGCCTTTAACGCCTTGGCAGCCACACTTGTAGCCAATCCGTAGTTCTCATTGATACGGGTTGCAGGCAGTTCGGCAGCCGCCTCATCAAACATCTGGCAAACATAATCCACACATTCATCATAAGGCGAACGTGCTGCATATTGGTCTGCAGGAGTAGTAAGTGACGGTTCTTCCTTCACCAGAATAACCGGTCCATAGTTACGTACCAGCAAGAAATGATAATAAGCTATCAAGAACTTAGCCTGGGCAATATAGTCCGCCTTAATAGAAGGCTCCAATGCAGGAACCATATCAATATTGTTCAGCAAGATATAGCATTGCTTGATACCTTGGAACAAAGAGTTCCAGTACGAGATAACCGGATTAGAGGCTGAATAGTTACCTTTAGGAAAGGCAGCAAATGTTTCATGCTCAAAAGCCGTTACCACTTCATCAGAAGTAAAGAGGTCCAATGAGCCCGTACCGCTTCTCGGATTAGGAATATATGCATAGCACGAATAAACAAAACGTTTTGCAGCATCTTTGTCTTCAAATGCATCTTTTTCCGTCGCCTTTTCGTCAGGAACAACATCCAAGTAATTGCAAGAAGACAATATGCCCAAAAGCAGACAAACCGCTACAATAAATATTTGATTAAACTTTTTCATATCTGTTCGTTTTTGGATTATTTAAATGACAACTGTAAACCAAGATTAAAGGTACGCTGAGTCGGGTAGCTCAAACCTTTACCGCCACCCATTTCAGGGTCCCAAAGATCGAAAGGAGAGAAAGTGAGCAAGTTAGCTCCACTTACATAGAAACGAACTTTCTTCCAAGTATAACCTATTTCTGCATTTTTCAGTTTCAGGAAAGCACCATTGCGCAACCAATAATCTGATGATTGAGTATTGTGGTTGTTATCATTCTTAGTCAAACGCGGATAAGCGGCATTAGGATTCTGATTAGTTGGTGACCAATAGTCATCAGAAATCCATGACAATACATTACGGTTATACTGAGTACCGAACGGGGCAAAACCAGACATCATCAACGAAGTATTGGCTACGCCTTGGAAGAAGAAAGAGAAATCCCAGTTTTTATAAGAAATGGACGGACCAAAACCATACACAATTTCAGGCACAGTAGGATAACCCATGGCTACACGGTCGTCGCTCGTGATTTTTCCATCATAGTTACCGTCTCTGTCGGGCTGGTCTACATATTTAATATCACCCGGAGCGATAGCGATATTACCCAATGTAGAAGTTGCACTATTAGCGATATCAGCCTGGTCAATATAAAGGCCGTCGGTTACATAACCGTAGATGGTATTCAGCTTCTTGCCGATATTAGACAGAGAGGGACGCACACCGGGAGCCTCGTCATATTCCAAAATCTCATTGCGTGCAAAAGTAAATGTTCCTTTAAACTGAATAGCAAGGTCTTTATTGATTTGCTTTCCATAATCAAGCGAGAGGTCGAAACCATAGTTCTTCACTTTAGCCAAGTTACCATAAACGGCTGTGCTGGCTGTACCAAGGTAGTTAGGAATAGAATAGCGCTGCTGGAATATATCACGACGGATTTCGCGGAAAGCATCCACAGTAACATTAACGGAATTGAACAACTGCATATCAAGACCCACGTTCAACTTCTCACCCACTTCCCATGTCAAGTCGTTGTTCTGATAACGGGTATATACAGGACCCTTTAAAGAAACCTGCTGCTTGTCACCTGTAGTAAATCCTGCATTATCACTTTGAAGCGTGATATCGGACATATATATGAAACGGATAAGGCCACCAGAAGAATCGAGCAATTGGTCATTACCTACCAAACCGTAAGAAGCACGCAGTTTCAAGCTGGAAACAACATCTTTCAGAGGTTCAAAGAAACTTTCCTGACTTACATTCCAACCTACAGCCACAGAGGGGAAGAAGCCCCATTTATGTCCTTTGGCAAAGTTTTCGGAACCATTATAACCGGCATTTACTTCCAACATATAACGATTGGCATAATCATAAGAAAGACGACCTGCAAAGCCCATCTTACGTCGGGGAAGTGAGGCCACCAAACCGCTAGGAGCATTATTATCGTATTGGTCAATATTCCAAAGAAGCATACCGCTCACATTGTGGTCACCAAATTTATTCATATAATCCACATAAGACTGGAAATAAATACGGCGGTCACCCGAAACGCTCGAAGTTGTACTCAATACCGGCTTGCTTGGGTTGGAAGAACCAAACGGAGATATGTTCAGATTATAAGTACCGTCAGCATTCTGAGTATAGCCGGTCAATGTATAACGGTTAATGCCTTGCGAACGGCTGGTAGTGGTTTTATTATAGTTCTTATAAGAGAACAAAGCCTTAAAGCGAAGCCCCTTCAACAGAAAATCCAACTTTTGTTCAAAGTCAATATTAGCCATTACCGTACTTTCAAAAATATCAGTATAGCCATTGGTCAAGCTGGCCATCGGGTTGACTGCACCCTGGTCGTTACCGCCGGCATACGCTCCCCAATAAATCCAGTTGTTCACACCGTCTGCCGGATAAGCGATAGGGAAGTCGACCGGATTAGAGTTCATTACAGCCCCATACAAATCGCCTACAGAAGTGTTAGGTTGTGTCAAGTCATTCAACTGCACATTCAGGTGCAAAGAAATGGTTGAAGTCTTAGACATGTGGAAATCAATATTGTTCTGGAAAGTGTACTTCATCAAATCAATATTATTTTTGTAGGAGAAATACTTGGATGCTTCATTTTTAAGCATACCGGTTTCATGATTGGCTCCCACATTCATGAAGTAAGTAATCTTCTTCGTACCTCCACGGATATTGAAGTTGGCTTTTTGGTTGAATGCCAAATCCTTGAACAAAGCACCATACCAATCCACATTAGGCCAAATATAAGGATTCACCCCATTGCGGGTATTCTCTATTTGCTCGTTAGTGTAGAGAATATTACCTGTCCCTTCACTGGTCACAGCTTCATTATACAGTTCCATGTAGCGGTATCCGTCTACAAAGCTAGGCACTTTTGTAGGTTGCATAATATTTGTTTCTACACGCACACCGATGATGGGTTTCTCAAGGTCGGCACCGCTTTTGGTTGTAACAATCATTACACCGTTAGCTCCACGTGTACCATACATGGCAGTGGCAGTAGCATCTTTCAAAATAGAGAACCCTTCTATAATTTCAGGATCCAACGCATCCAAGTCCGACGAACTTACTTCCACTCCATCCAAAATAATAAGCGGAGAAGTCATACCACTCAAAGTAGAAATACCACGAATGTAGAAATCAGAGCCATTGCTGCCTGGCTGTCCGCTGCGCTGATAGGCGATAACCCCCGAAAGACGTCCGGCGAAAGAGTTAGAAAGATTGGCCGACGGCACTTTCAAGTCATTGGGACGTACTGTCTGGATAGAACCCACAATAGACTCTTTCTTCTGTCCAGTTCCGAAAGCCGTAACCACAACCTCTCCCAAGGTCTCGCTATCCTCCTTCATTTTAATCCTCAAGCTCTTTTGGTTTCCCACTTTTACTTCTTGAGTTTTATAACCGATATAAGACAAAATTAAAATGTCTTTCTCAGACGCATTTATGACAAACTTACCGTCATAATCGGTAATTGCCCCTAAAGTAGAATTTCCCTTAATTCGGACATTAACACCGATAATAGGCTCGCCTGTTTCATCTACTACAACTCCCTCCACCTTACGATTTTGCAGAACGATAGTTGATTCATCTGTAACAGGAATGCCGGATGCATCAATTCCCGAAAAAAAGGAGCATAGCAAAACTGTCAATAGAAACGTTTTTTTCATAATACTCTCTAATTTTATGTTAATAAATAAGCAATGTCATTTATTTCCCATAAAAACGGCTAACACATCATTTGTCGAATCAGTTTATGCTCATATTTTAACTCTACCTTAAGTTAATTTTTTAACTTAAACTTGATGTTGTAACCTATATTCTTAGTTCCTGTAGAACTAAGAAACGCAGATATACGATATTATAAATTGACTGATTTATGATATATTGAAATAATACATATTGATTCATTCTACCTCTATTCTACCTATATATAGTATGACAATGAGCGATAAAAGAAGAAAAGAACGTTTCATTTGCATAAAAACAACCTGTTTGGCATTCTACTTTTTATATAATTAGTTCTTTTTTATAAAAAAATTCCTTCCACTCCTTTTATATCTTAAAAAAATTATATATTTGCACCCATTATATAAAGCCATAAGATATTCTTAGTTCTACAGGAACTTTATATGACTGCATAAACTCCCCTACCCAGCGTAGTTTCAAGCTAACCCTTAATGCATAAAATAGAAAAAGAGTAGAAACACTGATACATAACATGAGGGAATAATAGCTGTCATCTCTAAGCATATCAACCTGAGTGCCGTTTATCGCCGGTTCCATGGTAAAAGCATCTTTAGGCCATCCCATTATACGAATGCTATCATTTACCGCAGCAAACGAGTCTACTACAAAAAGAAATATAAATATATTCAGAGCCTGTTTAAAAATGATTGAAATCTTTTTATTATAAAGTTTCCATATCAGCCGAATCATTTCTTTTTTGAGGTGACCAAACTAAAAAATGTATCGGGCTGATTTAATGGAAACAGAGTGGCAATATATAACAAAAACATTTCTTCCCTCCTCCTTTCATTGACCACTGAAACGCCCTGTTGATGAAGGTTCCGGTAGTGAAGGGACATCCCATCACTGCCCTTTCAGCCTCCTTTCATTCGTAAAACTTCTTTCAGCTTTAATTTTTTCTATAACGCTTTCATTTACGGTAGGGGCGGCCCCATGTGTCCGCCCAATGGCTTAAAGCAGACTGTTCCCGGGCAGACACACGGGTCTGCCCCTACAGAAAACGGTAGTCTAAAAAGATGTGTAGAAAGTACACAAGGGAATTGCTGAAGGCAAATTGTGAAGGGACTCGGAAAGCGCGGCTGAAGGGAGGATGAGGGGATGTGCTGTCATTCTTAACCGACTGATTATATGAGTGTTTTGATTAAAATGTAAGGATGAACGGAAAAGAAAGAATGACCGACTTAATGAGGGGATGACCAGCTTAGCGAGGGGATGATGCAATCTGCCCCTACATGAAAAAGATGCCGAGGTTTTCTGAAAAGATACCGAGCTTTTTTAAAAACATAAAGAGCTTTTTTGAAAACATAAAGGTCTTTTTGCGCCATCGGTCACACGTAGGCACGCATCGGGCTACACATACGGTGGCATAAGCCCACACGTACGTACGCATCGGGCTACACGTACGTACGCATGAGCCTGCACGTATATA